>Ga0335076_10001801_pt1 | contig 20911 bp, 20 predicted proteins | sample Lox_Sample_25_FD_206717 | JGI IMG/M metagenome (GOLD analysis project Ga0335076, IMG submission 206717) | Soil microbial communities from Loxahatchee National Wildlife Refuge, Florida, United States - Lox_Sample_2.5 | ecosystem: Environmental > Terrestrial > Soil > Wetlands | place: USA...
CGGCCGGCTTGGTCCCGGCCGGCTTGGTCCCGGCCGGCTTCCTGCGCGCTGTAGTGGCAGTGGTCCTGGCTGTGGTGCTCATCACGAGAGCCTTTCTATGAGCAGCGCCATGCCCTGACCGCCGCCGACGCACATGGTCTCGAGGCCAATGGCCCCGTCCCGCGAGCGCAGGCCGTTCAGGAGGGTGCTGAGGATGCGGATGCCGGTCATGCCGAACGGGTGCCCGAGCGCGATCGCGCCGCCGAGCGGGTTGAGCCTGTCGCCGAACGGATCGACGCCGATCCCGGCGGCGGAGGGGATGACCTGGGCGGCGAACGCCTCGTTGATCTCGACGACGTCGACGTCGTCGATCGTCATTCCGGCACGGCCGAGCGCCCGCCTGGTGGACTCGATCGGGCCGAGCCCCATCAGCTCTGGTTCGAGTGCGCTCACACCGGTCGCGAGGATGCGCGCGAGCGGCCGGATGCCGAGCCTGGCGGCCAGGACGTCGGACATGATGACCGCCGCCGCGGCGCCGTCGTTAAGGGGGCAGGAGTTGCCCGCCGTGACCCGGCCGTCCTTGCGGAACACGGGACGAAGCTCGGCGAGCCGCTCGAGGCTGGTGTCCGGCCGCGGACCGTCATCGGCGGTCATCAGCGTGCCGTCCGGCAGCGGCACCGGGATGATCTCGTGGGCGAACACACCGTCCTTGCCCGCCCGCACCGCGCGGCTGTGACTCTGGAACGCGAACTTGTCCATCTCCTCGCGGCTGATGTCGTACGCATCGGCGACGCGTTCTGCCGTCTCGCCCATGCTCAGGTACGCGCTCGGCAGGCCCTCCGGGTTGCCCTCGAACAGCCGTGGGTTCTGGGTCTCAGGCTGGTCGGCGAAGATGCCAAGCGGAGAGCGAGTGCTGGACTCCACGCCCGCGCAGACGAACGCGTCCCCCTCGCCGGCCAGGATCGCGTGAAAGGCCATCCGGACGGCCTGGAGCGAAGACGCGCAGTACCTGTTGACGGTCGTGCCCGGTGCGCCGACGCCGGCCAGCAGGCTGATGATCCTGGCCAGGTTGTGCGACTGCTCACCGCCTGGCAGCGCGCAGCCGCAGATCAGGTCGTCGATCTCGCCCGGCTGAAGCTGCGGGAGCCGGCTCAGCACCTCGCCGACGACAAGGGCCCCGAGATCGTCCGGGCGCATATGGATGAGCGAGCCCTTCACGGCGCGCCCGACGGGTGTCCGCCCGATGGCGGCGATTACTGCTGCTGGCATTTCTAGCTCCCGGTCTCGTGTGGTGCTGAAGCTGGTTCGGTCGCCTGCCCGGCCGTGTCGCGGGCCGTCACCACGTCGAGATCTCCCTCGGCATACTGCGCGCGCAGCAGCTTCTTGTCGTACTTGCCGACGCTGGTGCGCGGTACCTGCTCGATGAAGGCCCACTTCTCCGGCAGCCACCATCTGACGACGCGATCGGCAAGGTGCAGCCGAAGTTCCTGCGGGCTGACCGATTCGCCGGGGGCGGGACAGACCAGGGCGAGCGGCCGCTCACCCCATCGCTCGTCGGGGGTAGCGATGACCGCCGCCTCGCGCACGGCGGGGTGCGAGATGATCGCGGCCTCGAGTTCGAGGGATGAGATCCACTCGCCGCCGGACTTGATCACGTCCTTGGCCCGGTCGCTGATCGTGATGAAGCCGTGGCCGTCGATGTGCCCGACGTCGCCAGTGCGCAGCCACCCGTCGCGGAACTTGTCCGACGCCGGGTCCCGGTAGTAGGCGCCGGTCACCCACGGCCCGCGCACCTCGATCTCGCCGACGGACTCCCCGTCACTGGGCAGCACCGTGCCGTCGTCGGTCACGATCCTCGCCTCGACGCCACCGAGCGGGCGGCCGGCCGTGGACCGGAACTCGATCTCCCGCTCGGGCGGGCAGCCCTTGGGCGGGAACGCCAGCGATGCCACCGGACTGGTCTCGGTAAGTCCCCAGCCCTGCACGACGCGCACGCCGAAGCGCGTCTCGTACGCCTCGATCAGGCTGCGCGGGACCGCGGCGCCGCCGCAGAGGATCATCCGCAGCGAGGTCAGGTCGACGTCCGCAGGGTCCAGGCCGAGCACGTCGTACCAGACCGTCGGCACCGCAGCCGCCAGCGTCGCGCGCTCGGCGCGGATCAGCGCCGCCAGCGGGACCGCCTGGGCGAACTGGCCAGGCAGCAGCAGGTCGGCGCCGACCAGCCAGGCCGCGTAGGGCATGCCCCACGCGTTGCCGTGGAACATGGGCACCACCGGCACGAGGCGGTCCGCCTGGCTCAGGCCCAGTGCCTCGCCCGAGCACACGCCAAGCGAGTGCAGGAATGTCGACCGGTGGCTGTAGACCACGCCCTTGGGCAGGTCCGTCGTGCCGCTGGTGTAGCACATGGCCGCCGCGGTGGTCTCCGCGACCTCCGGCCAGCCATAACCGGGCTGCTCGGCGGCCAGCAGTTCCTCGTAATCGAGCGCGCCAGGCAGCAGCGACCGGTCCCCGTCGCCGAAGACGATCAGGTGCCGCACCGGCGGCAGGTCGGCGATGATCGGAGCGAGCACCGGCGCGAGGCTTGCGTCCGCGATCAGGACCTTATCCGCGGCGTGCCCGACGACGTACCGGATCTGGTCCGCCGACAGCCGGATGTTGACCGTGTGCATGACGGCGCCCATGCACGGGATCGCGAAGTACGCTTCCTGATGTTCCTGGTTGTTCCAGGCGAAGGTGGCCACCCGGTCACCCGGCTCGACACCGAGCCTGCGCAGCGCGGCGGCAAGCTGGCCGGCCCGCCCGGCGAGGCGGGCGAACGTGACCCGGCTCAGCCGGTCGCCGTGGTTGGTGACGACGAGGCTGTCGCCGTAGCACTCCTGACCGTGCCGGAAGATGTGGCCGATGGTGAGCGGGAAGTCGGGCATCGTGCTGTACATGGCTAGCTCCCTGCGACCTTGGCGGGCCGGCCTGCCCAGTGCGGCTCGCGCAGCTCGCGCTTGAGTACCTTGCCGGCCGCGGACTTGGGCAGCGGATCGGTGCGCAGCTCGATCGTCTTGGGCACCTTGAAGCCGGCGATGTGGTCGCGGCAGTGCAGCATGAGCTCGTCCTGCGTCACCCCGAGCCTGGTGACCACGATGGCGAAGACCGCCTCGCCCCACCGCTCGTCGGGGACGCCGAACACCGCTGCCTCGGCGACGGATGGATGGGAGGCAAGCGCGTTCTCCACCTCGGTGGAGTAGATGTTCTCGCCGCCGCTGACGATCATGTCCTTGGCCCGGTCCACCAGGAACAGGTAGCCGTGCTGGTCCTGGTAGCCGAGGTCGCCGCTGCGGTACCAGCCGTCGACGATCGCCTCCCTGGTCTCGATCGGCTTGTTCCAGTAGCCCGCCATCACGCTCGGGCTGCGGATGATGATCTCGCCGACCCGGCCGGCCGGGACTTCCTGCCCGGCCTTGTCCACGATCCTGATCTCGACGCCGACCGCCGGCTGGCCGCAGGACCGGTCCAGCGGCGTGCCGATGATCAGTTCCTCGTGCCGGCCAAGCGTCGCGATCGGGGTGGTCTCGGTGGTGCCGTACACGTGCAGGAGCTCGGCGCCGGGGAACGCGGCGTGCGCGCGCCGGAGCGTCTCGGTCGTGATCGGCGACGCGCCGTGGCTCAGGTAGCGCAGCGAGCCGATGTCCCGCGGTCGCGCCTCCTGCTCGGTGACCGCGGCCGCGAGCATCGTCGGCACCAGCAGCGTGTGGGTGATCGCCTCGGCCTCGATGAGGTCCAGCGCGAGGTCCGGCCGGAAGCCGGGCATGATCACGTGCGTGCCGCCGGCCCAGACGGTGGCCAGCATCGCGATCGTGCCGCCGGTGTGGAACATCGGCGACGCGACGAGCCACCTGGTCTGCGAGTCGAATGGCCACGTGGCCATGAAGTGCAGGCCGCTGCTCACCAGGCTGCGGTGGGTGTGGATGGCGCCCTTGGCGACGCCGGTCGTGCCCGACGTGTAGAACAGCACGGCCACGTCATCCTCGGCGACGCCCTCGCCCAGCGCGCGCTCGGGCGCCCGGTCGAGCAGGTCCTCGTAGTCGCCGGGCAGGCTGAGTACCCTTGCGGTCTCGGCGGCGCCCGGATAGTCGGCGTCGGTGAACACGACCGACACGCCGGCGTCGGTCAGGATCGCCTGCATCTCGGCGGGCGCCAGCCGCGAGTTGACCGGGACCAGGACGAGGCCGGCGGCGGGCACTGTCAGGTACAGCTCGAGATAACGATCAGAGTTGAGGCTGACGACGCCGACCCGGTCGCCCCGCTTCAGCCCGAGCCCGTAGAGCGCGCCGGCTAACTTCCGGCAGCGGCGCGCGAACTCGGCATAGCTAGCGCGGCGACCCTCGCAGCCGACCGCACAGTTGTCGGGAACAGTTCTCAGAGCCCTGTCCAGCGGAGTTGCGAATGTATACATTGTGGCCTCCGGATCAGGGCACTCGCCGTGGGCTCGGGCTGCGCGCATCAGGTGTCTTTCATAGCCTTTTCAAGCTAACCGAACGTTCGGTTGCCAATCTAGGGACCAAGGGCCTGTACTTGCTCGTTATAGTGAGCGACAATGGAGCGAGAGCTCGCTTGCCGTCTGGCTGCCTGGCACGCAGGACGCACTTCAGCACGGCCGCTCCGGCGGCCGGACTGGCAGGTGGCACGAGCGGGAGGAGTCACCATGGCACCGACCGTCGCCGCCCCGGAGATCACCGACGTGCAGCTCAGGATTCGCGGCCTTCGCATCCACGCGCAGGTCAGCGGCTCTGGCGAGCCGCTGCTGCTGTACTCCGGCATCTGGGGCGAGGTGCAGCTGTGGCGGCCGCTGCTGCCCTACCTGGATCAGTTCCGCGTCATCGCGTTCGATCCGCCGGGCATCGGCAGGTCCCAGCTGCCGCCCTTCCCGCTGACCATGCGCCAGCTGGCGAAGCTCGGCACGTCGGTGCTTGACGAGCTGGACATCGGCCCTGCGCACGTGCTCGGCGCCTCGTTCGGCGGCGCGGTCGCACAGCAGATGGCGCTGTCGTACCCGGCCCACGTACGGCGGCTCGTGCTCGTTTCCACCTCGTTCGGCGGGTTCGCGGTGCCCGGCAGCCCGAAGGCGTTCTGGCACTTCATGCACCCGCTGAGCTACCACCCGGTGCGCCTGGAGAAGGTCGCCGGCAGCATGTTCGGCGGCCGGCTGCGGACCGAGCCCGAGCTCGTCCGCGGCCTGCACATCAGGCGCCCGACCAGCGCCGTAGCCGGCATGTACCGGATGGCGCCGCTCTTCGGCTGGACCAGCCTGCCGTGGCTGTGGGCAGTCCGGCAGCCGGCGCTGGTCATCTGCGGCGACGACGACCCGGTCACGCCGCGCATCAACCACCGCATCATCGCCAGCGTCATGCCGAACGCCCAGCTGCATGTCGTCAGGGGCGGCGGTCACCTGGTGCTCGTGGACAGCGTGGCGGAGGTGGCGCCGGTGATCACTCGGTTCCTGACCGGCGGCTCGCGCGAGCCGGCGTAGCGGGTCCTCCCGCGGGCAGCAGCGGCAGCCGCGACGGCGGCTTGATCTCGTCCAGCCGCAGGTACGTGACCAGCCGCTGGCCGCCGCGCGCGGACAGTGCCGCGAGCACGTCCCGCAGCTCGACCACGCTGCGTGCGACGACCGTCAGCAGGTAGTCCATCTCCCCGGTGACGTTGTCGGCCGAGATGATCTGCGGCACTGACCGCAGGTAATCCTCGAACAGCCTGGTGGAGCGGGGGTCGTGGCGGCCCAGGGTCGCCGCGACGTACATGTGCAGCGGGAAGCCGACCGCGGCGGGATCGAGCTGCGCGGTGATCACCCGGATTACGCCCGACTCCTTGAGCCTGCGCACCCGGTGCAGGGTGGCGGCGGGGGACAGGCCGACGAGCCGCGCGAGCTCGAGGTTCGTTCTGTCCGCATCCGCCTGGAGTTCGCTGAGGAGCATCAGATCAACTTCATTTAGCTCGATAGCCATAAATCCAAATAATAGTTGGTCCAGCGCGGCATAGGCGCAATCAAGCGCGCTGATCGAGTGCTATGAAGGCATGAACACCAGTCGTCGCCTCGTCTTCCCCGCCCTGATCTCGGCCGGCGTGCTCTGGGGTACCACGGTGCCCTTGTCCAAGATCGCGCTGGCCTGGCTGCCGCCTGCCGGGCTGGCCTTCGCGCGGTTCGCGCTGGCTGGCGGCCTGCTGGCGCTGGTACGCGGGTCCCGGCTTCGCGCCGCGGCGAGCCCGGCGATCCTGGTCAGCGGCGCGCTCGGCTACGGCGGCTCGGTGGTGCTGCAGAACTTCGGCATCGAGCGCACGAGCGTGAGCCACGCCGCGCTGCTGATCGGTGCCACCCCGGTGCTGGTTGCGCTCCTCGCCGCAATCTGCGGGCACGGCGTCGCGCGCCCGGCGGCGTGGCTGGGTTTCGCCATGTCGCTGGCGGGCGTCGGGGTCATCGCCGCCGGAAAGGGAGGCGGCGCGACGGCCGGCGGCGACAGCCTGGTGCTCGCGGGTCAGTTCGCGTCGGCCGCGTTCACCGTAGCGCAGGCCCGGCTGCTGCGCGACCGTGACGCGGTGGCGGTCACTGCCCTCCAGCTCCTGGCAGCCGCCGTGGTGACGCTGCCGGTCGCGCTCGTCAGCGGCGGCCTGCACACCGCGCCCGCCCGGCCCGGTGTCGTTCTCGCCACCGCGGCCCTGATTCTCGCGGGGACCGTCGGCCCGACCACCTTGTTCACCTATGCGCAGGCCCGGGTGCCGGCGGACGTAGCGGGTGCGTTCCTGAACCTCGAGCCGCTGGTCGGCGCCGTCGCCGGCGCCGCGCTGTTCGCGAACCCGATGGGCGGCGTGCAGCTGGCAGGCGCGGGCGCGATCCTTACCGGGGTCGGCCTCGGCAGCCTGCAGGCCGTCCGCGGCAGCCAGCCCGCCAGTGGCGGGCCAGACCGAGCCCGGGCCGGGCTGCCGGCCGCGACCCTGGCGCCGGCCCGGCCCGGCCCGGTGGAGCCGGATCTGGCGCTGGCAGCGACGCCGGCCACGCCCGTGCCCGGCCCGGTGCCGTCGCGCTCGGCGATGGCAGCCGCGATCCCGGCCGGTCAGCCGGCGGGGACGCGCCGCACGGTGCGTCCGGTGCCGGCCGCCCCTCGTATGCACGGCGCGAGTCAGGCCGGCCACGGCGGCACGGGCCGGGCGGCCGGGTGGCAGCCGGACGCGCCGGGCGGCCGGGTCGCGCACCGGGGTAGCGTGGCCGAATGCGACGGCGCAGCCTCCCGGCACTGCTCGCGACCGCCGGACTCGGCGGACTCGCGGGCCTGCACCTCGCCTGGGCGGCAGGCAGCGCATGGCCCTTTGCCGGCAGGGCCGAGCTCGCGGACGCGGTTGTCGGTACGGCCGAGGTACCGGGACCCGCGGCCTGCCTCGCGGTAAGCGCGGCACTCGGGACCGCCGCCGCGCTCGCCGCGGGCTGGCCCGCCCGGTACCCGGCGCTCTGCCGCGCTGGCACCGCGGGGGCCGCGACCGTGCTGGCGGCCCGCGGCTGTCTGGGGCTAGCGGGCCGGACCGACCTGATCGCGCCGGGCTCCGTCTCGGACCGGTTCCGGCGGCTCGATCGCGCGGTCTACGGCCCGCTGTGCGTCGCCCTGGCCGCTCTCACCGGCCTGGCCGGGAGAGCAGTGATTGGCCCTATCCTGCGGCGGAACTGAGCTTTTAGAATCGGGTTCTAAAGCCGGACCGATACCAGCCGACTGCGGGAGGACGCTTCATGGCCTGGGACTTCTCGACCGAGCCGGAGTTTCAGGAGCAGCTGGACTGGGTGTCGGAGTTCTGCCGCACCGAGGTCGAGCCGCTCGAGCTGGTGTTTCCCGGCGCGCCGTACTCACGGGACCCCAAGGCGAAGGCGCTCGCCGACCCGCTGAAGCAGCAGGTCAGAGACCGCGGACTGTGGGCGCTGTTCCTCGACAAGGACCTCGGCGGACCAGGCTTCGGCCAGCTCAAGCTCGCGCTGCTGAACGAGATCCTGGGCCGGTACCGGTCTGCCCCGGTGGTGTTCGGCACCCAGGCTCCGGACACGGGGAACATGGAGATCCTGGCCGCTTACGGCACTCCCGAGCAGAAGGACAAGTGGCTCGACCCGCTCATGCGGCAGGACATGTTCTCCGCGTACTCGATGACCGAGCCACAAGGCGGCTCCGACCCGACGATGTTCAGGACGCGGGCGGTCAGGGACGGTGACGAGTGGGTCATCAACGGCGAGAAGTGGTTCACCAGCGGCGGCTCGCATGCGGACATCATCATCGTGATGTGCGTGAACGGCATGTTCGTGGTGCCGCGCGACACGCCAGGGGTAGAGATCATGAGCTACCCGCAGGTGCACAACCACATCCGCTACACCGACGTGCGGGTACCCGCGGGCAACCTGCTCGGCCCCGAGGACGGTGCGAGGGTGCTGGCTCAGCGGCGGCTTGGCGGCGGCCGGATCCATCACGCGATGCGGACCGTCGCGCAGGTCAGGCTCGCCTTCGACATGATGTGCGAGCGCGCGCTGAGCCGCGAGTCACACGGCAGGGTGATCGCCGAGCATCAGATGGTGCAGGAGGCGATCGCCGATTCCTACGCCGAGCTGAACATGCTGCGGCTGCTGGTGCTGTGGACCGCCTGGACCATCGACAACTCAAGCACCCAGGCGGCCAGGACGCAGATCGCGGCCTGCAAGTACACGTGCGCCAGGGTGCTGCGCGAGGTGAGCTACCGCGCGCTGCACGTGCTGGGCTCGCTCGGGACCACCAATCTCACGCCGTTGCAGGCCATGTTCGCCGGCTCGCCGACCATGGCTATCGCGGACGGGGTGGACGAAGTGCACAAGGTCACAGTCGCCAGGAACGTGCTCAAGGGGTACAGCCCGCAGGAGGGTCTGTGGCCGACCGAGTACATCCCGGCCAGGCGCGAGGCGGCAAGAAAGAAATACGCCGGCCTGATCGCCGCCGATCCGGACCTGGCCGCCTGGGCGGACATGGCCGAGCGCTCCATCACCCGGAGGGCATGATCCGATGGAGATTCCCGGCCGGGTAGCCGTCGTCACCGGCGGCGCGAGCGGCATCGGCAGGTCTATCGCGCTCGCGCTGGGCGCCGCGGGTGCCAGCGCCGTCGTGGTCGCTGACATCGACGCGGCCGGCGCGGCAAAGGTGGCGGCCGAGATCGAGGCAGCTGGGCACCGCGCGCTGGCGGTGCCGGCCGACGTGTCCCGCGAGGGCGACATCCAGGCGCTGGTGGCGGCGGCCGAGCGCGCATTCGGGCCGGTGGACCTGTTCTTCTCCAACGCGGGCATCATCGTGGCCGGCGGCGTCGAGGTATCCGACGAGGCCTGGCAGCGGATCTGGGCGATCAACGTGCACAGCCACGTCTACGCTGCCAGGGCGCTGCTGCCGGGCATGCTCGCACGAGGCAGCGGCTACCTGATCATCACCGCGTCGGCCGCCGGCCTCCTCACCCAGCTGGGCTCCGCACCGTACGCGGTCACCAAGCACGCCGCGGTCGCGCTTGCCGAGTGGCTGTCGGTCACCCACGGCGACCAGGGCCTGGTCGTATCCGCGCTCTGCCCGCAGGCCGTCACCTCCAACCTGGCCGCGACCAGCCGGAGGGAACTCGGCGCCGGCGCGGTGCCCGCCGAGATCGGGGCCACCGAGGGATCGGCGCAGGCGGCGGTCGACGGCGTGCTCGCCCCGGACGACGTGGCCTCGATCGTGCTGGACGCCGTGCGCGCGGAGCGGTTCCTGATCCTGCCGCACCCCGACGTCGCGACCTACGAGCGGCGCCGCGCGGACGACAGGGAGCGCTGGCTCCGCGGCATGCGCCGGCTTCAGGCGCGGCTGAGCGGCCGGTCCTGATCCGCGGACGGGGCAGGGCTGCCGCCCTGGCGGCTACCCGCGCGCGAAGGTGACCGTTATGCGACGGAAGCCGAGCGAGCTCAGCATGCTCGTCAGCATCGCCCGGGTGTTGCGCTCGGCAGTCGCGGTCAGGCCGCTGTGCACCGCGGCGTTCTGGATCTTCTGATCCGCCGCTATGTATACAGCCTGCTGGCTGTTCGGATTGCCGGAGAAGAAGCTCGTCACCCGGTTGATCAGGCCCTGCTGCTCGGCGTAGACGTAGGACTGGCCGACGTTCAGCGCGGCCGGTTCGAGCCGGGCGGCCGGCAGCCGGATGGTGACCGCGGTCCGGGCCGCGTTCATCCTGATCGCGCCGCCCTTCAGCGCGGAGAAATCCACGAACGCGATCACGCTGCCGTCGCCGATGAACAGGGTCTGGCTGCCTGCGATGAACGACGGCAGGAACGACGTGTGCGTGGACAGGTCGACGACGACCTGGTAATTGCCGCTCGCGGCCTCGTATCTGCTCAGCGACGTGATCGACTTCAGGACGGCCGGTCCGCTCCGCACCGTGGTGGTGGTCGTGAAGGGGTTGCGGAGCTGCGGTAGCAGGTGCACCGCTGCCAGCACCACGACCAGGACCAGGACGGCCGCGATGGCCGCGGCCACCGCGCCCGCGCGCAGCATCCATTTCCGTGCGATCCGCTCCACGTCGGCCTCCGCGGCCGGCTCTGCTCGCACGGTCAGTCCGTGCCGGAAGCCGGCTCCGTGCCGCAGCTACCCGGATGTGATGGAGTGATTCATCTGGCCGCGGGCGGGCAGTTAGGGCCCGCGCTGAGGAGGCGGACATGGCCAGATGGACGGGCGGCTGGCGGGGCGGCGAGGGCCGGCCCCGCCGCAGGGCACTCGGATGCCTGATCTGGATCCTGGCACTGCTGCTGGTGCTGCTGTTGCTCTCGCTGATCTTCGGCGGCTTCCAGAAGGGCACGAAGGCAGGGACGGGGTCAGGCCCGCGCCACCTGCTCAATCCGGCCGCGCAGGAACTCGCGCTCGGCGGCGTTGCCGCACCGTTCTAGCGCGGCCCGGTAGGCATCCGCGGCCTCGGCCGGCTGCCCGGCCCGGCGGAGCAGGTCGGCGCGGACCGCGTGGAACAGGTAGTAGTCCGCCAGCGGCAGCCCGGCGAGCTGGGCGAGGCCGGCCCGCGGCCCGTCCGTCTCGGCGACCGCGACCGCGCGGTGCAGCGCGGCGACCGGGCCCGGCGACATGGCCAGCAGCTGATCGTAGAGCTGCACGATCTGATTCCACTGGGTGGCGGCGGCGGTCGGCGCGTCGCTGTGCACCGCGTTGATCGCCGCCTGGATCTGGTAGGGACCGGGCTGATTGCGGCGCAGGCAGGCCCGCACGATCGCCTGACCCTCCGCCACCAGCTCGCGGTCCCACCTGCCGCGGTCCTGGTCCGCGAGCAGGACCAGGCCGCCGTCCGCGGTGGTCCGCGCAGCCTGCCGGGACTGCGCCAGCAGCATGAGCGCGAGCAGGCCTGCCACCTCCGGCTCGTCCGGCATCAGGCCCGCGAGCAGCCGGCCGAGGCGGATGGCCTCGGCGCACAGGTCGGCGCGGACGAGGTCCGCGCCGGAGCTGGCGGCGTAACCCTCGTTGAAGATCAGGTAGACGACCGCGAGCACGGCCCGCAGCCTGCCGGGCAGCTCGGCTTCGGCCGGCACCCGGTACGGGATCGCCGCGTCCCGGATCTTGCCCTTGGCGCGCACCAGCCGCTGCGCCATGGTCGGCTCCGGCACCAGGAACGCGTGCGCGATCTCCGCGGTGGTCAGCCCGCCGAGCAGCCGTAGCGTGAGTGCTACCCGGGCGGCGCTGCTGAGCGCCGGGTGACAGCAGGTGAAAATCAGTCGCAGCCGGTCATCGGGCACGGCATCCTCCGGCATCGCCACCTCACTCGCGGCCGATGCTGCCTGCAGCCTGGCGGCCTCCGCCTGACGGTCCGGGCGCAGCGCCTCGCGGCGCAGCCGGTCGGTCGCCTTGTTTCTCGCGGTCGTGATGATCCAGCCAGCGGGGCTGGGGGGCAGGCCCGCCGACGGCCAGTTCGCCAGCGCGGCGGCGAAGGCTTCCTGGACCGCGTCCTCGGCAATGTCGATGTCACCGAAGACGCGGGCCAGGACGGCGACGGCGCGGCCGTACTCGGCGCGGAACACCCGTCCGACCTCGGCAGCCGCCACGCCGGCCACGGTGCGCTAGCCTCCGGCGGCCTGCACAGGCCGGATCTCGATCGGCAGGGTGGTGATCTCCGCCAGTTCCCTGGACCAGGCGAGGGCGGCATCCAGGTCGGTTGCGCTGATGACGGTGAAGCCGCCCAGGTGCTCCTTGCCCTCGGTGAACGGGCCATCGGTGATCGCGATGCCGCCGTCCGCGGTCCGCAGCACGGTCGCCGTGCTCGCGGGCAGCAGGCCAGCGGTGAAGACCCAGGAGCCCGCGGCCTTGAGCCTGGCCTCCCAGTCCTGTACCCCGGACATGATGGGCTGCAGGATCTCGGGCGGCGGCGGGGCGCCGTCTGGCTGGTACACGCTGATCAGGTACTGCGGCATGGCAGGCTCCTCGCGGGTGATCGCGGTCGGCCAGGAACGGCCGGCCCTTCATCCCCTATACGAACGCCCGCCCCGGGATTCGACACGGGCGGTGCGGCGCCCAAGGGGCATCAGGGCCGGTTGGCCCACTGATACCGGCGCGAGCCGCGGTTGAGGATATGGTCCACGGCCGAGCCTATGCCGCCGTCCTCCGCGATCATCTTGCGGACCACGAAGATCAGTGTCGGGATCGCCCAGAAATCGCCGCAGATCCACAGGATGCCGGCTCCGATCTGCTGGTCCGCGAACGCGGGCAGGGTAACGCCCGGGATGTGGTCATACACCTGGTACCAGGACGTCGAGGTCAGGATGCCCATGGCCATGGCCAGGATCCACATGGCCACGTTGGTGGCGAACAGCGCGGCAGCCTGCGACGCGAGGGGCATCTTGCGCCGGAACGGCGGCGACGAGATGAACTGGAGCCAGAACAGCACGCCGAAAACGAAGAAACTGCCATGGAAGAGCCAGATGTGCACCGCGTCATCTCGCTCGGCGAGGTCGAACATGGCGGGGATGTGCCAGAAGATCATCGCCACGTTGAATGCCACCACGCTGACCCACGGGCGCAGCAGCCAGCCGGCCGCGGCGCGCACCGGGCGCGACCAGCCGCCGGTCATGACCTCCCTGGTGGCGTCCTGGCCGAGCCGGCCAGGCAGGGCGTCGAGCAGCGGCTGCCAGGGTGCGCCCGCCACGATGAGGGTGGGCGCGCCGAACATCAGCAGCAGGTGCTGGACCATGTGCACGAAGAAGTAGTCGTCGGCCCAGTAGTCGATCGGCGACTGCACGGCGATCAGCAGCACGACGAGCCCCGCGTAGAACCAGAGCGATCGCAGCCGGCGCTGCCGGGTCCGCTCCGGCCTGGCCCTGCGGGCGAGCTTGGCCAGCCCGATCTCGTGCCAGATGACGACCGCGATGGCGACGATCATGAACGGGTCGAAGGACCAGTGCTCGGTCAGGTAGGTCATGGCCGCCGCCTCAGCCCGGCAGCCGGGGAGCCGGGTCGTGCACGCCCAGCGACCTGATCGCCCTGTCGATGACCGCGTAGATCCCGGCGCGCTTGTGGTCCAGGGCCGCAAGGTCCGCCGTCAGCGCTGCCTGTGCCTGTCCCCGCGCCTGCGGGCTGTGCGCGGACAGTACGCTGGCGACGTCGGTCTGCACCCGCTCGGCGTCGGGCGCGGCCCAGTCCACCAGCATCGTCACCGCCCCGGAGAGCCTGTAGCTGTACAGGGACTCGGGTACCTGATAGTTCTCCAGGTCGTCGATGAGCTCGTTGTTCGCGGGGGAGCAGTTCGCCGCGCCCTGCTGCGCGACGCTGATCCCGGCGCTGATGTCGGCGGGCGACGTCGCGGCGCCGGACTGGACCTGGTGCAGGGCGGTCAGCGACTCGCCGACCCCGCCGGCGCATGACTGGATGTCGGCCGTCACCTGCTGAAGGAACCCGTGCAGGTCCGATGCCCGCTCGCCCTGCGTCGGCTTGTGCACGAGAGCGACCGCAACGGCGACGACCACCAGGCCGGCCACGGCCAGATACGTCCATCGCGGGATCTTGCGCTGCGGCCAGGACCTGGTCCGCAGCGGCACGTACGGCGGGTCAGTCCGGACCGGCGGGTCAGCGTGCATCGTCAGCCTCCATCCATGTTTCCGGCCCGCTGCCCGTCGGCACCGTACCTGCCGGGAGACCGGCCGTGACAGGAAGCAGCAGCTCAAACCTGCTGCCAGCGCCGAGCGTGCTGTGCACCCGCGCGTCGCCGCCGTGACCGGCCGCCACCGCGCGCACGAGCGAGAGGCCGAGGCCGGTCCCGCGCCCGCCCGGTGCGGCGGAGCCGGTGGCGAACCGGTCGAAGATACCGTCCAGCTCGGCCGGCGGGATGCCGGCGCCGCTGTCCTCGACCGCCAGCTCGGCGACGGCCTCAGCGGGCCGGCGGCGAGCCGACAGCCGGATCGTGTCGCCCCGGGTCGTGTACCGGACCGCGTTCTCCAGCAGCGCGTCCAGCGCCAGCCCGAGCCGCTCGCGGTCCGCCTGCACGACGACGTGGTCCAGCCGACCGAGCTGCCAGTCGCGGTCGGCGGCCGGGTGCCAGCGGCGGATGATCTCCGCGGCCAGCTCGTCCAGCGCGACTGGCTCGCGCTGGAGGAACTCCGGGTTCTCCGCGGCGGCGATCAGCAGCAGCCGCTCACTCAGCGCCCGCAGCCGGTTCAGCTCTCCGACGATCACGTTGATGTCGCGTCTGTCCTGGTTGCTCGCGACGCTGCGGGCGAGCAGCTCGGAGTGCCCGAGCGCGATCGTGATCGGGGTCCTGAGCTGATGCGATGCGTCCTGCAGGAAGCGCCGCTGGGTGGCGAGCAGCCGCTCGGTCTGCTCGCTGACGCGCACGTACTCCGCGCTGGCCGCGAGCCGGCGGTGGCCGTGCCACATCATGACCCAGAACATGGCCGCCATCAGCGGCACCTCGGTGAGCTCGTCGGCCGGCTGAGCGCCGCGGCTGACGTCGAGCGCGATGGCCGCGAACGTGGTCGCGATCATGGCGGCGAGCACCCACATCGTGGACCTCGTGCTCCTGAGCCGGAAGCTGTAGAGCAGCCCGAAGCCGATCCAGATCAGGTGGAACGGGACCGCCTCCCACCGGCCGAACAGCACGATCCCGGCGAGGCCGAGCACCCACAGCACCGCCCACGCGACGTCGAGCCACCCTGGCCAGGCCAGCCAGCCGCGGGGCGGCCGGATCAGTGCCCGGACCGCGCCGGCGGCGCCGCGCAGGGCGGAGCCGGCCGGCGCAGCGAGGAGGTGGCCGGCGAGGTGGCCGGCCTGGTCGTCCGCGACAGCGCAGTCAGGCAGCGAGCCGGTAACCCGCACCACGCACCGTCTCGATCAGGTCGAAGCCGAGCTTGGACCGCAGCCGGCGAATACAGACGTCCACCACGTTCGAGCCGGGATCGAAGTCGATCCCCCAGACGGTTGCCAGCAGCTGGTCCTTTGCCACCGAGTGGCCCGGGTGCTCCATCAGCTCCCTGAGCACCATCACCTCGAGCCGGGTCAGCGCCACCGGCCCGACTCCGGAGTCGGCCTGCAGCCTGCCCAGGTCGAGCACGAGCGGCCCGGCCCGGAGCACCTCGTGCAGCTGATGGTCGTGCGCGTGCTCGCCGCGCAGCTGGACCCGGACCCGGGCGAGCAGCTCGGCCAGCGCGAACGGCTTGGTGAGGTAGTCCTTGGCCCCGAGATCGAGGCAGCTCACCTTTGTCGCCACGTCGCCGACACAGGACAGCACGATCACCGCCTGATCGGGCCGGTCCTCCTGCAGCGCCGCCAGTACGGTCCGCCCGTCCGCGCCCGGCATCACCAGGTCGAGGATGATCAGCGCATACCCGTGGGCCGCGGACTGACGCAGGCCCTCGGCGCCGTCGCAGGCGGCATCCACGACGTACCCGTCTGCGACGAGCGCGCGGATGATGAAGTCGCGTATCGCTGGCTCGTCGTCGACAACCAGGATCCGCGGCCGGGACGCACGGTCGGCCGCCTGATATGTAGTCATTACCCTAAATGTCCTGATGCTTTGAACGGGGAGACATGCTTGCAAGCAGGGCATCTCACGCGGAACGGTACACCTGTTCGGTTTTCCTAGCAGAGGATCTACTCCATCCGGGCCTCCGGGTCAAGGCGCCGCTGCAATCCATTGCAATAGAGTTACCCGGCGGCGCGGCCGGTCGCGGACTAGCCAGCCCGCCGGGGCCATCCGGGCAACAATGACACTTTCGTCATTCAGTGTCGGCATCCTTGCCGCCGGCCTCGCGGTGATCGCAAGATCGGACTCGTTCAGGAGTGCGGCCGGGCCGAGGGCGCGTTGGGCGCCACGGTCAGGCGTTGCTGCTTTCAGTGACGAAGCGAGGTGGTGGCTGGTGTCCTTGCCGGCACGTGTCGTAACCCTGGTGGTGGCGTTCCTCGCCGTCGTCGTGGTAGGTGCCTTCATCGTCGTTCATTATTTCCTCGGCGGCCCGCCGACCGTGGACTATGCCGCGGGGGTGACCCCGAACAGCGGTGCGGCAGTCAACGTCGTCCTGCAGGAAGACCCGCAGAACACCGTCAGCACGCACCCGGACTGGGTCTCCTACTTCGTCCAGGACCCGAAGACGCACCAGTGGATCCACACCACGCTGTTCAAGGTGCCCGCGGGCAGCCGGATCAACATGACGATCCTGGGCTATGACGGCTGCACGCCGCTGCGCAACCAGTACTTCGGCAAGGTGACCGGCACGATCGGCGGCATCGTGAACGTGGACGGCAAGCCGACCAGCCAGATCAACTCCTGGTCGGGATGCAACGTCGGGCATACCTTCTCCATCCCGGCGATCGACCTGAACGTGCCGATGGCGACGCCGTCAAATCCGAACGCAAACCTGTGCGGGACCTCGCCGTGCACGTCCGGTCCGCACCGGACTGAGACGTTCAGCTTCATGACCCCCAAGGCTGCGGGCACCTACTTCTGGCAGTGCCGGGTGCCGTGCGGCGGCGGCTTCGTCGACGGCTTCGGCGGGCCCATGCAGACAATCGGCTTCATGACCGGCAACATGGTGGTGGTGAACTAATGGCCGCAGAGGCAGTCGGCGAGCAGCGCCCGGCCGGCGGGACCGGGGAGAACCATGGCTTGCGGATCTTCCTGATCTGGCTGCCTATCGCGGTCGTCGCGGACATCCTGCTTTACTTCGTATACGGGCCGCACATGCCGCCTGGCACGATGTCCGACTCCGCCGCCAGCCAGCAGTTCGACATCAAGGTGATGGCCGTGATGGCCGCACCGATTATGGCGTTCGTGCTGGTGTACGCGGTGTACGCGCTGGTCGTCTGGCGGCACCGCGAAGGTGACGACGCCGACGGCCCGCCGATCTACGGGCACACCCGGATCCAGGCCACCTGGATCACGGTGAGCTCGGTCGTTGTGCTCGCGCTCGCCGCGTTCGGTACCTATGAGCTGGCCGGGAAGCCGTTCGCGGGCGCAGGTTCCGGTGAGGGGCCGGCCCCCATCTGGAAGCCGGCCAGCGGGAACGTGCTCCAGGTCCAGGTGATCGCCCAGCAGTGGCGGTTCACTTACCGCTACCCGCAGTTCGGTGGCTTCGAGACCACGGCGCTGGAACTGCCGGTTGGCAGGCCGGTGCAGTTCAACGTCACCTCGCTGGACGTGATCCACAGCTTCTGGGCCTACCAGCTCGGGGTGAAGGCGGACGCGAACCCCGGTGTCAACAACGTGGCATTCACCACGCCCCAGCACACGGGCCAGTTCACGGTCCGCTGCGCGGAGTTGTGCGGCCTGTGGCACGGGGCGATGTTCAACTTCGGGAAGGTGGTCAGCCCGTCCGCGTTCGAGACCTGGGCGACAGCGACCGAGGCGCAGCTGGCATCCGTCACGGCCATCTTGCCGCCGTACTCCACGACGTATGACCCGACCGTCATCCCGAACATCAACAAGGCCATGGCCAAGGCCGGCATCGCCGGCGCCAATGGCTACTACTACCCGCCGCAAGACCCCGCGCAGCCATGATCGGCTCGCCGACCGTATCCGCCCGCGCCGGGGTGCAGCCCGCGGCCGCAGCAGCGATGGAGAGGTGACCGGATGTCCGTAGAGACACAGCCGGAGATGGCGCAGGGATCGGGCGGTGGCTCGCCGGCTAGCGCGTCGGCGGCGAAGCCCTGGTGGATGCGGCCAGCCATCCACACGGCACTGGCCGGGGCGGTCATCGGCTACCTGATCGGGCATCTGATCGGTAACTACCTGACCGGAGTCGGCGACAGCCAGTACCAGCAGCTGCCGCTGTCCGACTCCAGCGACTGGCCGATTGTGCTCGGCTATGCACTCGGAGTGGTCGGCTGGCTGGCGGGCCTCGGCGTGTTCAACGACGTCGTACGGCAGATGATCGGGCGGCCAGCAGGCAACGGCAATGGCCTGCCCGAGCACGAGGAGTCCGGCCTGGCCAGGTACTTCCGCTACTCGCTCGATCACAAGGTCGTGGGCATCCAGTACCTGGTCGGCATGCTGATCTACTTCTGCACGGCCGGCCTGTTCGCGATGGCGATCAGGACCGAGCTGCTGTCGCCGACGCACCACGTGTTCAGCTCGCAGGTCTACGTGGAGCTGGTCGGCGAGCACGGCACGATGATGATGATGCTGATGACCTCGGTCATCCTCGGCCCGTTCGGCAACTACCTGGTGCCGCTGATGATCGGCTCGAAGCGGGTGGCGTTCCCTCGGATCGAGGCGCTGTCGTTCTGGCTGACGCCGGTCGCGTTCCTGATCCTGCTATCCGGTCTCATGCTGGGCGGCTTCCCGTTCGGCTGGACCGGGTACGCGCCGCTGTCCATCCAGTCCACCCTGGGCGCGGACTCCTATGCGATGGCATTCGGACTCATGGGCATCTCCATGATCCTGGCCGGCTTCAACATCATCGTGACCGTCATCTGCTACCGGGCGCCTGGCATGCGCTGGAGCCGGATCCCGATGTTCGTCTGGGCCATGGTCACGACGTCGTTCCTGATGGTCCTTGCCGCGCCGGTGCTGGTAGGCGGCATGTACATGCTGATCACCGACAGGACCGCCCAGACTGCGTTCTTCGAGGATACCCTCGGCGGCAGCCAGTACCTGTACGAGAACTTGTTCTGGTTCTTCGGCCATCCGGAGGTCTACATCCTGGCGCTGCCCGGCTTCGGCATCGTGTCGGAGATCATCCCGGTGATGTGCCGCAAGCCGCTGTTCGCCTACAAGGTGGCCGGCGCCGGCATGATCGGGGTAGGCATCCTCAGCTTCTTCGTCTGGCAGCATCACCTGTTCGACAGCGGCATCAACCCGGACATGCGGCCGCTGTTCATGCTGACGACCGAGCTCATCTCGATCCCGACCGGGTTCATCTACCTGGTTGCGCTCGGGACGTTCTGGAAGGCGAAGATACGGTTCACGGTGCCGATGCTCTTCGCGCTCGGCATGTACTTCAACTTCCTGATCGGCGGGGTGTCGGGCGTGTTCGTCTCCGACGTGCCAGCCGACACCACCGAGCACGGCAGCTTCTTCGTGATGGCGCATTTCCATTACACGATCATGGGCGGCCTGATCTTCGCCTTCATGGCCGGCGTCTACTACTGGCTGCCGAAGATGACGGGCATCAAGCTGAACAAGCGGCTTGGTCAGTGGCATTTCTGGATCATGTTCCTCGGCTTCAACTCGACGTTCCTGCCGCTGTTCGCGGTCGGCATGGCGGGGCAGCCGCGGCGGGTGTTCGAGTACGCGACGAACCTGACCGGGATCAACGACTGGGTGTCGATCTCGTCGTTCTTCCTCGGCTTCTCGATCCTGCTGTTCGTGATCAACTTCGTCTGGTCGACCGTCATCGTGCGCGAGCGCGAGGAGGGCAACCCGTGGCAGTCGCGCGGACTGGAGTGGCAGGTGGCGTCGCCGCCGCCGCCCGGCAATTTCGAGCACGTGCCGGTCGTGCTGTCCGGCCCGTATGACTACGGCATCCCGGATGCTCAGCCGGTCGCCGACCTGAACCCGCCGGCCGGGGTGCTCACCGCGGCGATCGGGTCGGCGGTAGCCGAGTCAGGCGCCATCGGAGCGGAGGCATAGACATGGCAGACACGACTGCGCCGCCACCCGCCGGCCTGAGCCGGGCTGAAGAGGAGGCAGCCTTCTACCACGAGGCGGGGCTGAATGCGACCTGGACCGGCACCCGGCTGGCGATGGGCGCGCTGTCGTTCCTCTTCGGCGCGTTCGTCTTCGCGTTCTTCTACCTGCGCTCGCTGAACTCGCACCACCTGTGGTACCCGAGCCAGATCAACGGCGTGCCGTTCCACGGCCCTGGCGGCGTCCTGGGTGTGGTGATCATGCTGCTGATCGTCGTCAGCGCGGTCGCCCAGACGCTCGTGCTGCAGCGGATCAAGGCGGGTCACAAGGGCATCTGGCTGCAGGGCGCGGCGGTGGCCCTCGTCCTCGGCCTCGTCGCGATATCGCTGCAGATCTACCAGCTGACCAGCCTGTCCTTCTGGCCGGGCTCGTCCGGCTTCGCCAGCGTGTTCACCGGGTACTGCCCGGTCTATGTGGCGGTGGCATTCTGCGTCCTGGTCTGGCTGGAGACGCTCATTATGCGCTGCCGGCACATCCCCGAGATCGCGTTCGTCGAACAGCCGCCCACCTACGCGGAGGCATTCGCCGTCCAGCGGTTCCAGGCCGCGCTCAGCGCGTTCACCGCTATCTGGAATTACCTGGCCGTCGTGGCGGTCGTAGCCTGGATCCTGTTCTACCTGGTCCACTAGGCCGACGAGGAGAATGAACAGGTGGCCGCTGGGTTCACGGACTGGTCGGTGAGCTGGCCGGCGCTCGGGAGCTACGCGATCGTGGCCGCCGCGCACCTGCGAGGGCTCGCCAGGCTCGCGGCTGGCCGGACCGAGGCAGG
>Ga0335076_10001802_pt1 | contig 20906 bp, 15 predicted proteins | sample Lox_Sample_25_FD_206717 | JGI IMG/M metagenome (GOLD analysis project Ga0335076, IMG submission 206717) | Soil microbial communities from Loxahatchee National Wildlife Refuge, Florida, United States - Lox_Sample_2.5 | ecosystem: Environmental > Terrestrial > Soil > Wetlands | place: USA...
TCAACGGTATCTGGCACTTCGGAACGCAGCGCCATCATCAGATGTTACACAGTCTAACTTCTGCAACTTAGGTCATAGACCTCAATCTGCAGGTTGACCAGCGAGAACATCAACTTCAGTTATGGAATCTCGGAAGGTCCGGCTAGGGGGCCCGGCCTCGACGGATCATAATGAGACCCAGGTGGCGGGCGCGCTCAGTTACCCCGAGACGGGAGCGACGCAGTGAAGGTACAGATAGATCCGGGACGCTGTCAGGGCCACGGCCGCTGCTACGACCTGTCCCCCGGCCTGTTCGGCGACGACGAGGAGGGTTACGGGCAGGTCCTCGGGGACGGCACCGTGCCGCCCGGCGAACAGGACGCGGCCCGGCGGGCGGTGGCCAACTGCCCCGAACGGGCGATCGAGGCGAGCTGACATGACCGTCGACAGCCGCTTCGTCTATCAGGAGCCGCCGGGCGACGAGCCCGAGGAGGGCGTCCGCACCGAGATCATCACCGGCCCGGTCGCCGACTGGGCCACCGACTTCTCCCACCTGGAGCCGGAGTGGTCCGCCGACCCCTACCCGATCCAGGACGACCTGCGGCAGCGCTGCCCGATCGCACGCACAGAACGGTTCGGCGGCGGCTGGCTGCCGACCCGCTACGAGGACGTTGCGGCGATCGCGTACGACACTGAGCGCTTCTCCTCGCGGTCGATCATCATGGGCAACTTCCGCCCGCCCCGCGACCTGGCCCCGGTCGGCGGCTCGCCGCCGATCTCCTCCGACCCGCCGTTCCACCACCACGCGCGCAAGCTGCTGCTCCCGGCGTTCACCAAGACCGCGGTGAGCCGGCAGGAGCCGGCCACCAGGGCGCTGTGCCACTCGCTCATCGACGCGTTCGCCGGGCGGGACGCGGCCGACGCGGCCGCCGACTACGCGCAGCACATCCCGATGCAGGTCATCGCCGGCATGCTCGGCTTCCCGCCGCGGGACGGCCCGCGGTTCCGGGTGTTCGTGGAGAACGTGCTCGAGGGCATCAACCTCCCGCCGGAGGAGCGCATCGAGCGGATGGAGCAGCTGTTCGACTACCTGCTCGCGCAGGTGCACGACCATCTCGACCATCCACGCGAGGACCTGACCAGCTATCTCATCGACGCCGAGATCTTCGGCCAGAAGCTCCAGGCGGACCACGTCACCGGGACGATGGCGCTGCTGCTCATCGCCGGCATCGACACGACCTGGAGCGCCATCGGCGCGTCGCTGTGGCACCTGGCCCGGAACCCGGCCGACCGCAGGCGGCTCGCGGCCGAGCCCGGGCTGCTGCCGGCCGCGGTGGAGGAGTTCCTCCGCGCCTACGCCCCGGTCACCATGGCGCGGCTGGTGAAACAGGACATGCGCTGGAACGGCGTGGACATGAAGGCCGACGACTGGATCCTGCTGTCGTTCCCGGCGGCCAACCGGGACCCGGCGCAGTTCGACCGGGCCGGCGAGGTCGTCATCGACCGCGAGGTCAACCGGCACGCCGCGTTCGGCCTCGGCATCCACCGCTGTGTGGGATCGCACCTGGCGCGGATGGAACTCCGGGTCGCCCTCGAGGCCTGGCTGGAGCGGATACCGGAGTTCAGCCTGGCCGACCCGGGCGCCGTGACCTGGTCCGCGGGCCAGATCCGCGGGCCGCGCCGGCTGCCCCTGCGGCTCCGCTGAGCGGGGCTGGGGTCAGACCGCCCGCAGGCCCGCGGCGGTGCAGACGGCGCGGACCCGGTCCGGCTGCGCGGCGGACGGCCGGGTCGCCGCCGGGTCCCGTTCGCGATCATGGGAGTCAGCCGGTCATGGGAGTCAGCCGGTCATGGGAGTCAGCAGGGTGGCGTGCGAAGATCGTGAGGGCCGGGGTCGGGGGATGCGGCGGAGGGAGCGCTGTGCGGTACCAGATCGTCGCCGAGGCCTACCGTGACCTGGAACAGGTCTCCAGCCGACTGGCGCTGACCGAACGGCTGGCCGGGCTGCTGGCGCAGACCCCGGCGGAGCTGCTGCCGGTGGTGTGCTACCTGTGCCAGGGGCTGATCGCGCCGGAGTTCGCCGGACTGGACCTGGGCCTGGCCGAGAAGCTGGCGATCCGGGCGGTCGCCGCCGCCACCGGCACTACCGCCGAGCAGGTGGCCGGCTGGGTCCGGGAGACGGGCGACCTGGGCCAGACCGCCGAGCGGCTGCTGGGCGGGACCGGCGGCGGCCGGGCACCCAGCCTGGAGGTCACCGAGGTGGTGCGCACCCTGCGCCAGATCACCGCGGCCGAAGGGCCCGGGTCGCAGGGCCGCAAGCTGGAGCTGCTGGCCGGGCTGCTGGCCCGGGCCACCCCGCTGGAGGCGCGCTACCTGCTCCGCCACGTCACCAAGGGCCTGCGGCTCGGCATCGGCACGCCCACCATCCTGGACGCTCTCGCGCAGGTGTACGCGGGTGGCAAGGCGGCCAGGCCGGTGCTGGAACGGGGCTACAACATCTGCTGCGACCTCGGCAAGGTTGCCGCCGTCCTGGTCAGCGGCGGGCTGGCCGCGGTGGAGCGGCTGCGGGTCCAGCCGGGGAACCCGGCGCGGGTGATGCTGGCCCAGCGGCTGTCCGACGCGTCGGAGATCCTGGCCAAGCTGGGCGGGCGGTGCGCCGCCGAGTACAAATACGATGGCGTCCGGGTCCAGGCGCACCGCACCGCCGACGGCACGATCGAGCTGTTCACCCGGCGGCTGGAAGAGATCTCCGCCCAGTTCCCCGACGTCGTCGAGCTGCTGGCGGCCGGGCTGAAGCCCCGCGAGGCGATCCTCGAGGGAGAGGTCGTCGCCTACGATGCGGCCGCGGGCGAGCTGCGGCCGTTCGGCGAGGTCATGCTCCGGCGCCGTAAGCACGGCATCGACCAGGCCGTTCGGGATGTTCCCGTGGGCCTGTTCTGCTTCGAGCTGCTGTACGCTGGCGGCGAGGACCTGACCCGGTTGCCCTACCCCGAGCGGCGGGCGAGACTGGCGGCGGCCATCACCCCCGCGGCCCGGTTGCGGCTGACCACGGCCGCCGACGCCGCCACGCCGGCCGCGCTCGAGGCCATGTTCCAGCAGGCGGTCACCGACGGGTGCGAGGGGCTGGTGTGCAAGTCGACCGGGCCGGGCTCGATCTACCAGGCCGGCGCCCGCGGCTGGCAGTGGATCAAGCTCAAGCGCGACTACCGCACCGGGCTGTCCGACACCGTGGACCTGGTGGTCGTCGGCGCGTTCGCCGGGCGCGGCCGCCGGGCCGGCGTTTACGGCGCGGTGCTGCTGGCCGCCTACGACGCGGACGTCGGCGTGTTCCGCGCGGTGACCAAGTGCGGCAGCGGGTTCTCCGACGCCGACCTGGCCGCGCTGCCCGCGCGGCTGGCGCCGCTGGCCAGCCCGCACCGGCCGGCCCGGGTCGACGCCCGGCAGGAGCCCGATGCCTGGTTCGAGCCCGGCATGGTGATCGAGGTCCTCAGCGCCGAGCTCACCCTGTCCCCGAACTACACGGCCGCCTGGGGGCAGATCGAGCCGGACGCCGGGCTGGCCATGCGCTTCCCCCGGTTCACCGGGCGCTGGCGCGACGACAAGGCCCCCGGGGATGCCACCACCACGCGCGAGCTCGTCGGGCTGTTCCTCACTGCCCGGCGGACGCCGGCCGGCGGGTGAGCGCGGCGACCACCTCGCCGGCCACGGCGTCGGGCCGCCGCCCGTCGGTGTCGACGGTGACGACGGACAGGTCCTCGTAGACGAGCCGCCGCCGCCGGTACATCTCGTCGAGGCCGGGCCGGTGCAGCATCGGCCGGAACTCGTCGCTGCGCACCCGCGCCATGGCCTCGTCGTAGCTGACGCGGAGGTAGACGACCTGCGTGCGGCGCAGCACCGCCCGGCTCCGCGGGTCTTCGACGGCGCCGCCGCCCACGGCGATCACGGCTTCCGGCCCGCGGACGAGATCGGCCACCGTGGCGTGCTCGATCTCGCGGAAGTAGGCTTCGCCCTCGGTGGCGAAGACATCCCGGATGTCCCGCCCGAGGCGCTGCTCGATCAGCACGTCGCTGTCGACGAAGGGCTGGCCGAGCCGTCCGGCGACGATCTGTCCCACCGTGGTCTTGCCGGCCCCCATGAAGCCGACGAGCACCACCACCATGACCCCCGTTCCCTCCCCGCTCCTCCGCGACCCCCAGCATGCTATCGCCGGGGCGGGTCTTCGCGATCGATCCATACGTTCCCGGGGGGAAGGCCGGGGGGAAGAGTAGGACGGGGAACGGAAGGAGGCCGAGTGGACACGACCGGAACGGCCGCGGCGCGGGAGGTAGCGGCGCGGGAGGTCGCGGCGCGGGAGGTCGCGGCGCGGGAGGTAGCGGCGCGGGAGGTCGCGGCGCGGGAGGTCGCGGCGCGCATGGCGGAGGCGGCGCACGACTGGCTGGAGGCGCTCGACGCCGGTCAGCGGGCGGTGGCCACCGGCGCCGCGCCCAGCGCGGACGCCGATGCCGACGCCGAGCGCAGGCGCTGGTTCTACACCCCCACCGACCACGGCGGCCTGACCCTGGGCGCCCAGCGTCCGCGCCAGCAGCAGCTGGCCCACAAGCTCGTCGCCAGCGGGCTTTCTGAGGCCGGCTACGTCACCGTGGCCGCCGTCGTCGGCCTGGACAACGTGCTCGATCGCGTCGAGGGCTGGAGCGTCGACTGGGGCCGCGAGCGAGGCCGTGACCCCGGCCTGTACTACCTGCGGGTGTTCGGCGAGCCAGGCGGGCAGGCGCCGTGGGGCTGGCGCTTCGGCGGGCACCACGTCTCGCTCAACAACCTGATCACGGACAGCGCGGTCCGCTCGACCACCCCGTGCTTCTTCGGCGCCGACCCGGCGGTCTCGCCGCTGCTCGGTCCCGCGCCGCTGCGCCCGCTGGGCGGGGCCGAGGACCTGGCCCGCGAGCTCGTCCGGTCGCTGGACACCGGGCAGGCGGCCCGCGCGATCCTGCTCGACCGGGCGCCGTCGGACATCATCGGCGGCAACCGGTCCCGGCTGGCGGACGGCGACGAGATGATCCACCTGCGCGACATCTGGCGCGGGCATTTCACCGCGCCGAGGCTGGACGAGCAGGTGAGGAGGATGGGCGACGGCGCCGAGCGGGCCTCCGGCTACGACGCCGCCGACCACCGGCGGCTCGCGCTGTCCAGCGTCCCGAAGGGCCTGCCCGCCGCCGAACTCGATGCCGGGCAGCGTGACCTGCTGCGCGCGCTGCTGGCCACCTACCTGGGCCGGATTCCGGACGGCCTGTCGCCGCAGCCGGACTACGAGGACGACGCCGTGCTGAACGCCGTCCACCTGGCCTGGGCCGGCCCGGTCGGCGTGGCCCAGCCGCACTACTACCGCCTGCAGGGCCCGCGGCTGCTCATCGAGTACGACAACACCCAGCGCCACGCCAACCACGCCCACTCGGTGTGGCGCGACCCGGAGGCGGACTTCGGCTACGACGCGCTCGGCGAGCACCTGGCGGCATTCCACCGGCGCTGAGGCGGGGTCAGCCCGGGTCGGTGAACCGGGGCGGGCGCCGGCCCGGCGACCAGCGGCTCATCTTCGGTCTGCACGGGCCGGGGAACCAGGCGCCCGCCTCGCCGGGCCTGCCGTCACATATCCCTGGCGTGATCCGTCAGGGGTATGGCGGAACGCGATAGGGGTGACGGATGCACGATGACGAGCGCCTGGCCGGACGGTTCGAGGCGAACCGTCCCCGGCTGCGCGCGGTGGCCTACCGGATGCTCGGCTCGCTGAGCGACGCCGAGGACGCGCTTCAGGAGGCGTGGCTGCGCGCGGCCGCGGCCGACGCGAGCGTGGTGGCCAACCTCGAGGGGTGGTTCACCACCATCGTCGCCCGGGTGTGCCTGGACGTGCTGCGCTCGCGCAAGTCGCGGCGCGAGGAACCGCTGGAGCCCGGGACTCTCGACGTGGCGGCGGCGGGCGGTCCCGAGCAGGAGGCCGTGCTCGCGGACTCGGTCGGGCTCGCGCTGCTCGTCGTGCTCGACACCCTCCCCCCGGCCGAACGGGTGGCGTACGTGCTGCACGACACGTTCGGCCTGCCGTTCGGGGAGATCGCCGAGATTACCGGGCGGTCCCCGGGCGCGGCCCGCCAGCTGGCCAGCCGGGCCCGGCGCAAGATACAGGGGCCGCCCGCAGTGCCCCCGGCCCGCCTGGCCGGGCAGCGGCAGGTGGCCGAGGCGTTCCTCGCCGCCGCCCGCGGCGGCGACCTGGACGGCCTGCTCGCCGTGCTCGACCCCGAGGTGGTGCTGCACGCCGACGCCGCGGCCGTACCGTCGGGCATCCCGGTGACGATCCGTGGCGCCGCGGTGGTGGCCCGGAACGCGCGCGCCGCCTCGGTGCGCTCCAGGTACTCGGGCGTCGCCCTGGTGGACGGGACCCCCGGCATCGTGATGGCCACCCGCGGCCGGCTGGTCATCGTGCTGGCCTTGGCCTATTCCGGCGGCAAGATCGCTCGCATCGACGTGATCGCCGATCCCGGGCGCCTGGAAGGGCTCCGCCTGGCCGTGCCCGGCGCCTGACGGGAAGGCGTGAACCGGAGTCACCCCTGCAGCTGGCCCAGGATGCGGGCCAGGTCGGCGCGGTCGGCCGGGCTGAGACGGCCGAACACCCGGCCGGCCTCGGTGCCGCGCGCCGCGCGGATCGCGGCCAGCAGGCCGGCGCCGTGCTCGGTCACCTCGACCAGGGTGGCGCGCCGGTCGCCCGGGTCGGCGCGGCGCCGGACCAGGCCCCGGGACTCGAGCGCGTCCACCACCTCGGTGGCCGAACGGGGCGCGATGCGCAGGTGCTCGGACAGCTCCGAGAGCCGCATCGTCCCGTGCCGCTTCAGCGCGCGCAGGGCGCGCAGGTGCGCCGGGGTGATGTCCCAGGGCGCCAGGGTTTCCTGGGACATCTCGCGGAGCCGGCGCGCGACCGCCCAGAATGCCTCGGACAGCGATTCATCGCCGGCCGGATCGGGCCGGGCTGCCTCGTCGCGTTCCCCGGTCACGGGAATAGCGTACCAGCACTTCCTGTTGTACCCTCATATTGAGGTAACCTCAGCATCTAACGGAAGGGAGAACCTCTTGGCGTCACCGCAGACGAATCGAGATACCGGTACCCGGGACCGCAGCCGCGGCCCGCGGACCGTCACGGCCGCAGAGAAGGCGCAGGCGCGCGACGTGTCGCTGCGCCGGATCGGGCGGCTGTTCACCCCCTACCGATGGCAGCTGGCCGTCGTCACCGCCATCATCGTGGCCTCCTCGCTGGTCGGGCTGGCCTCGCCGTTCCTGCTCCGCGCGGTCATCGACAAGGCCCTGCCAGAACGGAACGTCCAGCTGCTGGCCTGGCTGGTGATCGGCATGGTCGCGGTGGCCGCGATCACCTCGGCCTTCGGCGTCATGCAGACGTGGATCTCGACGAAGGTCGGCCAGCACGTCATGCACGAGCTGCGCACCAGCGTGTTCGCGCACCTGCAGCGGCAGTCCATCGCCTTCTTCACCCGCACCCGCACCGGCGAGGTGCAGTCCCGGATCCAGAACGACATCGGCGGCATGGAGTCCGTGGTGACCTCCACCGCCACCTCCATCGCGTCCAATCTCACCACCGCCGTCGCCACCGCGATCGCCATGGTCGCGCTGTCCTGGCGGCTGTCCCTGATCTCCCTGGTGGTCATGCCGCCGGCCATCTTGCTGACCCGCAAGGTCGCCCGGATGCGCCGGGCCATTACCGCGGAGCAGCAGCGCGAGCTGGCCGACCTCAACGTCACCATCGAGGAAGGCCTGTCCATCAACGGCATCCAGCTGGCCAAGACCATGGGCACCGGCCCGGCCCTGACCGACCGGTTCACCGCCTCCTCGGCCCGGCTGATCGACCTGGAGCTCCGCTCGCAGCTGGCCGGGCGCTGGCGGATGGCCTCGCTGAGCATCATCTTCGCCGCGATCCCCGCGGTCATCTACCTCGCGGCCGGCCTGCCGGTCACCGCGGGCACCGTCAGCATCGGCACCCTGATCGCGTTCACCACCTTGCAGAACAGCCTGTTCCGGCCGATCACCGGACTGCTCAGCACGAGCGTCTCGGTGATCAGCTCGCTGGCCCTGTTCGCGCGGATCTTCGAGTACCTCGACCTGCCGGTGGAGGTCGGCGAGCCGGCCCGCCCGGTGAGCATCGACCAGGGCCGCATTACAGGGCACGTCACCCTGCAAGACGTGACCTTCGCCTACCCGGGCGCCGACCGGCCGGCGCTGGCCGGCATCGACCTGGACGTCCCGGCCGGCAGCACCCTCGCCCTGGTCGGCGAGACCGGATCGGGCAAGACCACCCTCGGCTCCCTGATCGCGCGGCTGTATGACCCAGGCAGCGGGAGCGTCCGCATCGACGGCACCGACATCCGCGAGATCGCCCTGGCCGATCTCGCCGCGATCGTGGGCGTGGTCAGCCAGGAGACCTACCTGCTGCACACCACCGTACGGGAGAACCTGCGCTACGCCAGGCCCGGCGCCACCGACGCCGAGATCGAGGCGGCCGCGCGCGCCGCCCAGATCCACGACCTGATCGCCAGCCTGCCCGGCGGCTACGACACAATGGTGGGCTCCCGCGGGCACCGCTTCTCCGGCGGCGAGAAGCAGCGCATCGCCATCGCCCGGACCCTGCTGCGAGACCCGCGCGTGCTGGTGCTCGACGAGGCCACCTCGGCCCTGGACACCGAAACCGAGCGGGCCGTGCAGCACGCGTTCGACGAGCTGGCCCGGGGCCGGACCACCATCACCATCGCGCACCGGCTGTCCACCGTCCGCGATGCCGACCAGATCGTCGTCCTGGATCACGGCCGTATCGTCGAGGCCGGCGACCACGCCAGCCTGCTGGCCGACCAGGGCCGCTACGCCGCGCTGGCCGCCTAGGCCGCGGCCTTGACCACGTTTTCCAGCGGCTGGCCGGCCGCGAAGCGGGCCAGTTGCGCCGCGATCAGCCGGTCCGCGCGCGGCGCGAAGGCCGAGCTCGCCCCCGCGACGTGCGGCGAGATCAACACCCCGGGCTGCCGCCAGAGCGGATGACCGGCGGGCAGCGGCTCGGGATCGGTCACGTCGAGCGCCGCGCGGATCCGCCCGGTGGAAAGCTCGGCGACCAGGGCGCCGGTGTCGACCAGCCTGCCGCGGGCCACGTTGACCAGCAGGGCACCGTCCGGGAGGAGCGCGAGCTCGCGCGCGCCGATCATGCGGTCCGTCTCGGGGGTGTGCGGCGCGATGAGAATGGCGACATCGGCCGCGGGCAGCAGCCGGTGCAGTTCCCCGACCGGGTGGACCCCGGGGCGGGAGCGCCGCGCCACCCGCGTGATCGAGGCGACCTCGAAGCCCTGCAGCCGGCGCTCGATCGCCTGGCCGATGTGCCCGTACCCGATAATCAGGACGCGCTGGTCGGCGAGGGCGCGGCCCCAGCTGAACCGCCAGGCTCCGGCGCCCCGGTCGCGCGCGAAGTCGTCCAGGTGCCGTCCGCTGGCCAGGGTGAGGGCGATCGCCAGCTCCGCCGTGCTGGTGTCGTGCAGGCCGGCCGCGTTGCACAGCGTCACACCCGGCGGCACCAGCGGCAGGAACTCCTCGTAACCGGCCGTCAGCGCCTGCACGACCTGGAGCTTGGCCATCTTCCCGACCTGGTCGAGCACGCCGGTGCCCTTCAGGTAGGGCAGGACGTAGAAGGCCACCTCGGCGACGGTGCCAGGAAACGCGTCCCCGTCCGCCCGGTAGAAGTCGAGGTCGATTCCGGCGGGAACGTGCCCAAGGCGCCGTTCGGCCCCGGCGCGGTCGGCGTAGGGCACCCAGGCGAGTGGCACGGGTCAGCCTCCTAATAAGAGCTATCGGGTCCGCCATCCGGCAGACTCGGTCCGAGGTGGCCGCCGCCAGGTGAGCACTGTTGCCTCCTGTCGTGAGATCCCGTTAGTAACATACGGCGCTGGCTAGCATGGATCGGCCCGGGACCGCAGGCCGCAGCGGCTCGATCCAGGCCAGAAGCGGCCACGGCGAAAACACGACAGGGTCTCAGGGGTTCTCACTGACCTTATCCCGCCAATGCCCTAGCAGGAGCCTACTGCATCCCTACCCCCGCGTGAGATTCATGGACGGGTCTTGCGCAAGCGCTCGGCCTGTGTTAAAACGCTAGTCGGCGGGCAAAAAAGATTCGGGCCCCGAGTCTATTTCGCGGGTGCCCGCTTCTGCCGGCTGGCGATATTCGCCGGCCGGCACCAGGGGGGATAATGATCATCAAACGCCGGTCCGCGCTGCTCTGCGTCACCCTGGCGGCAGCGCTGCTCGCGCGCAACATAGTCACCGGCCCGCTGAAAAGCAGCATCGTGCCCAACCTGGAAGTAATCGGCCGGCTGGCGTAGACCTCCGAGGGTAACCTGTGATGCCCGAGTTGAAACGGGATGCCGTGATCATGATACTGCCTGGCTGGCCCAGCCATAGCTCTTTGCCTACGTAGCGAAAGGATGCAGAGTCATGCCCCCAGCTCCTCCGCCCCCACCTGACTTCCGCGCCGCGGCGCCCACGCTGACCCGATTCCAGGAACTCGGGCCCCTGGGCGAGCTTCCGGGAACGTGGTCGGGACACGGTTTCAACCTGATCGCCCGTCCAGACCACCAGCAGAATAACGATATCTTCCTCGAACTCAACCCCACCGACGAGCAACTGAATTTTTCCGCCATCGGCGGCGCCATCCCGAACCGCGGTTCGGCACAGGATGACATCGAGATTTTCGGGATCCACTATCTGCAGCAGATCAGTGATCACTCGACCGGCGGGGCGATCCACATCGAACCTGGCCTATGGCTGAACATCCCTCCGACGACCGCCCCGCAGCAGGGAGCGACGGTGGCACGGCTGGCCACGATCCCGCACGGCACCGCTATCCTCGGGCAAGGCGAATCGTTCGAGGTGAGCGGGCCGCCGCAGATCCACCCGGCCAACACGGTGCCATTCGGCGTCGGCGGGCAGGAGCCGGGGCCGGGGGCGCCCAACCGCTTCCCGGAGTACAACCTCGCCGAGCCGAACACGTTCCGGACCACGCCCACGCCCGCGGGGGTGACGCAGCAGCTGGTGACCAACCCGAACTCGCTGCTCGTGGACGACATCGCGCACCAGACAATTACCAAGACGATCGTACTGACCGTTTCGTCGGTCCCGCCGCCGGGGATTAACACCTTCGGTCCTGGCGCCGAGGACATACCATTCCTCGGGCCGAACGCGACGGTGGGACAGTTCAGCGCGATCTTCTGGATCGAGACGGTGCAATACGGCGACCGGCATTTCCTGCAACTGCAGTACACCCAGACCGTGCTGCTGAACTTCCTCGGCCTGAGCTGGCCGCACGTCTCCGTGGCCACGCTCAGGAAGGTCACCTGAGACTCCGTGTCTTATGCAAAAGTTCGCGTTATGCGAAGAACCCGCTGCGGTTGCTGCCCGCGGCCTGCACCGACTGCTCGCGCAGGCGCCCCAAAGGCCTGCACTCGCAGCCGGTTTCGCATAACGCTCTCCGCCTGCGCCGCCGGCGAGATCTGCGGTACCCGTTCCGCCCCGGTGCATCCAGCAGGTCCAGGGAAGGGGACTAGAACATGGCAGGCTTTCCCGACGGCGTGCCGTGGGTGCTCCAGGCGGCCGACCCGGTGCTGACGGTCGATTCCGGGCCCCTCCAGGCCCGGATCTCGCAGGCGACCGGTCATATTCAGCTGGCCGGACCGGATTTGTCCGGGACCGCCGGAGGAAACGTTGTCGATCTGAGCCCGCCAGCCGTCCTCACGCCGAACGGGCCGCTGCTGTTCGGCTCGGTGCTTTCGTCCACGCCGGCGGCTGGCGGGCTGGCGGTCCGGCAGGCGGTCGGCAACGCCCAGATCGAGGCGGACTTCACCTTTACTCAAGACGGCGTGCTGCATTATGAGGTCACCGACTGGGGATCGCTCCAGCCGCTGCAAACGGCGATTGCCGGGCCCACCACCGCGCAGGAGCACTTCTACGGTTTCGGCGAGAAGTTCGACTCGCTCGATCAGGCCGGCAACGTCGTCGAGATGCTGACCTTCGACGATCCCGGCACCAAGCACGACCATTCCTACAAGGTGGCCCCGTGGTTCATCAGTACCCGCGGATACGGCTTCCATCTCGACTCTTCGGCGGAGAGCAGCTTCGACATGCGGGCCGGCGCGGCCGACCGGTTCGTCATCACCAACCGTTTCTCCACCTTGCGTTTCAACCTGGTGTACGGGCCCGCCCTGACCGACGTCCTGACCCGTTACACCGGACTCACCGGCCGGCCGCCGCTGCCGCCGCCATGGGCGTTCGGCCCGTGGATCTCCTCTGATATCTGGCGCAGCGGCGGTGAGGTCCGCTACGCGGTGACCCAGTACGGTGACCGCGGCATCCCCGCCTCGGTGTTCGTGTTCGACTCTCCCTGGGAGGTCGCCTACAACGACTTCCAGTGGAATATGACTCAGTTCGGGAATGACGCCACCATCGATGGGGTCCACTACCCGGGGTTCGCCTCGCCAGCAGACATGACGCAGTTCCTGCGGACCAACGGCCTGAAGGTCATCTGCTGGATGACGCCGTTGATCGACGTGACCTCCAACGACGAGAATGTCGCAGGCCAGAACCTCGGACAGGCGGCCAACTACGCCGACGGGGCGGCCAAGGGGGCCTTCGTGCGGCAAGCGCCGAACGGCGCGCCGCTGGTCGTTCCGTGGTGGAAGGGCCGCGGCAGCCCGGTCGACTTCACGAGCGCGGCCGGGCGGCAGTGGCTGCAGGATCAGCTCCGGACCGTCGTCGCGGATTCCGCCGTGGTGACCGCTTCGGGCGCCACCGAGCCGGTGATAGGCGGGTTCAAGACGGACGACGGCGAGAGCGGCAGCGCGACCGACACCTACATACCCGTGACGGCGGCGTACGCGGACGGGCGGACCGGCATCCAGATGCGGAACGGCTACTGCCTCGAGTACCACCAGGCAGTGTGGAACGTGCTCGGAACGTCCGGAGTCCTTCTCGCCCGGAGCGGCTTCGCCGGCTCCCAGGCGTTCCCCGGTTGCTGGGCCGGCGACAACGAGCCGAACTTCGGCGACAACGGGCTGCCGAGCGTGATCGTGGCCGGGCAGTCGGCAGCCATGAGCGGCTACTCGATCTGGGGCCATGATATCTGCGGCTACCAGGACATCAACTTCAGCCAGGCACTACCCAACCTGTTCATGCGGTGGGCTCAGTTCGGCTGCTTCTCACCGATCATGCAGATGCACCGCCAGGTAACCCGCGAGCTGCAGTTCCCCTGGCGGTTCGGCGACCAGGCGCTGGCCAACTACCAGTTCTTCGCCCGGCTGCGCGTCCGCCTGTTCCCGTACATCTACACCTACGCGCAGCAGGCGAGCACGACCGGGTTGCCGATCATCCGCCCGCTCGTCCTGCTCAACCAGGCCGACGCCAGCACCTATGCGGTCCAGCACGCCTACTGCTTCGGAAACGAGTTCCTGGTGGCGCCGATGCTGGAACCGAACGCCACCCAGCGCGCCCTCTACCTCCCCGCCGGGAACTGGCTGGACTTCTGGACCAGCACTCGCCATGCGGGCGGCCAGATCATCACGTGGACCAACGCCAACCAGGCGCAGTTCCCGCTCCTCGTGCGCGAAGGTGCCATCATCCCCATGCTGCGGAGCGACGTGCGCACCCTCTGCGACCCGAATTACGTTAATAATCCCCAGGTCAGCACCATGGACGGCAGCTGGCTGATCCAGGCCTATCCCGGCGGCGCCTCCGAGTTCAGCGTGTTCGACGGTACCCGCCTGCAGTGCCAGGGCACGGCCGCGGCTGGCACGGTCACCATCTCCTCGGCGGCGCGCACGATCACGCTGCGCATACTCGGTGACGAGCCGGGCGCGGTCCGGCGCGACAACGTGGTCCTGCCCGAGCAGGGAACGCCAGGATCGGGAACACCCGGCTGGCGCTACGATACCGCGGCGGGCTTCATCGAGATCGACTTCACACATTCCGGCGGGACGACCGTCATCGATTACTGACCAGGCGATTCCGGCATCGAGAAAGGGATTCCCCATGGCGCTCGGCAACGCGTGGCACTTTCCCGGCAACCCCGAGCCGTTTGGTAATCCTGGCATGCGAGATCCCGTCTTCCCCACCGATCCGGTGTCGACGGTCACCGTCTTCAGCGGAAACCAGTACCAGGGTGGCGGGAACCCCGGCAACCAGCTGCAGGTCGGCAGCGCGGTGGTGGTCAAGCGGACGACCGACACGGCGTGGACGACGGTGCCCATGGTCTTCGTCACCGCGATCGGCAACAACAAGTACTACTCGGCGGCGATTCCGGTCGGCGGGTTCGCGACGGGCACTGTCGTGCAGTACTACCTGGTCATCGCGTATGACGATCACGACACCACGTTCCTGGGCGCCGACGCCACCAACATGCTCTCGGTGGCGACCGGGGACCAGGCCGCGGCGCAGGCCGCGCCGTTCACCTTCACCGTCGACACACCGGACGAGCGGGGCCAGTGGGGGACTCCGTTCACGCTGCTGAACGTCGGCATCCATGCTCACGTGCTGCCGAGCGGCCTGGTGCTGATGTGGGGCCGGCGCGATAATCCCCAGCAATCCCTGGATACCGATCCGGCCAGCCCGCTCGCGCCCGGATTGCCGCCCGCTCCCCCGGCCACGTGCACGCCGTTTGTGTGGAATCCCGCAACCGGGACCATGACGCCGACGCCGCGGCCCACGCTGGCCGACGGCACGACGAACGCCAACCTGTTCTGTTCCGGCCACGCGTTCCTGCCGGACGGGCGCCTGCTGGTGGCCGGCGGCCACCTCGCCGACAGCCACGGCCTGAACCAGGCGACGATCTACGATCCGGCCGCCGGTACGTGGACGCCCACCGCCGTGATGAACAACGGCCGGTGGTACCCGACCGCCATCACCTTGCCGTCCGGAAGCGTCCTGGTACTGTCGGGCAGTTTCGGCCCCCCGGGGGGCCAGCCCGTCAACAACCTGATACCCCAGATCTGGGACAACGGGAATTTCACGCCCATCGCGTCGATGGGCGCGGCTTTCGACCTGTTCCCGCGCATGCACGTCGCGTCCGCCGGCCTGCTCTACCTGACCTCGCTCGTCCAGACCTGGTCCCTGGATACCTCGGGAGGAGGCACCTGGACGCCGCTCCCCGGCGTGGTGAATCCCAACGGGCTGTGCGACTACGCCCCGTCGGTGCTGTACGACGTCGACAAGGTCCTGTTCATCGGCGGCGGCAGCCCGCCGACCGCGAACGCCCAGACCCTCGACCTGAGCCAGGCGCAACAGGGCTGGCAGCCCACCGCCGCGATGAACTTCCCCCGCCGGCAGCACAACGCCACCGTCCTCCCGGACGGGACGGTGCTGGTAACCGGAGGCACACGCAGCGGCGGGCCAACCAATAGCGCGGAGGCCTTCAACAATCTCGACTCCGGCCAGCCCGTGCACATCGCGGAGCTGTGGGACCCCAAGACCGGGCGGTGGACGATGCTGGCGGCGGAGGACACCGATCGCTGCTACCACTCCACCGCGGTGCTGCTCCCGGACGGCCGGGTGCTCAGCGCGGGCGGCGGCGAGTTCATCCTGAACGAGGGAACCCCGCAGCAGGTGGCGAACAACCCGCAGGACACGCACTTCGACGCCCAGGTATTCTCACCCCCCTACCTGTTCAAGGGCCCGCAACCGCAGATCACCTCGGCACCGGACTCGGTAACCTACGGCAGCACCTTCCAGATCGGCACCGCCCAGCCGGCGCAGATCGCGACCGTCAGCTTGATCCGGCTGTCCTCGGTGACCCACTCGTTCAACGCCGGCCAGCGCATCAACTTCCTCCCCTCCCAGGTCGCGGGCGGAACCCTCACCGCGACCGCACCCCCCGACGCGGACGCCTGCCCGCCCGGCCACTACATGCTGTTCATCGTCAGCCAGCAAGGCGTCCCCTCGACCGCCAAGATCATCCAGGTCTCCGCGCCCGCCGCCGCGGCCCAGGTACGCGAGGCCGCCCAGCCCGAGGCCATCGCCGCGCGGCCCGAGGCCATCGCGGCCGGCGCGCCGGCCCCCGCGCGGCAGGCTCCCCAGGACGCCTTCGCCCTGCAGGCCACGGTCCGCGCCGCGGCCAGCGGCACCCGCGTCGTGGCCGGGATCACCGGAATCTGCCCGTACGGCATCGCCGCCTGCTGGGGAGGCGCGAACGAGGCGCTGGGCAGCCTGGAAGGCGTGCAGTACGTCGACCCGATCCCCGACGCAGAGACCTCGACGGCGACCCTCTACCTGGAAGACGACGGGCTGCCCGCCCTGGATCACTGGGACGATCAATTCCGGCGGATGGTCCACCAGACCTACGAGCTGCGCGGGGTCGAGGTGACCCTCACCGGCACCATCGAAGCGCGCAACGGCGTGTTCGCGCTGGCCGGCCAGGGCCGCCGGCCTCCGGTCGAGCTGGTTCCCCTCGACCCGGGAGGAAAGATCCAGTGGGACCCGGCAGCTCGGGGCCCGCAGGCCGCCGAACCAGCCGAGGCGAGCGCGTACGACACCCTCACTCGCTCGTCGTCAGCGGCCCGCGCCCGGCCGCTGACGGTCACCGGCCCGCTGCACCAGACGCAGGCCGGGTACCGGCTTCAGGTGCGCCTGGTTGAGTCCTGACGCGTTTCCGGGCGGCCGAAGCCGCCCGTGCTGGCCCGGATCGACGTCGCGCCCGGCGCGGGGGCCCGGGCGCCGGGTAAACCGCGCGCGGCGCGCGGCGCGGCGTGGCAGGATCAGACCGACATGTTTCACGCTGACCTGCACATCCATTCAAGGTTCTCGCGCGCCTGCAGCAAGGACTGCGACATCGGGCACCTGTCCTGGTGGGCGCTGCGCAAGGGACTGCGGGTGCTGGGCACCGGGGACTTCACCCACCCGGCGTGGGCGGCGGAACTGCGGGAAACCCTGGTCCCTGCCGAGCCCGGCCTGTTCCGCATCCGGCCCGAGCTGGAACGCCGGCTGCTCCGCGACACCCCGGCCGCGTGCGCGGGCACCGTGCGGTTCCTGCTCTCGGTCGAGATCTCCACCATCTACCGCCGCGACGACCGTACCAGGAAGGTGCACCACCTCATCTACGCGCCCGGCTTCGAGGCCGCGGACCGGATCACCGCGGCGCTGGCCAGGATCGGCAACCTGGCCTCCGACGGCCGGCCCATCCTCGGCCTGGACTCCCGCGACCTGCTGGACATCACGCTGTCCGCCGACCCGGGCTGCTTCCTGGTGCCCGCCCACGTCTGGACGCCCTGGTTCGCCGTGCTCGGCTCGAAATCCGGCTTCGACGCGGTCCGGGACTGCTACGCCGACCTGGCCGGACACGTCTTCGCGGTGGAGACCGGGCTGTCCTCGGACCCGCCGATGAACTGGGCCTGCTCCGCGCTGGACGGCTACCGCCTGGTCAGCAACTCCGACGCGCACTCGCCGCCGATGCTCGGCCGCGAGGCCACCGTGTTCGACACCGAGCTCAGCTACTTTGCCATGGCGGCGGCGCTGCGCACCGGGCACGGCCTCGCCGGCACCGTCGAGTTCTTCCCCGAGGAAGGCAAGTACCACCTGGACGGGCACCGCAGGTGCGGCGTGCGGGTCGAGCCCGAGCAGACCCGCGCGCTGGACACCGCCTGCCCGCGCTGCGGCAAGCCCGTCACGGTCGGCGTGCTGCACCGGGTGGCCGAACTCGCCGACCGCCCGCCCGGCTTCCGCCCGCCCGGCGCGGCCGGGTTCACCAACCTGATCCAGCTACCCGGGATCGTCGGCGAGATCCTGGCCGCCGGCCCGAAGAGCAAGCGGGTGACCGCCGAGGTCGGCCGGCTCGCGGCCGCGCTCGGACCCGAGCTGAGCATCCTGCGCGACGTCCCGCTGGACAACGTGCGCCGCGCGGGCGGGACGCTGCTCGGCGAGGGCATCGCCCGGCTGCGGCGCGGCGAGGTCATCAGGGACGCCGGGTACGACGGCGAGTACGGCACGATCCGGCTGTTCCAGCCGGACGAACTGGACGGCGCGGCCCTGTTCCCGGCGGCCGGCCTGACTGCGGCCGGGCCGGGGAATGACGCCGAACGGGCCGGGGTGACCCGCCCCGCCGTCAGGCCTGCGCGGCGCCGGGCGGACGCCGTCCCGGCCGCCGCCGCGGATCCGGCCCCTGCTGCTCCCGGAACAGGATCGCTGCTCGACGGGCTCGACCCGGAGCAGCGGGCGGCGGCGAGCGCCGACGGGCCGCTGCTGATCATCGCCGGGCCAGGCAGCGGCAAGACGCGCACGCTGACCTACCGCATCGCGCACCTGATCGCGGACCGCGGCCTGGCCGCGGAGAGCTTCCTGGCCATCACGTTCACCCGCCGCGCGGCCCGGGAACTGCAGGACCGGCTGGCCGCGCTCTGCTCATCCCCGGGTCCCGGCCAGCCGGTCGTGACCACGTTCCACGGCCTGGGCCTGCGGATCCTGCGTGAGCATCACGAGGCGGCCGGGCTGCCGCCCGGCTTCCGGGTCGCGGACGACACGGTCCGGCTCCAGGTCGCGGCCGAACTGACCGGCTCCGAGCGGGACGCGCGCACGCTGCTCGCCGGGCTGGCCGGCGACCCGGACGGCCGGGAAGCCCAGGACACGGAGGCACTGCGCCGTGCCCTGGCCGACCGTGACCTGGTGGACTTCGACGGCCTGGTGGAGCTGGCCGTGACGCTGCTCCGCAAGCACCCGGCCGTCGCGGCCGGGCTGCGCGCCCGCTGGCCGCAGGTCAGCGTGGACGAGTACCAGGACATCGACGCGGTGCAGTACGACCTGCTCCGGCTGCTCGCCCGCGACGGCTCCGGGCTGACCGCGATCGGCGACCCGGATCAGTCCATCTACCGCTTCCGCGGCGCCGAGGTCGGCATCTTCAGCCAGTTCGGAGCTGACTTCCCCGGGGCCCGGTCGGTCGAGCTCACCAGGAATTACCGCTCCAACCCGGCCGTGGTGACCGCCGCTATGCAGGCCATCGGCCCGGCCACGCTGATCCCCGGACGGACCGCGGTCGCGGCCCGGGGCGGTCCCCCGGACGTCGTCACCCTGGACGAGGCGGCCGACGAGCACGCCGAGGCGGCCTGGATCGCCGCCACCGTCGACCGGCTGCTCGGCGGCGCTTCTTTCCACAGTCTCGACAGCGGCCGGGCCGACGGGCACGAGCACGGCAAGCTCGGCCTGTCCGACATCGCCGTGCTGTACCGCACCGACGTCCAGGCCGGCCCGCTGGCCCAGGCGCTCACCCGGGCCGGGCTGCCGTTCCAGAAGCACTCGCACGACCTGCTCGCGCGGCGGCCCGGGGTCGCCGACATCCTGCGCGAGCTGCGCCTGATCGACCCGGCGGCGGGCGGCGGCGTCGCCGGGCAGCTCGCCACGGCGGTAGGCGCCCTGGCCGCGGCCCGCGGCGAGCGTGACGCCACGGTCACCGACATCCGCGCGGCGGGCGAACTGCTCGCGCCGCTGGCCCGCCGGTGCGGCGCTGACGCCGAACGGTTCCTGGCCGAGATCGCCCTGGGCGCGGAGACGGACGCGCTGGATCCGCGGGCCGAGGCGATCACCCTGCTGACCCTGCACGGCGCCAAGGGCCTGGAGTTCGATGTGGTGTTCCTGGCCGGCTGCGAGCGCGGCCTGCTGCCGCTCCGGCTGCCCGGATCCGGGCCGCTCACCCCCGATGAGGCCGCCGAGGAGCGGCGGCTGCTCTTCGTCGGCATGACCAGGGCCAGGGAGCGGCTGCTGCTCAGCTACGCCACCCGACGAACCAGGCATGGGCCGGGTAATGGCACGGGGGCGGCGGCCGGCCGGTCGTCGTTCCTGGCCGCGCTCGACCCGCCGCCACCCGGCCTGACCGCACCACGGCGGGCTCGCCGGGCCGCCGACCGCCAGCTGCGCCTGCTCTAGCCGGCCCGCGACCTCCTGCACCTCGCCGAACCGCTGCCCGGCGTTACCTGAGCAGCTTGTGAACCGCGCGGAACTCCGGGTGGCGCGCGTCGCGCAGCCATTCGAACAGCACCATCTCCGACGTCACGATCTCCGCGCCGTGCTGCCGCGCCCGGTCGATGGCGAGCGCCCGGTCGGCCGGATCGCGCGAGCCGGTCGCGTCCGCCGCCCAGACCACCCGGCGGCCGGCGGCGAGCAGGTCGAGCACCGTCTGCAGGACGCAGACGTGCGCCTCGCACCCGGCCACGACGATCTCGCCGGACCCGGCGGGCAGCAGCGCTGGCCAGCCCGGGGCCCGGACGGCCGAGAACGTCGTCTTGGCCAGCACCGCCTGCGGGTAGCCGGCCAGCGGCGGGACCGTGCGGCCCAGGCCCGCCGGGTGCTGCTCGGTCGCGCGGACGGGCACGCCGAGCAGCGTCGCCGCCTCGGCGAGCCGCACAGCCCGGGCCACGACGGCCCCGTGATCGGCGATGACGGGCATGAGCCGGTCCTGCAGGTCGATCAGCAACAGGACGGCGCCCTCCACGGTAAGCACCATTGTGCTGACGCTACTTCACCGGCCCCGGTGCGGCCAGAAATGTCAGTGGCACGAAGCACGATGGGACTGTAACCACGAGCCCGGGTACAGAGCCCGGGTACAGAGCCCGGGTACAGAGCCGGGGTATGGAGAGCAGAAATGGCAGCAGGCGATACCCAGATCACGATCGCGGGGAATCTCGTGGACGACCCGGAACTGCGGTTCACCCCGGCGGGGCAGCCGGTGGCGCGGTTCCGGGTGGCGTCCACGCCCCGGTTCCGGGATAACTCCACCGGCGAGTGGCGGGACGGGGACAGCTTGTTCCTGACCTGCAACGTGTGGCGGCAGGCGGGGGAGAACGTGGCCGAGTCGCTGACCCGGGGGATGCGGGTGATCGTCTCGG
>Ga0335076_10001803_pt1 | contig 20905 bp, 17 predicted proteins | sample Lox_Sample_25_FD_206717 | JGI IMG/M metagenome (GOLD analysis project Ga0335076, IMG submission 206717) | Soil microbial communities from Loxahatchee National Wildlife Refuge, Florida, United States - Lox_Sample_2.5 | ecosystem: Environmental > Terrestrial > Soil > Wetlands | place: USA...
AAAGAGTTCTTTGAAGATCTGAGGGAGTAGTCGGAGCCCTCTGCGGCACGGTGCGGGCTCTCGCGGTTGCTGACGCAACCGCTGTCGCCCGCCGGCGACGACGCGTTCGCGTCGCGCCTACTCCGCTGCCACTTGCGGTTTGCTGCGTTCGGCCATCACTTCGTAGAGGCGCTCGCGGATGTCTTTGAGCCGCCCCTCATGCTCGACCTTGTGGCCGAAGAGGTCCTTCACATAGAAGACGTCGACCACCTTCTCGCCATAGGTCGAGATCTTGGCGGTCGAGATCTGCAGGTTGAGGCTGGTGAGCGCACGCGTCACTTCGAACAGCAGCGCCGGCCGGTCGCGGCCATTCACCTCGATGACGGTGTGCGTGCGGCTCGCTTTGTTGTCGATGAGGACGCGGGGCGGGACGGTGAAGACGCGCGTGCGGCTCGGGATCGCGCCGGGCTTGGCCAGCTCGATATGCGGCTTCACCCGGCTGGAGAGCACGTTCTCGAACAGCACGGCGAGCTTGGCGAGCTTGTCCGGCCGGTCGAAGGCGCCGCCCGACTGATCCTGCACGGTGAAGGTGTCGAGCGCCATGCCGTTGGCCAAGGTCAGGATCTTGGCGTCGACGATGTTGGCGCCGGCGAGCGCCAGCGCTCCGGCGATGCGCGAGAAGAGTCCGGGGTGATCCCCAGTATAGAGCGTGATCTCGGTGACGGCGCGATGCGCATCGACGCGCGTGTCGACGGTGAGCGGCGCGTGGCTGCGCTCGGCCTCGCGGGTGAGACGCGCATGGCGCGCCTGGGTCTGGGCATCGAAGGAAAGCCAGTAGGAGGGATAGCCTTTGGCGATGAAGGCCTCGATTTCGGCCGCCGAGAAATCGAGCAGGAGCTCGCGCACCGCTTTCTGCGCCGCGGCGATGCGCTCGTCGCGGCCATCGGTGGCGATGCCGCCCGACATCTCCTCGAGGGCGCGGTGATAAACCTCGCGCAGCAAGGTCGCCTTCCAGCCATTCCACACCTTGGGGCCGACGGCGCGGATATCGGCGGCGGTCAGCACGAGAAGCAGCTTCAGGCGCTCGGGCGATTGCACGCGGGCGGCGAAATCGCGGATCGTCTGCGGGTCGTCGATATCGCGCTTGAACGCGGTGTTGCTCATCAGCAGGTGAAACCGTACGAGCCAGGCGACGGTTTCGGTCTCCTCGGCGCTGAGGCCGAGGCGCGGTCCGAGCCGCTCCGCCACCTGGGCGCCCAGCACCGAGTGATCGCCGCCACGGCCCTTGGCGATATCGTGCAGCAGCACCGCGACATAAAGCGCGCGCCGCGAATCGATGGTGTGAACGATCTCCGAGGCGAGCGGCAGCTCCGGCTTCAGCTCGCCCGCTTCGATCTGGCCGAGAATGCCGATGGCGAAGATGGTGTGCTCGTCGACGGTGTAGACATGGTACATGTCGTATTGCATCTGCGCGACGACGCGACCGAAATCCGGCACGAAACGGCCGAAGACGCCGGCCTCGTTGAGGCGGCGCAGCGTGATCTCCGGCTCCTTGCGCGAGATCAGCATCTCGAGGAACAGGCGGTTCGCCTCGGGATTGGCGCGCAGCGGCGCATCGATCAGCCGCAGCGAGCGGGTGATGAGGCGGAGCGCGCGCGGATGGATGTCGAGCCCATGCTCCTGCGCGACATGGAAGAGGCGCAGCAGATTGACGGGGTCGTCGCGGAAGGCGCTCTCTTTCAGCACGTCAAGGCGGCCGGCATCGACGGTGAATCCCGCGAGCGAGCGCTTGCGCAGGCCCCAGGGCTTCCAGGTGAAGCGCGGCCGGCGTTCCTGCTCGAGCTCGAGCTGGGCGCAGAAGATGCGCGTCAGATCGCCGACATCCTTGGCGACGATGAAATAGTGCTTCATGAAGCGCTCGACGCCGCGCGTGCCGGCATGGTCGGTGTAACGCATGCGGCGCCCGACCTCGCTCTGGAGATCGAAGGTCAGCCGATCCTCGGCGCGCTCGCTGAGGTAATGCAGGTGGCAGCGCACCGTCCAGAGGAAGTTCTGCGCCCGCTCGAAGCGATGCGCCTCCGTCGCCGAGAGCACGCCCTGCTCGACCAGCTTTTCGACATCATCGACGCGATAGATGTATTTGGCGATCCAGAACAGCGTCTGCAGATCGCGCAAGCCGCCTTTGCCCTCCTTGACGTTGGGTTCGACGACATAGCGGCTGTCGCCCAGGCGCTGATGGCGCTGGTCGCGCTCGGCGAGCTTCGCCTGGACGAATTCGGCCGCGCTGCGCCGGATGATGCCGCTCTCGAAGCGGCGCTTCATATCGGCGAACAGCTTCTCGTCGCCCCAGATGTAGCGCGCCTCGAGCACGGCGGTGCGCACCGTGAGATCGGCCTGCGCCTGGCGCAACGTCTCCTCGACCGAGCGCGTCGACTGCCCGACCTTGAGGCCGAGATCCCAGAGCGTATAGAGCATGTACTCGACGACCTGCTCGGTATGGGGCGTCGGCTTGTAAGGCAGCAGGAAGAGGAGATCGATGTCGGAATAGGGCGCAAGCTCGCCGCGGCCATAGCCGCCGACCGCCACCACCGCCATATGCTCGCCGGCCGTCGGATTGGCGAGCGGATAGACATGCGCGCCGACGAAGTCGTAAAGCACGCGGATGAGCTGATCCATGAGAAAGCTCAGCCCGCGCACCACCACGGTACCGGTGGCGCCGGCATCGAAACGCCGGCGGATCTCGTCGCGGCCCTGCTGCAGCGCGCGGCGCAGCACCTCTGCGACCTTCGTGCGCGGCGGCTCCGGCGTATCCGCGGCCAGCGCGTCGAGCGCGGCGGTAATCGCGCGCCGGTCGATGATCTCGCGTTGGCGCTCGATCTGCGGGCTCATGGTGTTATTCTACACTGCGGGGCTGAGGAACCGCCACCACCCCCGCCTCCGTTGGCAGGGCGGGACCGAAGAGGTGGCGCCCATGCTGTGGCGATGCTCCGAGCTCAGCGGCTATGAGATCGCGGCGACCGATGGGACGGTTGGCTCGATCGACGATTTGCTCTTCGACGAGGTGCGCTGGACCCTACGCTGGGCGGTCGCCGATACCGGCGGTTGGCTCTCCGGCCGCAAGGTGCTGCTGCCGGCCTCGGCGCTGGGCCGTCCCGACGCCGGCGCGCGCCGCCTTCCGGTGACGCTGAGCCGCGCCCAGGTCGAGGCGAGCCCGCCGGTCGAGAGCGATCTGCCGGTGTCGCGCCAGGTCGAGACCGATATCTTTGCCCATTATGGCGCGCCGCCTTACTGGGAAAGCGATCTCAGCCCCGGCGGCCTCGGCGGCGGCTTTCTCTTTCCGCCCGGGACGACGGAGCGGCTCGTGATCGAGCCCGGTGCCGCGGGATCGGAGCCCGACGCCGAGACGGCGCGGATGGCCGATGCCGATCTGCGCAGCGTCCGGGACACCGTCGGCTATGCCATCGCCGCCCAGGATGGCAGGATCGGTCACGTCGAGGATTTTCTCGTCGATGAAGCCGGCTGGCCGCTCCGCTATATGGTGGTCGACACGCGCCATTGGCTGCCCGGCCGCAAGGTGCTGGTGGCCCCGCAATGGATCCGCGACATCGACTGGGCTGCTCGCCGTGTCACCGTCGAACTGAGCGGCGACGCGGTGCGCGCCAGCCCGGAATACGATTCCCGCGCGCCGGTCGGGCGCTCCTACGAAGCGACGCTTCACGGTCACTACGGTCGCAAGGGCTATTGGGGCGCCTAGCCGCGTCGTCGTTCCGCCGCGGCGGGAATAGATTGGCGTGGCGTCCGTTGTCGCGAAGACAACGAGCAAATGAGATGCTTCGACCCTGCGAAATTCGCTTGAGCGGCGCGCTCTGCCAAACCGGCACGTCCGCTTCTGGTTCGCTGCATCGCTTTGCGGTTGAAATCGTGTCGCTTATAGTGCGCCTTTCACCGCGGCATGTGGCCGCAAGCACGCCTTGATGAGGTTTCGAGGGAACGGCAGCTAGCCCTACGGTGTCAATAGCGGGGACTTCCCCCTTTTTGCGGGAACGCACCTTCTTTTGCCTCACGCCGGCGGCAAAGGGATGGGAGACCTTCACGTTGGCGGGAACGAACGGGAGACCAATGAAGATCGCACAAATCGCGCCACTGGCGGAAGCCGTGCCCCCGAAGCTCTATGGCGGCACCGAGCGCATCGTATCTTATCTGACCGAAGAGCTTGTTTCGCTTGGCCATGACGTTACGCTGTTCACCACGGCGGACAGCGTGACCACGGCAAAGCGCGAGGTCGTCTGGCCGCAGGCGCTGCGCTTCGACGAGGCGCTGCGCGATCCGCTGGCCATCCACATGGTGATGCTCGAGAAGCTGGCGCAGCGGGTCGACGAGTTCGACATCATTCACTGTCACGTAGACTACATCAGCTACTCCATCCTGAAGCGTTGCGGCGTGCCGTTCGTGACGACCTTGCATGGTCGGCTCGACCTGCACGAATTGCAGCCGCTCTATGACCTCTTCCCCGACGTGCCGGTGATTTCGATCTCCGATTCCCAGCGCGAGCCGCTGCCGCAGGCCAACTACGTCACCACCGTCTATCACGGCCTTCCCGAGCGCCAGCTGCTGCCGGGCTTCGGTGCCGGGGGATATCTCGCCTTCATCGGCCGCATCTCGCCCGAGAAGGCACCGGACGCCGCGATCCGCATCGCCGCCAAGGCCGGCATGCGGCTCAAGATCGCCGCCAAGGTCGACAAGGTCGACCGGGAATATTTCGCGACGTGCATCGAACCGCTGCTCGACCAGCCGCATGTCGATTTCATCGGCGAGATCGGCGAGCACGCGAAGGCGGAGTTCCTTGGCAATGCCTCGGCGCTGCTCTTCCCCATCGCCTGGCGCGAGCCTTTCGGCCTGGCGATGATCGAAGCGATGGCCTGCGGCACGCCGGTGGTCGCTTTCCGCAACGGCTCGGTTCCCGAAGTGGTGGAGGAGGGCGTCACCGGCTTTATCGTCGACGACGAGGAGCAGGCGGTGGCGGCGCTGCGGCGTCTGCATTCGCTCGATCGGGCGCGCGTTCGCCGCCGGTTCGAGGAGCGCTTCACCGCACGCCGCATGGCGGAAGATTATCTCGCGATCTATCGCCACCTCATCTCGCTCAAACGACCGCTCAAGGCGGTGGTGTGACGGATGGCGGCGCGCGTCGAGAGCGCCGGCAGCGAGCCGCCGCGCTCGCCGTTCTACATTCCGGCGACGGAAGGGTTGGCGGGTCAAGCGCTGCATGTGCTGCGCTGCGGCGACTGCTTTGCCGTGCTCGACGCCTACGGGGATGCGCAAGCGATGGCGCCGGGAGCGGAAGGCGCGTTCTTCGCCGATACCCGTCATGTCTCGCAGCTCGCGCTCACCATCGACGGGCTGCGGCGGCCCCTGCTGCTGTCCTCCACCGTCAGCGAGGATAACGTCACGCTCGCGGCGGACCTCGCCAACCCTGACCTGGTGGAAACGGGAAGGCTGCGCGCCGCACGCAACAGCGTGCACATCCTCAACAGCGCCGCGCTCGGATCGGATGCGCTGTTCCTTCGGCTGGAACTGCGGAATTTCGGTCGGGTGCCGATCGGGTTTCGTCTGGCGCTGCATGTCGACGCGGATTTCGTCGATGTCTTCGAGCTGCGCGGCAAGATCAGGCGGCAGCGCGGCGATCGGTTGCCGGATGAGCGCACGGACCAGGCGCTGGTGCTGGCTTATCGCGGTCTCGACCGCGTCGTGCGGCGGACACGCTTCGAATTCGAGCCGAAGCCCGACCATCTCGAGGAGCGGGCGTCGGTCTGGAATATCGAGCTTCCCGCGGGCCGCACGCGGGTGCTCCAGATCGCCGCGCGCTTCGAGCGCGGCGAGCGGCCGAACAGCGGCGGGACGCGCGAAACCGCGCTGGCCGCCGCGGCGCGGCATATCGCTCATCGCGAGGCGCGCTCCACCCATCTCTACAGCAGCAACGAGACCTTCAACGACCTGCTCAACCGCTCGCGCGCCGATCTCGACATGCTGGTGACGGAGACGCCGGACGGGCTTTACCCCTATGCCGGAATCCCGTGGTTCTCGACTGCTTTCGGGCGCGACGGGCTGATCACCGCGCTCGAGACGCTGTGGGTCGACCCGGAGCTCGCCGCCGGGACCTTGCGCTTTCTGGCGGCGCGCCAGGCAACGGCGCTCGACGCCGAAAGCGATGCCGAGCCCGGCAAGATCCTGCATGAGACGCGTCAGGGCGAGATGGCGATGCTGGGCGAAGTCCCGTTCCGCCTCTATTACGGCGGCGTCGATAGTACGCCGCTCTTCGTTGTCCTCGCCGCTGCCTATTACGCGCGCACTGGGGATCTCGCGCTCATCCGGACGCTCTGGCCCAATATCGAGCGGGCGCTGCTGTGGATGACCGAGTATGGCGATCTCGACGGCGACGGCTTCCTCGAATATGACCGCAAATCCGTCAACGGCCTGATCAACCAAGGCTGGAAGGACAGCCACGATTCCATCTTCCACGCCGATGGCCGGCTGGCCGAGGCGCCGATCGCGCTGGCCGAGGTGCAGGCCTATGCCTTTGCCGCCTATCGCGGCGCCGCCGATCTCGCCGACGCGCTCGGCGATGACGGGCGCGCCGCCGATCTCCGCAATGCCGCGCGCCGCTTGCAAGAGCGGTTCGAAGCCGCGTTCTGGTTGGAGGAGTTGCAAACCTATGCGCTCGCTCTCGATCGCGAGAAGCGCCCCTGCCGCGTGCGCGCCTCCAATGCCGGACATGTTCTGCTCGGCGGCCTTGCTTCGCCCGAGCGCGCAGCGCACGTGGCTGAAACGTTGATGGCGCCGCGCTCGTTCTCGAGCTGGGGCATCCGCACCATCGCGGAGGGCGAAGCGCGCTACAACCCGATGTCCTACCACAACGGCTCGGTCTGGCCGCACGACAATGGGCTCATCGCCATGGGGTTCAGCCGCTACGGGCTGAAGCACCCGCTGATGCGTTTGCTCACCGCGCTGTTCGACGCCTCGCTTTTCCTGGAGTTGAAGCGCCTGCCGGAGCTGTTCTGCGGTTTCGCGCGCCGCGCACATACCGGTCCCACGGCCTATCCCGTGGCGTGCGCGCCGCAGGCCTGGTCTTCGGCCTCGGTCTTCGCCATGGTCGGCGCCCTGCTCGGCATCTCTTTCGAGCCGGCGGCGCGGCGGATCTGCCTCATGCGTCCGATGTTGCCGGCTTGGCTCGATACGCTCAAGCTGTCCAATCTGCGGCTCGGCGCTGCCGCGGTCGATTTGCTGCTCGAGCGGCGCGGCGAGGAGGTGGCGCCTCACATCGTGCGGCGCTCGGGCGATGTTGACGTGGTGATGACGGCGTGAAGGCTCGACGTTTATCTTGGGGGAGCGGAGAGGCAGTGTCGGAACGGCCGAGCAAAGCGTCGGATAAGGCGATGTGGCTGCCGCGCTATGCCTCGCGCGGGGCGGCCCGCTTCCTGCTTCACTATGCCTGCCGCAGGCCGTGGAGCCATCTCGTCGTGCTCGGCTCGGTCTTGAGCGCGGTCGCTTGCGCCATCGGCTCGCAATACGGCGTCAAGAACCTGGTCGACGTGCTCGGCTCGCATCCCAGTGATGTCCAGCTCTGGAGCGCGGTGGCGATCCTGCTCGCCCTGGTCGGCGGCGACAATTTGCTCTGGCGTCTCGCCGGTTTCGTCGCCAGCTATGCCTTCGTCGCCGTCGGCGGCGATCTGCGGCTCGATCTCTTCGACCATCTGTCCGGCCATGGCTCGCGCTATTTCGCCGACCAGTTCCCGGGCGCGCTCGCCGCGCGGATCACCACCGCGTCCAATGCCGCCTGGAGCATCGAGAACTCGCTGACCTGGACGACGATCCCGCCGGGGGCCGCGGTGCTGAGCAGCATTGCCGTGCTCGGCGTCATTGCCTGGCAGATGACCGCGGTGTTGTTCGCCATCGTCCTGGTGCTGGGCTTCATCATCGGCCGGTTCGCCTCGCGCGGCCAGCACCTGCACCGGCACTACGCCGGGCGGGCGGCCGCGGTCACCGGCAACCTCACCGACGTCGTCGCGAATATCGGCCTGGTGCGCGCCTTCGGTGCGGCGGCGCGCGAGCAGAAGCGGCTGTCGCGCGACATCGAGCATGAGATGTCGGCGCAGCGCGCCAGCCTCCGGCAGCTCGAGCGCGTGCGGCTCTTCCATGCCGTCGCCGTCTTCATCGTGACCGCCGGGGTGCTCAGCTGGTCGGTCATGCTCTGGCGCACCGGCGCCATCACCACCGGCGATGTGGTGCTGACGACGACGCTGGGCTTCACGGTGCTGCACGCCTCGCGCGACCTCGCCATGGCCATGGTCGATCTGATGCAGCATTTCGCCAAGCTCAACGAGGCCATCCAGGTGCTCGGCCTGCCGCATGAGATGCAGGACGCGCCGGAGGCGACGCCGTTGGTCAATGCCAGGGGCGCCGTCGCGTTCGAGCGGGTATCGTTCAGCTATCCCAACCGGCGCATCGTGCTGCAGGATTTCAGCCTCCGCATCCCGCGCGGCCAGAAAGTGGGGCTGGTCGGCCGCAGCGGTGCCGGCAAATCCACCCTGCTGGCGCTGCTGCAGCGCTTTTACGATCCCGATTCCGGCCGCGTGCTGATCGATGGCCAGGACATCGCCAAGATCACGCAGCAAAGCCTGCGCGGGGCGATCGCGATGGTGCAGCAGGATATCTCGCTGTTCCACCGCTCGGTGCTGGAGAATTTGCGGTACAGCCGCCCGGAAGCGACCGACGAGGAGGTCTACAGCGCGGCCGAGGCGGCCGGCTGCAGCGACTTCATCCGCCGCCTGCCGCAAGGCTTCCACACCGTGGTTGGCGAGCGCGGCCTGAAGCTCTCGGGCGGCGAGCGCCAGCGGCTGGCCATCGCCCGGGCCTTTCTGCGCGACGCGCCGATCATCCTGCTCGATGAGGCAACCTCGGCGCTCGACAGCGAATCCGAACGGGCGATTCAGGAGGCTCTGGTACGGCTCTTCAAGGGCCGGACCGTCATCGCCATCGCCCATCGTCTGTCGACGCTTGCGGTGTTCGACCGCATTGTCGTGCTCGACCGCGGGCGTATCATTGAAGATGGTCCGGCCGAGGAGCTGTTGCAGCACGACGGCGCCTATAGCCGCATGTATACGCGCCAGCTTGCCGCGATGGAGCCACCATGACCGCGTCGCGCTTTGCCTTGCTTTTGTCCGGGCTCGCCGGTGCCGCAGTAGCGCTGTCGCTCGGTCTGGGCGCCGCCAGCGGCGAGACACCCGCGCCGGCGCCCGCGGCGCAAGCCGCCTCGCCGCCCACGGCGCAGCCGCCGGCGGCCGCCGCTCCCGCCGCCGCTCCGCCCAGCGGGCCACAGGCGCCGCCCGCGGTCGCGCCCGCGCCGGCCGCGGCCAATGCACCGCCCTCGCCCGCGGCTTCGTCCAGCGCCCCGCCGGCGCCGCCAGCCGCAGGGTCCAGTCCGCCCGCCGCCACGGCCGCCGCCCCGCCGGCGCCCGCACCGGGCGTCCAGCCGGTGCCGCCGGCCGCCGCCGCGACCAAGCCACCGCCGGCCGTGGCCAATACGCCGGCGATGCCGCCGCAGAACATCGAGACGCTGCCGTCGAGCACGGCGACCTCCGTCCTCGGCCGCAAGGTGCGCGACGCCGCCGGGGCCGATATGGGGCCGGTGGTCGATGTGCTGGTCGACCGCAACGGCATCCCGCTCGGCGCGGTGATCGATTTCGGCGGCTTTCTCGGCGTTGGCACGCGCAAGATCGCCATCGACTGGCAATTGCTGCAATTCAACCCCGACGATCCGAACGCCCCCATCCTGCTGGCGCTGACCCGTCCCCAGGTCCAGGCGGCGCCCGAGTACAAGCCTGGGAGCAACGAGGTACAGCTGGTCGGCCCGCCCGCGGCCGAAGGGCGATCCGCAGCACCCAACCCGGGCAAATGAACGGGCATCGGTTTGGTACAGCAGGCGTATGACGCGAAGCTCGCCGCAACGACGGTGCCGCCGACCGCAGAGCGCAGCCTCGACTGGCTGAACCTCTTCGTCGCCAATATCCAAACCGGCTTCGGCCCCTTCATTGCCGTCTATCTGACGACGCATAACTGGACCCAGACCGCGATCGGCTTCGCGCTGAGCCTCGGCACCATCACCGCGATGGTAAGCCAGGTGCCGGCCGGCGCGCTCGTCGACGCGACCCGACACAAGAGCCGCGTCGCCGCCGCGAGCATCATCGCCTTCACCGCGAGCGCGCTGCTCTTCGCCATGCGGCCGACGCCGCTCTTCGTCTATGTCGCCGAGATCCTGCACGGCTTTTCCAGCTGCACGCTCGGGCCGGCCATCGCCGCGATGAGCCTCGCCATCGCCGGCTCCGCCGCTTTCGGCGTCCGTCTTGGCCGTAATGCGCGCTATTCCTCGATCGGCAACGGGCTCGGCGCCATCCTGATGGGCGCCTGCGGATATTACATCTCGAGCCAATCGGTCTTCGTCCTGACGGCGGCGCTGACCCTGCCCGCCATCATCGCACTGGTGCCGCTCTCCAGCCTCGATGAGCAGATGGAGCGCCGTCAGGAGCGCCGGGTACACAAGGAGACCGTCCGCCACGTCCTGGCCGATGGCCGGCTCCTGATCTTCGCCGTTTGCGCCCTGCTCTTTACCCTCGCCAATGCGGCGCTTCTGCCCCTGGTGAGCACCGAGGTGACGAAGCGCGCGGGCAGCATTGCGAGCCTGCTCATCGCCGCCTGCATCGTGCTGCCGCAGCTGATCGTGGCGCTGTTCTCGCCGCAGGTGGGGCGCCTTGCCCAGTCGCGCGGCCGGCGCTTGGCGCTGCTGCTCGGCTTCGCCATGCTGCCGCTCCGCGGCGTGCTGTTCGCGCTGACGACCAATCCGGCGGCGGTGGTGCTGATCCAGGCGCTCGACGGCATTGCCGGCGCGTGCTTTGGCGTGATGGTGCCGCTCGTCGTCAGCGACATCGCCGGGCGGTCCGGCCATTTCAACCTGTCGCTCGGGTTCGTCGGCGTCGCCATCGGCATCGGCGCCACCTTCAGCACGACGCTCGCCGGCTGGATCGCCGACCGCTTCGGCGATCCCGCTGCGTTCTGCGCACTGGCGGCGACCGGGCTCGCGGCGACGCTGATCATCTTGGGCGCCATGCCGGAAACCCGGCCGGCGGTCGAGGATTAAGCGGCGTCCACGCGAACGCGATACCAGCGTACTCCAACCGGCTAAACTCGGCGACGGAACCTCCGGGAGCACCGTCATGCGCTTAAAAGCCTTCACCCTTGCCGCCGCTCTGCTGCTCGTTGCCGGTCCGGCCTTCGCTGGCGCGCAGCAGGAGGCCAACAAGAAGACCGTGATTGCCTTCTACGAGGCCGGCCTCAATCAGAAGGATTTCGCCAAGGCGGCGCAGTATTTCGGGCCGCGCTACATTCAGCACAATCCCAACGCCGCCGACGGGCCGGACGGGTTCAAGCGCTTCGTCGAGTTCCTGCGCGAGAAATTTCCGCAATCGCATAGCGAGATCAAGCAAGTCTTCGCCGATGGCGACTATGTCATCCTGCACGTTCATGCCGTGCGCGAGCCCGGCACGCGCGGCAATGCGATCGTCGACATCTTCCGCCTCGAGAACGGCAAGATCGTCGAGCATTGGGATGTCGTGCAGCCGATCCCGGAGCACGCCGCCAACGCCAACGGCATGTTCTGACCCTCGCCGCAATTCGACGCGCAAAGCGGATAGAGCGCGACGGCAGGGTCGTGCGAGAAAGCGGGACCGCACGCAAGGAGAGTCCCGATGAGCTTTCGCATCTCCGGTCTTCCCGTCACGCCGTTCCAGCCGCTCTTCGCGCTCGGCGATGCCGCGCTCCTGGCGCAAGGCGCGCGGCGCTGCCTGGCGCCGATGGCGGGGGCGCGCATGCCCTGCCGGGTGAGCCTGCGCTATACCCCGGCCGGCGAAACCGCGATCCTTCTCGCCTATCCGCATCAGCCGGCGCCGCACTCGCCCTTCCGCGCCTCGGGGCCGATCTTCGTCCGCGAAACGGCGCGGGAGACCTTCGACCGCATCGACGAGCTGCCGGAGGTGCTCGCCCAGAGCAGCGCGCTGTCGCTCCGCGCTTACGATGGCGAGGACATGATGGTGGATGCCGATGTCCTCCCCGGCGGCGCCGTCGCGCCCGCTATCGAGCGCATGCTGGCGCGCCCGGACGTGGCCTATCTCCACGCCCATTTCGCGCCGCGCGGCTGCTACCTCGCCCGCGTCGATCGCGCGTGAGTCCCAAATGCACTCGCTTGCGCCGGGCGCGACCGTCGAAGCCGGGCGCGATAGTCTCGCGGCAACGACGTGCCCGAGACCAAGCGCGGAGCCGGGTCGGCGCGTCTATTCCGCCTTTTGGCTGAGCGGCTTGCCGGTGGCGACGATAAAGAACTCGGTGGTGCGCGCCGGCTTGTCGGTGAGATTCTGGGTACGATGCACTTTCATCGGCGGGATGTGCAGCACTTGGCCTGCCTTGAGCACATGCTCGCCATCGCCATCGACGGTGATTTTGATCTCGCCCTCTTGCACCGTCGTGTACTGGTCGCCGTAATGGAAATGCCGGCCGCTATCGGCACCAGGCGGCTGAACCACGTTCAGCACCTTCACCTCGCGACCGGCATCGCCGGTGAGCGGCGTGGTCATCAGCTCCGTCACTTGGCTCTTGATCGGCTCGGCGGCCTGCGGCGCGGTGCCGATCGCCAACGCTGCCAGCGCGCAGGCCACCATCGTCAATTTGCGCATGATGTTCCTCCCCTCCGTCTTTGGCTCGCCTTCTATACAACGGCGAGGCGAGGGCAGGAAGCCGCCGGGGCGTTGCGACAATGGCGGTCGGACCGTCTTATCTCGACGCTGCGCCCGCCGACGCAAAGAGCTGAGTCTGATGCTCCGCGCCGGTAAGCGCCCCCTCATGCTGCAGCAGCCAGCGCTTGCGCTCGATGCCGCCGCCATAACCGGTGAGGCTGCCATCGCTGCCGATGACGCGATGGCAGGGCACGACGATGCTGATCGGGTTGGCACCATTGGCGAGGCCGACGGCGCGCACCGCCGCCGGTTGCCCGATGCGGCGGGCGAGCGTGCCATAGGAGAGCGTCGTGCCGCAGGGGATGTCGCGCAGCGCCCGCCAGACCGCTTGCTGGAAGGGCGTGCCGTTGGTGGCGACCGGCAAGCGGTCGATCGCGGCGAGCTCGCCGGCGAAATAGGCGTCGAAGGCTTGGGTGAGCCCGTTCGGATCCCGTTGCGGCGCGAGCCGCTCGCCGGCTTCGCCGTAATAGCGGCGCAGCAAGCGGAAGAGGCGCGTCTCGTGCTCGCGCCAATCGGTGGCCCGCAGCCTGCCCTCGCCATCGGCGATGATCAGCAGCTCGCCGATCGGCGTTTCGGTCCGGTCGATGACGAAGCGCAGCGTCTCAGCCATGGATCATCTCCCCTGCTGCCAGTGCCGCGGCGTCGGCGGCCCAGAGATGCTGCGCCGCATAGGCGCGCCACGGCCGCCACGGCTCGGCGCGGCCGATAAGATCGGCCGGCGTCGGCCGTTTGCCGTCGATCAGCGCGGCGCCGCGCAGCAAGCCGATATCCGCAGCGGGAAACGCGTCGGTCTCGCGCAGCGCGCGCAACGCGATGTATTGCGCCGTCCATTCGCCGACGCCGCGAATGGCGCGGAGCCGCTGGATCGCTTCTTCGACCGTGCCGAAGGGACGGAAAAGATGCGGATCCGCTACGGCTTCGGCGGCGAGCGCCGCCAAGGCCGCGCGGCGCGCCCGGGGCATCCCCAGCTGGTTCAGATCAGCGGCGGCGAGGCGCTGCGGCGAAGGGAAGACGCGCAAGAGCCCCCGATGCGCCGTCGCCTCCGCCGGCAGGCTTTCGCCGCAGAGCGCCACCAGCCGTCCGGCGAGGCGGCGGGCGGCGCCGACCGACACTTGCTGTCCGAGGATGGCGCGCACGGCGAGCTCGAACCCGTCCCAGCCGCCCGGCGCGCGCAGGCCGGGACGCTGCGCGATGAGCGGCGCCAGCAGCGGGTCGCGCGAGAGATGCGCGCCGATGGTCTCGATATCGGCGCCGACATCGAACAGCCGGCGCACCCGCGTGGCGATCGCCGGCAGCGCGCCGAGCGCGGGAAAGCGCAAGGTCACGGCAAGGCAGCGATGCTCGGGCCGATGCGCCACGGCGACCGAGCCGAGAGCGCCGCCTAATCCCAGGCTGCGCCAATAGACGCCGGTCTCGACCAGCTCCACTCCCTCAATCGCGCGCGCAGCGAGATGGGCCAGGATGGCGTCCCAGTCATAAGGCGGCCGGTAATAGAGGCGAAGCGTCACGCCGGCCGCGCTTTCCGCTCGCGCCGGCGGCTTGCGCCGGAGCGCGCCGGGCGGGCGGCGATAAAGCGCGCGGAACGTCTCGTTGAAGCGGCGTACGCTGCCGAAGCCGGCGGCGAGCGCGATCTCGGCCATCGAAAGCTGCGTTTCCTGGATCAGCTGCTTTGCCAGCAGCACGCGTCGCGTCTGAGCGACCGCGAGCGGCGAGGCGCCGAGATGCTGCTGGAAGAGGCGGCGGAGCTGGCGCCCGCCCAGGCCGAGACGCTCGGCCAGCGCTTCGATGCCGGCTTCGCCGCCATCGAGCGCGCCGTCGGCGATCAGCGCCAGAGCGCGCGACACGGTGTTGGAGCTGCCGCGCCAGAAGGCGAGATCGGGCGCGGTTTCGGGCCGGCAGCGCAAGCAGGGGCGAAAGCCGCCCTCCTGCGCGGCCGCGGCCGAAGGGAAGAAGCGGCAATTCTCGAATTTGGGCGTGCGCGCCGGGCAGATCGGCCGGCAATAGATGCCGGTCGACGTCACGCCGACGAACAGCCTGCCGTCGAAGCGCGAATCGCGCGTCTCTATGGCGCGGTAGCAGGCGGTGCGGTCAAGCAGCTCCATGCGCCGATTATGCCGCGGCTGCCGTGGCGATGCTCGCGGTTTTCGGACGCCGACATCGCCGCGCGGCTATGGGACCACATGCCAGTTTCCGTCCGGCCCTTTGCACACGGTGCCGACCAGCGGCTGCGGCTTGCCGTCGATGGTGATGGTCGTCTGGTAATCGCGGCAATCCGCGGCGCCGTTGCTGCGGTTCGGCGCGGGCGCGGCGGCAGGCGGCGGCGGTGGGTAATAGTAGGCCGGCGCCGCCGCGTAGGCGTAGGCGGGGGGCGGCGGATAGTAGGCGAAAGGCGGCGGCGCGAAGCCGGGCGCGCCGAAGAAAACCGTCGAGCGGAAGAAAAACGGATGGAAGGGCTGGAAGAAGAAGGGATGCGCCGGGTGAAAGAAGAAGGGGTGGGAAAACGGCGGGTGCCCAACGGCGACCTCGGCGCGGCCGCGATCCGCACGAGCAGGCGCGACGGCGGCGACCGACGACAGAGTGAGCGCAACGGCCCAGGCTGCGTACCTCATCGCGGAGGTTCTCCTCGGCTTGACCCGCGACTCTAGGCCCGCGCAGCGATGACGGGCCAATCAAAGAGTGGTGACCGCCCGAGTGTCGCCATCGGCTCTGCGCTGCCGGCGCGCTCAAGCGAGGGGGCCGACATAAGATTCCAGCGTCGTCCACGCCTCCGCACCGAACGCCTTGCGCCACTCGTCGTAAAAGCCGGCACGCTTCAGCGCGGCGCGAAACGCCGTCGGATCCGGCGTGTTGAACTGCATCCCCTTGGCTTCGAGCTTGCCTTTGAGTGATGTGTCGAGAGCGGCGATGTCCTGGCGATCCTCTTCGGCGGCGCGGTTCAGCTCGCGCGACACCACCTGGCGAACATCGTCGGGCAGGCCCTTCCACGCGGGCCCGTTGCACACCATCCAGAATCCGTCCCACATATGATTGGTCATCGAGACGTATTTCTGCACCTCATAGAACTTTACCGCGTCGATGATGGACAGGGGATTTTCCTGGCCGTCCACGATGTGAGTCTCCAAGGCGTTGTAGACTTCGGCGAAGTTCAGCGTCGTGGGCGCGGCGCCGAGCGCCTTGAACATGGAGACGCCGAGCTGGCTCGGCGGAATGCGGATCTTGAAACCGCGGAGGCTCTCGGGTCCCTCGATCGGGCGCGTGCTGCTGGTGATCTCGCGAAAGCCGATGTCGAACATCTTGTCGAGCGCATAGAGGCCGGCGGCGTCGATCTTCGCGCGGATGATCGCGCCGAGCTTGCCGTCCATGGCCGGCCACACTTGCCTGTAATCCTTGAAGGCGAAGCCGAGCGCATTGATCGCCGTCAGCGGAACGAAGGTCGAGAGCACGAGGCCCGACGGGGTGAAGAACTGCAAAGCGCCGGAGCGGACCTGTGTCAGCATGTCGGTGTCGGTGCCGAGCTGGCCTGCGGGGAAGATCTGCAGGTCGAAGCGGCCGTTCGTCGCCTGACGGATGCGCGCCGCCGCTGCCTTCACCCGTGTGTTCAGCGGATAGGTCGCCGGGACGTTGTTGCCGAATTTGAAGACGAACTCCGCGGCCGCGGCGCGCGGCCGGAGGATGGAGGCGGCGACGGGCGTCGCCAAGGCCGCCTTGATCAATGCACGTCTGTGCATCGTCTTCACAGGCCCCTTTCCAACGGCCCCTTCCGAAGGCTTATTATTCGGGCGATCACGCCGCAGTTTGCGCGCAGTATATCAGAAGTTATGCCGGCACGGGATGCCGTGCAGCATCGGGACCTTCGCGCGGGAGAGGATCACGCCATACGGGCTGAATTTCGCGCGTCGCCGCTACTCCACCGCGCGCGGCTGGGCCGGCTGCGGAAGCGGCGCCTAGAGATATCCGGTGCCCATTTCCGCCGCAAAGCGCGCCGGCGTCCCTTCCCAGATGATCCGGGCATGCTCGAGCAGATAGACGCGATCGGCGTGCGGCAGCGCGAAGGTGACGTTCTGCTCGCCGAGCAGCACGGTGATGTCCGTGCTCTCCCGCAAGCGGTCGAGCGCTTTCGAAATCTGCTCCAGGATCACCGGCGCCAGGCCGAGCGTCGGCTCGTCCAGGATCAGCAGCTTCGGCTGCATCATCAGCGCGCGGGCGATCGCGAGCATCTGTTGCTCGCCGCCGGACAAGGTGCGCGCCATCTGCGTCGCGCGCTCGGCGAGGATGGGGAAGAGCTCGAGCAGCCAGGCGAGCTGGCGCTCGCGCTTGTCTCGCGGCAAATGCTGGCCGCCGAGATCGAGATTCTCGCGCACCGACATGTCGCCGAAAAGCTCGCGCGTCTCCGGGCACTGCACCACGCCGCTGCGGGCGATCGTGCCGGCGGTCATGCCGGCGAGGCTCTTGCCGCCATAGCGGATCGTGCCGCTATAGGGAACGAGGCCCGAGATGGCGTTGAAGAGGGTCGTCTTGCCGGCGCCGTTGAGGCCGACCATCGAGACGAACTCGCCTTCATGGACGCGCAGCGCCACCTGATCGAGGGCCTGCGCCTTGCCGTAGAAGACGTTCAACCCCTCGAGCTCGAGCAGCGGCGCGCGCGCCGCGCCGGCCGGGGTGCGATGCGCCACCGATTCGATCTTGCCGCCGAGATAGACGCGCCGCACCGTCTCGTTGCGCATCACTTCCTCGGCGCTGCCCTCGGCGATGCGCTCGCCGACATACATGGCAAGCACCCGGTCGACCAGCGCCGCGACGCTCTTGACGTTGTGGTCGACGAGGAGCACGGCGCGCCCTTCGGCGCGGAAGCCGCGGATGAGCTCGGAAAAAGTGGCGACCTCGCCGCCGGTGAGGCCGGCGAAGGGCTCGTCCACCAGCACCACGCGCGGATCGCGCGCAATCGCTTTCGCCATCTCCATGCGGCGAAGATCGGCAAAGGGCAGAGTCGAGGGGTGGCGCTGCAGCACCGCGCCGAGGCCGACGCTCTCGGCGATGGCGCGGGCGCGCTCGTCGACCCCGGGCGCCGCGGCGAGCCGCAGCAGCGAATCCGGCAGCAGCGCCAGCTTGATGTTTTCCAGCACGGTCTGGCGATGCAGCGGGCGCGAATGCTGGAAGACGATGCCGATGCCGGCGCGGGCGATGCGGTGCGACGGCCAGCCGGCAATGTCGGCGCCGTCGAGCCGGACGGTGCCGGAATCCGGGCGCTCGATGCCCATGATCAGCTTCATCACCGTCGATTTGCCGGAGCCGTTCGGACCGATGAGGCCGAGGATCTCCCCGGGACGGATGTCGAGGTCGACGCCATTGACGGCGAGCAGGCCGCCGAAGCGCTTGGTGAGGCCGCGGACCTCGAGCCGTGGGCGGCTGCTCATTCGCGTTCTCCCCGGCGCAGCGCGTATCCCAGGAGCCCATCGGGCACGAAGAGGATGACGCCGAGCGCCACCGCGGCGACGACAAAGGTGTTGAGCTGGCCGAGCGGGCGGAGGAATTCGGTGGCGAGGATGAGGAAGACGGCGCCCAGCACCGCGCCGAGGATGGTGCGGCGGCCGCCGAGCACGGCGGCGATGATGACCTGGACGCCGATCGAGATATCGATCACGGTGTCGACCGAGGCGGTACCCAAATAGAACACCAGCATGGCGCCGGCGACGCCGGAGAACAGCGCGCTGATGCAAAAGGCCGCAAGCTTGTGCTTGGTGACGTTGAAGCCCAGCGCCTGCGCCTCGATCGCGTCCTGGCCGCTTGCCTGCAGGATGAGCCCGATCGCCGAGCGCGACAAGCCGAAGAGGATGAGCGCGCAAACGACGAGGAAGGCGAGCGAATACCAGTAGTTGACGGTTGCGTCGATCGACAGCACGTCGGGAACGGTCATGCCAATCTCGCCGCCGGTGATGCCGGCGAAGATGACGATGGCGTTCTGCAGCAGCAGCACCGCCACCAGCGTCACCAGGCCGAAATAGGGTCCGCGCAGCCGCAGCGCCGGCAGCGCCAGCAGCAGCCCGCCGATGATGGCGGCGACCGCGCCGGCGAGGATGCAGAGCGGGATCGGCGGGCCCCATTGATTGTCGAGGATCGCCGCCGTGTAGGCGCCAAGACCGATGAGGAAGGTCGGTCCGAAATTGACCTCGCCGGCGAAGCCGAACAGCAGGTCCCAGGCCATGGCGAAGACGCCGAAGTAATAGGCCGCGGTGAGCACGCCCAGCAGGTAGGCCGAAAGCCAGAACGGCAACAGCGCCGCGATCACCGCGGTACCAAGACCGATCCAGAGCGGGCGGGAGCGGAGGATTTGCGCGAGCATCGGGCGCCTCAACGCCGGCCGAGCAGGCCCTGCGGCCTGAGATAGACCACCAGCACCAGCAGCAGCAATGCCGGGATCGGCCGCAAGGTCGGCGCGATGAGATAAGCGGTGACCGTCTCGAGATAGCCGACGAGATAGGCGGCGACGAGCGAGCCCGAGACGCTGCCAAGGCCGCCGAGCACGACAATCGAGAAGGCGCTCGCGGTGAGCTGGCCGGCATTGCCGGAGCTGACGCCGAGGAAGGAGGCGAGCAGCACGCCGGCGATGCCGGCAAGCAGGCCATAGATCGTCCAGACCAGCAGATACATGTTGGAAAGCTCGAAACCGAGCAGCGTGAGCCCGCGCGGGTTCATCGACGCGGCGAGCAGCGCCTTGCCGGCGCGCGTACGGTTGACCAGCAGCCAGAGCAGGCCGATCGCCAGCCAGCACAGCGCCGCGATCATGATCTCGTTCTGCGGTGTACGCACGCCGGCAATATCGGTCACGCCGGAGATCAGCGGCCGCGTCGTCACCGGATTGTCGGTGAAGAGATAGGCGACGGCCTCCTGGATCATGATGCCCCAGAGCAGCGTGCCGGTGAGCAGGAAGATCTCCGTCTCCTCGCGCGGGATCGCGCGCGAGCGCTGGATCGGGCGCACCACGACGAAATAGGTGGCATAGGCGCAGGCCATGCCGGCGATGATGCCGACCAGCGTTCCGGCATAGACGCCGAGCCCGAGTTCGCCGGCGGCGAGCCAGCCGCACAGCGCCGCCACCACCATGATGCCGCCATGGGCGAGGTTGAGCACGCCCGAGACGCCGAACATCAACGTAAACCCGACGGCGCCCAGCCCGTAAAGCGAGCTGATGGCGAAGCCGTCGATCAGAATCTGCAATCCGACCATCGTTTTACTCAGCTAGTCACCCCACCTCACCCCAACCCGCTCCGCCCCAACGGGGCGCAGCGGGAGGGTAAGGTGGGGTGTCGACCCTGTTCGCAGCTCCTCCGAGGGGTGCTGCGGTTACTTGTTCGCGGCCTCTTTCGGCAGGTGGACGAAGGACGGGAAGACGAGCTTCGCCTGCGCCACATTCGCCGGCCAAACCGCAACTTGCTTGCCGCTCTGCCACTGAATGTCGATGCCGGTCACCAGTCCCTTGCCGTATTCGAGACCGTGCGTGTACTGCTCGTCCTTGCCGTAGAACTTGATCCGGCCGATGGTGCCGACATAGTCGGTCTTCTCCAGCGCGTCGACCATCTTGTCGGGATCGGTCGATCCCGCGCGCTTGATGGCTTCGGCCAGCACATAGATCATGTCATAGGCGGTGTAGCCGTCATACGCCGGCGTATCGCCGAAGCGCTTGCTATAGGCCTCGGTGAAGGGGTTCGTCTTCGGCGTCGTGGCGACACCCGGCGCCGCGGCGCTGGCGGTGATGACGCCCTCGGCGGCGCCGTTCGTGTCCTTCCAGAAGGTGCTGGTGGTCGCCTGCGAGCTCTGGCCGGCCATGGCGATCGGCACCTGCTGGTCATGCCACTGCACCGTCGGCTGCACGCCGACATGGCTGATGCCGGTGGTGATCAGGTCGGGATGCTCACCCTCGATCTTGTTGAAGATCGGCGTGAAGTCGGTGGTGTCGGGGTTGAAGCGGATGTGGTCGAGCACCTTGAGCCCGGCTTCCGGCAGGCATTTGAGGAATTGCTCGTCCAGTGGCGTGGTCCAGGCGGCATCCTCGCTCATGACCACGGTCGATTTCATGTGGTAGGGCCCGACCA
>Ga0335076_10001804_pt1 | contig 20905 bp, 12 predicted proteins | sample Lox_Sample_25_FD_206717 | JGI IMG/M metagenome (GOLD analysis project Ga0335076, IMG submission 206717) | Soil microbial communities from Loxahatchee National Wildlife Refuge, Florida, United States - Lox_Sample_2.5 | ecosystem: Environmental > Terrestrial > Soil > Wetlands | place: USA...
CGGCCCCTAAGAAACACCGGCGGCGTTCGTCATCGCCGCGACGCGCCGGCGGGGCCCATCGAGCCCGAGCCGCTTGAGCAGCTCCTCGGCGACCGCCAGATAGTCAGCCGCGAGATCGGGCCTGTAGTCGAGAATCGACACGGCCCGCTCGGCCGACTCGGCGTACGCGATCGAGGCCCGGATGGTGGTGTCGAGCAGCTTCTCGCCGAAGTGCTGGCGCAGCGAGTCGAAGGCCTCGCGCGAGTGCCGGGTTCGCATGTCGACGATGTTCAGAACGACCCCGAGCCACTCGAGATCGGGATTGAGGTTGTCGCGCGCGAGCTCGATCACCTCGAGCGCCTGCTCGACGCCCTGGAGCGCGAAGTACTGCGCCTCGGCCGAGATCAGGGCGTGGTCGGAGGCGACGAGCGCGTTGACCGTGAGCAGGCCGAGCGCCGGCGGGCAATCGATCATGATCAGGTCGTAGTCGTCGCGGAGCTCGCGCAGCGCCTTCTTGAGCGCGAGCTCGCGGCCCATCTTGCCGCCAAGCGCCAGCTCGGCCTCCGCGAGCCCGAGGTTCGCGGGGATGATCCCGTCGTGCACGGCCTGGCGCGCCTTGGCGCGGCCGGCGAGGACGTCGCCGATCGTCGGCGCGGCGTCGGGGTCGACGTCGAGGTAGTCCGACAGGTTGCCCTGCGGGTCGAGGTCGACCGCGAGCACGCGCAAACCGACCCGACGAAACACGTCGGTGAGGGTCCGCGCCGCCGTGGTCTTGCCGGTGCCCCCCTTTTGTGAGAGAACGGAAACGATCGCCGCCATCGCCCGCGCCACTATAGGCCAGCGGCCAGGCCGCCGGTCGTCATAACCTCGCCGTCGCGGTCAGCCGGTCTGGTTGGCGCCCGCGCCGTGGTCCGAGGCGTGGCTGTAGCGCATCCCCGATACCACCGGGACATCGACGAAATGCAGGTGATGGCGCCCGATCACGATCTCGTCGCCGTCGGCCAGCGTGCTCCACTCGACGCGCTCGCCGTTCACGAACACGCCGTTGAGGCTACGGTCGTCGAGGACGCGCAGGCCGTCCGGCTGGCGCACAATCAGCGCATGGCGGCGCGACACCGTCGGGTCGTCGAAGCGGATGTCTGCGGCGAGGCTGCGGCCGATCCGGGTCCACTCACGCTGGAGCGCATACGCGACCCTGCTCTCGCCGTCGGTGCGGTACGCGAGGTACTGGCCCGGCTCGCCGAGCGAGTCACGGATCTCATCGAGCCAGCCCTGGTCGTCGTCCTCGGCCGTGACTTCGAGCACGCTCGTCTGCGCGGTCGTGAATAGAGAAGCCCGGACGAACTCGGTCCCGCCGCAGTTGGGGCAGGTCGGCAGCTCGTCGACCGCGTCGAGCGACACGGGGTAGTCGCAATCCGTGCATCGAAAGGTTCCGGTCCCCGCGACATTGCCCGACATCCAAGCTTTCATTAAGCGGCCGCCTTTTGAGTCGTATACGTGCGGACTCGCCGGGTTGGACAAGTCCGTGGACCCATGATAGCCCCCGAGTCAAAGCGGCTGCGAAGCCTCTGGACGGATGACGGAGGGCCTCTCGAGCGTTTATCCAAACGTAAATATGAGGCCGGCAGGAACCCCCCGAAAAGCGACGAAAACCCCCGCTGTGCAGCCATCTGACAGCGGTAGCGGGAAGCTCGAGCTCGCGATCTTGAGGGAAGGCGTGGGGCGCCGGGATGCCGGCCAGGAGCGTTGCGGCGGGTGCCACAGGACCCCGCTGGTGGGGGAGACGGTGTACGTAGACGGACATGGCGCGGTGTTCTGCGAGTTGTGCCGCGCGCTCGAGCGCGACCCGCCGCGGGATTCGCGCATCGTGCACGGGCCTGAGTTCGGTCACACGATGAGGCTCACGGACCACAGGGCCGCGTAGGGCGGCGACGCCCTTCACCCCGCCCCGAAATTAGAATCCGGGCGGTGGAGCCGTTCACCGTGTCCTCGACGATCTCGAAGCCCCGCGAGGAGGTGTTCGAGTACCTCGCGGACATCGCCAACCACCCCGAGTTCACCGACCACTACCTGGTCGACTGGCGCTTGACGCGTGAGGACTCCTACGGCACCGGTGCCGGCGCACGGTTCCGGATCAAGGCTCCGTTCGCCCGCTTCTCATGGGCGGACATCACGTTCGCCGAGATCGAGGCGCCGTTCCGGATCGTCGGGCGGGGTCGGGGGGGCAAGTACAACAGGATTCGGATGGTCGGCACATACACGTTGCAGCCCGGTCCGGCCAACAGCACGAGGCTCGAGTACACGCTCGAGACGCTTCCTGTGATGCCGTCGGACAAGCTCATGGAGGCGCTCGGCGGCAACCGCTGGACCCGCCGGCAGACCGCCAAGGCGATCCGCCGGCTGCGAACGATCCTCGAGGAGGACCGCGGTCGGGGCAAGCGAGCCTCGATCGCCGGCCGCTGACCGCTCGTGCGGCGGCGCCATTACACTTCCGGCCCCGTGAGCGCCCGCCGGTTCTGCATTCTCGTCTGCGCGCTGGCACTCGCCGTGGGAGTCGGAGCGTGCGGCCAGACGTCGCGGCCGACGAGCGCCGAGAACGACGGCGTTTACGTCGACGCCGGCCCGATCACCTACCAGCTTCAGGTGTCGCGGCAGCTGAACCAGTACGCGGTGGAGGACCGTCAGTACCTGGCCGGCCTCCCGACCGGGCAGGGCCACCTGACCCCCGACGAGCTCTGGTACGGAGTGTTCCTGTGGGCCAAGAACCAGACGGACCAGTATCACCCCACATCGGACAACTTCAAGATCTCCGACACCAACGGCGACACCTACTACCCGGTCAGGCTCGACGCGGAGCTCAACGGGTACGCATGGACCTCGCAGGTGCTGGCACCGACGGCGATCGAGCCAGAGCCGAACACGACCGCGAGCTTCGGCCCGACCCAGGGCGGGCTGGTGCTGTTCAAGCTGCCCACCTCCGTGTACTCGGATCGGCCACTGACGCTGCACATCATTCCGCCGAGCGGCCACCCGGCGTCGATTTCGCTCGACCTGTAATCAGTGACCTTCTAGGCCCGCGACCAGCACCTGGCGCACCGCCGGGGCGGCCGTCTGGCCCCCGGCGCCCTGGTTCGGGAACAGCGCGCCGACGACGATCCGCGGGTGCCCGACCGGCGCGTAGCCGACGAACCACGCGTCGGTCAGCTGGTTGGCGTTGGTGACACTCTGGCCGGTGGAGTTGGTGGTGTTGGCGAGCTCGGCGGTGCCGGTCTTGCCGGCGACCGTGACGCCGGGGATCGCGGCCGCGGTGCCCGTCCCGTATTCGACCACGGCCTCCATCATCTGCTGCACCTGGCCGGCAACGTGGCCGCTCGTGACTCGGACGAACTTCGGTGGCTGATGGGCCGCGAGCGTCGGCTGTGGGCGGCGGCCCCCCATCGCGATCGTCGCGCCGACGTCGGTCATCTCAAGCGGGGTGGCCAGGACCTGGCCCTGGCCGATTGCCGAGGAACCCACTTCAAGGTCGCTGCCCAGGCTCGCGGGCGGGATCGTGCTCTCGGACGCGCCCGGGATCGTCGGAGCCTGGTTGAACCCGAACTTCTCGGCCATCGCCAGCAGCCGATGCCCGCCGACCTTCGCGCCGAGCGGTGCGAAGACCGAGTTGCAGGACACCGCGAACGAGTTCAGAAGCGTGCCGCCGCAGTCCTCCCCGTTGGCGTTATGCAGCGTGTAGCCGTCGAGGATCGCCTGTGTGCTGTATGGAAAGACCGTGCTCAGCTTGGCGATCCCGGCGGCGAGCGCGGCGGTCGAGGTGATGATCTTCATCGTCGACCCCGGGGGCTGGGCGGCGGAGAACGCGACCCCGGCGAGCGCGAGCAGCGCACCGGTCCGCGGGTCCATCGCCGCGATCCCGCCGTAGTTGCCGCCGAGCGCCGTGACCGCGGCGGTCTCGAGCGAGGGCACGATCGTGGTCGTGACGTTTTGCCCCTGCTTCGGGACCGTCCGCGCCAGCACGCGCTTGCCGGCCAGCAGCACGCCGCCCGGGGTGCCGGCGAGCTGGGTCTGGAACGCACGCTCGAGACCGTCGAGGCCAACGTGGGCGCCGGCCGGGTAGCCCTCGGCCGCGTACGTGGCCGCGTCGGCCGCCGGGATCGGACCGAGGACGCCGGTGATCTGGGATGCGACGCTGGGGATCGGCGAGGTGCGATCCGGACCCTGGGCGAGCGGCGTACCGTCGGCGGCGAACAGGGTCGCCCTGGGCGGGAGCGCCATATGCCGGCCGAGTCGCTCGTGCCCTTGCAGGCCCGGAAACAGGAGGCTGCTCGTGAAGTGCACGGTGGCGCTCGAGCCGCTGCCGGTGAGCGGCACTTCGAGCGTCTCGTGGAGTGCTCCGAACAGCTTCGTGACCACGAGCATCTGCACGGGGATCACGTTGTTGCGCTTGTGGCCGATGTGCTCGGCTACGAGCTTGAGCGTCGTCGCGGTCATCTCGTCGTGGCGGTACGCCGAAGCGAATTTGGCCTCGGGCGTCGTGTTTGTGGAGGCCGTGTCCAGCAGCGAGTACATACGGCTGAAGTCACCGCCTGCCCACGCCTGCACGTAGTTGGTGACCAGGTGCCGCTCCGAGCGGGCGGAGGCCGCGCGCAACACGAGCACGACTCCGACCGCGATCGCCGCGATCACCGCGATCGGAACGAGCAAACGTAATCGTCGCTGCCATCGGCGGCGCCGGCGACGGGTCCTCGGACCCCTCTCCGTCACGCCACCTCTCAATACCCCTTGTGCCACCTCAGGTGAAACGGTAGGGCAACGCTCGGAATAACCTCCCAGCGATGACGAAAGTCGACTGGCTAATCGTGGCGTTCACTGTGCTTCTCGCGCTATATGGGTACGCGCAGGGGTTCATCGTCGGCGCCCTGTCGCTGGTCGGCTTCGGTGTCGGTGCATTCCTCGGGAGTCACCTCGGGCCGCTCGTGTTGCCCGGCGGCTCGCACTCGGAATACGCGCCGCTGTTCGGGCTCGTCGGCGCGCTGCTGGCCGGCGCCGTGCTCGCGAGCGGCCTGCAGGGGCTCGGGGCGCGTGTCCGGGTGTTCCTGCGGCTGCCTGGACTGCGCATGGTCGATGGGGTGTTCGGCGCGATCCTGACCGCCTCGGTGGCGCTCGGAATCGCTTGGATCGTCGGTGCGGTCGCGCTCCAGTCGGCGGGCTCGCCGGTGCTCCGCAGCGACATCCAGCGCTCGGCGATCCTGCAGGAGCTCAACCAGCTGCTGCCCCCATCGGGGCCGTTCCTGCACGCGCTGGCGCGGGTCGACCCGATCCCGTCGGTCCGCGGGCCCGAGGCGGACGTGGCGGCGCCGAACCGGGGCATCCTCGGCGCGCGCGGTGTCCGGGGGGCCGGCGCGAGCGTGGTGAAGGTTCTCGGCACCGCGTGCGGGCTCGGCATCGAGGGAAGCGGCTGGGTGGCGGCCCCCGGCGTGGTGGTGACCAACGCGCACGTCGTCGCCGGCGAGACCGACACGACCGTCCAGGTCGGAGGGAACCCGCCGGGGCTTAATGCCGACGTGATCGACTTCGACCCCCGCGACGACATCGCGGTGCTGCATGTGAGCGGACTGAACGCGCCGCCGCTGAAGCTCGCCAACAATCCCAAATCGGGCACCGCGGCGGCGATTCTCGGCTATCCCCTCGACGGCAACTTCGACGTCGAGCCAGGCCGGATCGGCCAGACCGAGACCGTGAACACCGAGGACGCGTACGGCAACGGACCGGTGACGCGCAGCATCACCGCGCTCCGCGGGCGGGTCCGGCCGGGCAACTCGGGCGGTCCGATGATCGACCGGGCGGGACAGGTGGTCGCGACCGTGTTCGCGGCGATCACCGGCTCGACGAGCGGCCAGGGCGGCTTTGCGGTCCCGAACGCGCTCGTGTCCGAGCAACTCGCCAAGTCCGCGGGGCGCACGCACGCGGTCTCGACTCAACCCTGCGCGGGCTAGCGCGCCTTCGGGCGGGCGGTGGTCTGCACACCGCCCGCCCTTAGGTGCATGCCCCCGGGGGCCCCTAAGGTCTCCTGCCCCCCGACGTCCTCGGCCATTTGACTAACCATCCCAGGCCCCAGCGCCCCCAGGAGCTGTGGATGGTGATGTGCGAGATGACGTTGAGCCGCTGAGAAGAGCTCTTGCTCGTCGTCGCCTGCGAGTAGCGCCCCGCACTCGCAGTAGGCGATCCGCCTGTGCCTTCCGTCGATTCTGGTCGTGAGGCCGTCGTCAACTGGCTCACCGGTCATCGCTAGTTGCGCCCCGCCGAGGGCGTCGTTGCGTGGAACCTCGGTGCTCACTGCGCCGGCACGATGCAACTTTGGCGTTGTCGATACGTTTCCAGAACGTTGCCGCAAGCAGAGCGCGCCCTCGAGATGACTCGGATCCAGCTCTGTGGACGGTTGTCCGTGGAGATCGACGGCGTGCAGCTTTCCGAGCGGCTGCGGGGCAGACAGGTCCCGCTGCTGCTCGCCTACCTGGTACTCAATCGCGCCCGCCACGTCGGCCGCGACGAGCTGATCGACGCGGTCTGGCCGAACCAGGCGCCGGTCTCCCAGGACGCTGCGCTGCGGACGCTCCTGTCGCGACTGCGCTCCTCGCTCGGAGCCTCGGCGCTCGCCGGCCGCGACGAGCTGATCCTGACGCTGCCCGAGCCCGTGTGGATCGACGTCGAGGCGGCGGCCGCCGAGGTGGCGCGCGCGCTTGACGCGCTCGAGCGGAGCGACGCCCGCCGCGCGTGGGCGCTCGCGCAGGTGCCGCTGAACATCGCGAGCCGCGGTCTGCTCCCCGGGGCTCAGGCGACGTGGCTCGAGGCGCCGCGCCGCGAGCTCGAGGACGTTCGCCAGCAGGCGCTCGAGGTGATCGGGCGCGCCGGCCTGTTGATGGGCGGCACGCAGCTCCAGTCGGCCGAGCGTGCGGCCAGGACCCTGATCGAGACCGAGCCGTACCGCGAGTCCGGCTACGTGCTGCTGATGGAGGCGCTCAGCGCGCGCGGCAACGTGGCCGAGGCGTTGCGCGTGTTCGACGGACTGCGGACGCTGCTGCGCGACGAGCTCGGGACGAACCCGTCGCCCGAGGCGATCGCGGCGCACGAGCGGCTGCTGCGGCCGCTCGAGCGCGGGGTCGAGCCGGGCGGGTCGCCGGTTGCGGGTCTTGGTCCGTCCGCGATCCCACTGCCGTCGGAGTTGCGCCAACGCGCCCAGGGACCGCTCGTCGGGCGCGAGCAGGAGCTCGCAGATCTCATGGAGCTGTGGGAGTCCGTGTGCGGCGACGGCGCCACCGGGCGGATCGCGATGCTCGCCGGCGACGCCGGGCGGATCGTGATGCTCGCCGGCGACGCCGGGATCGGCAAGACCACGCTGACGGCCGAGCTGGCGCGCCGCGTCCACGACGCGGGGGCCATCGTGATCGCGGGGCGGTCTCCACGCGAGACCGTCGTCCCCTACCAGCCGTTCCTCGAGGCGCTCCGGCACTGGGCTCTGAACGCGCTACTGGGCGACCTGCGTGCGAGCACCCGCGAGTACGGCTCAGAGCTCGCCCGGTTGATCCCGGAACTCCGCCGGCGCGCGCCCGATCTCCCGCCACCGCCACAGGACGAGCCTGACACCGAGCGCTACCGCCTGTTCGAGGCGGTCGTCGGGCTGCTGACCGAGTTGTCCCGATCCGCGCCGGTGTTGCTCGTGCTAGACGATCTCCAGTGGGCGGACCGGCCGACGCTCCTGTTGCTGCGGCACCTGGCCCGCGCGACCGGCCCGGCGCGGCTGTTGATAATCGGCGCGTACCGGTCCGCTGAGCGCGGGGACACGTTCACGAACGCGCTGAACGAGCTGCTGCGTGATCGGCTCGCGTCGCAGCTCGACATTCGCGGGCTCAGTGAGTCCGAGACCGCGGAACTCGCTCGAATGCGAGGCGGGGTGAGTCCGGCGCGCGCCTTCGCGCACGCCCTATACGAGGAGACCGAAGGCAATCCGTTCTTCGTCGAGGAGATCATCCGCCACCTGATCGAGGCCGGCGTGCAGGTCGGCAGCGCGAGCGCGTCGGAGCTCCAGCGGTTCGGGCTGCCCGAGGGCGTCAAGCAGGTGATCGCGTTCCGGCTCGGCCGGCTCGAGGCGCCGGCGGCCGAGCTGCTCCGCGTCGCGGCGGTCATCGGACGCGATGTGGACGCGGCGCTGCTCGAGAGTGTGGTGGTGCTCGGCGAGGAGGAGTTCCTGGCCGCGCTCGACGAGGCGCTCGGCGCGGAGCTGCTCGTCGAGTCCGATGAGAAGCCCGGGAGCTACCAGTTTTCGCATGCGCTGATCCGGGAGACGCTGTACGAGAGCATGTCGGCGCCGCGGCGGGCGCGGATCCACAAGCGGGTGGGGGACGCGATCGAGGCCACGCAGGGGCGCAGGCAGGAGCGCTACATGCCCGAGCTCGCCTACCACTTCACCCGCGGAGCCGACCCCGACGACGCCGAGAAGGCGATCACGTACGCGCTCCGCGCGGGCGAGCAGGCGACCACGATGCTCGCTCACGAGGAGGCGGCCGAGCACTACGCCCGTGCGCTCGACGTGCAGGGCCGCTTCCAGCCCGAGGCATCCGAGCGCCGGTGCGAGCTGCTGCTGCGCCTCGGCGAGGCGCGCGTCCGGGGCGGCGAGCGGGCGCTCGGGTCCTCCGCATTTCGCGAGGCGGCCGCCCTGGCCGAGCGGCTCGGCGACGGTGCAGCGCTGGCCCGCGCGGCGATCGGCGCGTCGCGCCGGTACGTGCAGCCGCCGGGCGTGGTCGACACCGAGCTGATCGCGATGATCGAGCGAGCGCTCGAGCTCCAGCCCGAGCGGTCGCTGGTCCGGGTGCGCCTGCTCGAGTGCCTGTGCGGGGCCGTCTACTACTCGACCGAGCGCGACCGGATGCCGGCTTTGAGCGACGAGGCGATGGCGATCGCTTCGGAGCTGGGCGACCCGGAGGCGCTCGCATACGCGTGCTCCGCGCGGCGCCGGGTGCTGTGGGACGCGCCCCACCTCGCCGAGCGAGTCGAGATGTCGACCGAGATGCTCACGTTGGCGCGCCAAATCGGGAACCTCGAGCTGCAGCTGCAGGCGCACGCGTGGCTCGTAGTCGACCTGCTCGAGCGCGGCGATCACGATGCCGTCGACGCCCAGATAGAGGCGTTCGAGGCCGGCGCCCAGCGGCTGCGCCAGCCGCTGTTCGAGTGGAACTCGATCCTGTGGCGCGCGATGCGGGCGCTGCTGGCGGGGTCGCTCACGATCGCGGACAAGCTGGCCGCCGAGGCGCTCGCCGCGGGCGCGCCGGCGGAGGCCGTGACCGTGTCGCAGTACTACGCGATCCAGGTGCTCGGGATCCGGCGCGAGCAGGGGAGGATGGGAGAGCTGGAGCAGGCCGTGCGACAGCTCGTCGAGGACAACCCGGATCGCCCGGCGTGGCGGGCGGCGCTGGCGACGCTCTTGTGCGAGGACGGTCGCGTGGCCGAAGCGCGCGAGGAGTTCTCGCGGCTGGCTGTGCGCGGTTTCGACGACATCCCTCGGGACCTGGACTGGCTGATCGCGATGGTGCTCTTGAGCGACGTGTGCGCCGATCTGCGGGACGGTGATCGTGCCGCGCTCCTGTATGCGAAGCTCGAGCCGTACGCGGACGCCAACGTCGTGATCGGGTTTGCCGCGGTGTGCCTCGGCTCGGCCGCGAGCTTCCTCGGCAAGCTGGCGGCGACGATGGGTCGGGCGGATCTCGCCTCGCAGCATTTCGAGCATGCGCTGGCGGCAAACGCCGCGCTCGGCGCGCCGGCGTGCCTGGCCCGGACGCAGGTCGACTACGCGCGGGCGCTCGGGCCGGGACGGCGCTCTCAGGAGTTGATCGCCGCGGCGGGGCGGTCTGCGTCCGAGCTCGGGCTGGGCGCGGTGGCGCGGAAGGTCGCCGAGCTCCAAGAAAAGCGCCAAGCCTAGGTTGACGGTTGACGGGGGCGCTACCCTCGCGAACTCATGAGCTTGACTCTGGTCATCGCCGAGAAGCCGTCGGTCGGGCGCGACCTCGTCGCGGTCCTTCCGGGCGCGTTCACAAAGCACGAGGGCTACCTAGAGGGTCCCGAGCACATCGTCACCTGGGCCGTCGGGCACCTGGTCCAGCTGGCCGATCCCGACGAGTACGACGACCGCTTCAAGAAGTGGCGCATGGCCGATCTGCCGATCGTCCCCGACCGCTTCAAGCTGGTCGTCCGCGACGAGCGTTCCAAGAAGCAGATGAACGTGGTCAAGCGGTTGCTCGACCGCGACGACGTCGATCGCGTCGTCAACGCGTGTGACGCCGGCCGCGAGGGCGAGCTGATCTTCGCCTACCTGTACGAGAAAGCCGGATCGAAGAAGCCCGTGCAGCGGCTGTGGCTGAATTCGATGACCAAGGACGCTATTCGCGGCGCGTTTGGCGATCTGCGGCCGGGGGCCGACCTCGCCACGCTCGAAGCGGCCGCACGGTCGCGCTCGGAGGCGGACTGGATCGTCGGGATGAACGCGACGCGGGCCGCGACGATCCGGCTGCGGTCGTCGTTTGACGGCGCGGTGTCGTTGGGCCGGGTGCAGACGCCGACCCTGGCGATCCTGGCGCGGCGCGAGCAGGAGATCCGCGACTTCGTTCCCGAGCCGTACTGGCTCGTGGACGCGGTGTTCGATCCGGTTGAGGACCGGCCACGTGTTTATGAGGGCCGTTACCACGCCGGCGCGAACCCGCGGGTGGCGACTGCGGACGAGGCTTTGGCGATCGTCGAGGCGTGCCGGGGCGGTGTCGGCGAGATCACGAAGCTCGAGAAGTCGGAGCGCAAGGAGCGCCCGGAGCTTCTGTACGACCTGACCTCGTTGCAGCGCCACGCGAACCGGCGTTACGGCTTTACCGCCCGCCGCACTTTGGCGGCGGCGCAGCGGCTGTACGAGGAGCACAAGGCACTGACCTACCCCAGGACGAACTCGCGGTTCTTGACCGGCGACATGATCCCGGAGATCAAGCCGATCGCCCGTCTCTTGGGGGGTCAGCCCGAGTACGCTCGAGCCTCGGAGTACGTGCTGGGTCTTGACGTGCTTCCGCTTGGGCGCGTGGTCAACGACGCCAAGGTGACCGACCACCACGCGATCATCCCGACCCGCGCCGAGCGCCATCCAGTGGACAAGATGAGCGACGACGACCGTCGCATCTACGACCTGGTAGTGCGGCGCTTCCTCGCGATCTTCCATCCCGAGGCGGTGTTCGAGAACACCCGGGTCGAGACGACCGTCGCCGAGCACGTGTTCCGGACGCGTGGAAAGGTCCTGCTCGTGGCCGGGTGGCGCGCCGTGTACGGCGAGATGCCCGATTCGGATGCCTCCGACGACGACGAGGGTCGCGAACAGCAGCTCCCCAAGCTCGTGCCTGGGGAGACGGTCGACGTCACCGACATCGGGTCCGAGGAGAAGCTGACCAAGCCGCCGGCGCGTTACAACGACAACTCGCTGCTCGGCGCGATGGAGACCGCCGGCAAGCTCGTCGACGACGAGGAGCTGCGCGAGGCGATGAAGGAGTCCGGGATCGGCACGCCGGCGACCCGGGCGGCGATCATCGAGCGCCTGATCCAGGTCGGTTATGTCGAGCGCGACGGCCGGGCGCTTGTGGTGTCCGAGAAGGGGTTGAACGTGATCCGGCTGCTCGGCGAGCACGCCTTGACGTCGCCGGGATTGACGGGCGACTGGGAGCGGCGGCTGGCGCTGATCGAGACCGGGGCGGACTCGCGCGAGGCCTTTATGGGAGACATCGTCCGGTTTACCGAGGACACCGTCGGCGAGCTCGACCGGAATCTGAAAGACGTCCGGATTCCCCGGGCGAACCTCGGTCCGTGCCCGGTGTGCGGACACGACATCGTCGAGAACCGCAAGGGCTACTCGTGCTGGTCGCGCGAGGACCCGGGCTGCGGGTTCGTCATCTGGAAATCGAAGGCCGGTAAGACCTTGCCGGTGGCGGTCGCCCGCGAGCTGATCAAGACCGGGCGGACGGAGAAGCCCGTCACCGGGTTCAAGGGACGGTCGGGCAAGTCGTTCCGCGCCCGGCTGGCGCTACAGCAGACCGACGAGGGCAAGTGGCGGGTCGAGTTCGATGAGCCGTGGGCCAAGGAGGGCGCCAAGCCGCCGGAGGCCGAGGAAACCGAGGCGGCCGCCGGGGCGACGACTGAGGTCGCCGAGCAACCCGAGGCGGCCTAGCCCCTTCTGCGTGACCTCGAACCGGGTGTGACGCCCGTCCCCCGGTCCATATCTCGTTCAGCGCGGATCCGGTCCATATCTTGTTCAGCGCGGATCCATTCAGCGCGGATCCGCGCCGGTTCTGCGGAGCGCCAGGACGTCGGCGAGCACCGCTCCCGGCGCGTGGTCGAGTCGGTCGCCGGTGACGCGCAGGACGCGGATGTCGTGCTTCTGGAGGGTCGCGTCGCGGATCCGGTCGGACTCGAACGCGTCTGGGTTGTTGTGGTACGGCTCGCCGTCGAGCTCGACGACCAGCTTCCACTGGGGCCAGTAGACGTCGACCGTGAGGCCCGCGAGCAGGACGTTGAACTGCGGCTCGGGGAGGCCTGTGCGGTGGATCAGCGCCCGGAATTGGCGCTCGAGGCGTGAGCGGGTGTCGGCGGTGCCGCGGTACGCGGCCAGGACGGCTTTGAGGCGGGCGACGCCGGTGGCGTTCGGCCTCCGGGCGATGGCGCGGTCGATGGCCTGGAGGTCGAACCGCTGTTTCCGGTCTGCCTCCTCGACCAGGTGGGTCAGAGATTCTTTGGAGAGCTGCGCGGCCAGGTCGAGGATCGTGCGGGCGACGGATGTGATCGGGATGCCGTCGTGGATGCTGCGGTCCTCCGGGTCGAGCCTTGACGTGTGGGCCCGGATCGTCTTGCGGCTCCGCTTGCTCTGCGGCGTCGTCACGTCGAACCTGTACGAGGCTTGGCCGATGCCCCAGTGCGCGGCCGCCGACCGGTGGGAGAGGACCGCGTCGGGGCCGTAGGCGAGGACGGCCGCCATCCTGTGGCCCTGGCGGGTCAGCTTCCGGTAGCCGACGGCGTAGACGCCGTGGTGGATGCGGTGCAGCCGACCGATGGACACCCGGTACTGAATGCCGCCGCGGCCCAGCCCGAGCTCCAACAGCTGCCACACCGCCACCACCCCGTGCTGCCGGTCCGCCAGCTCCGCGATCAACCGGTCGATCATCGGAGCCGACTGCGATTTTCGCTGACAGTCATTGAAAATCTCAGTCGCATCGGAGTTAAGAGCGCCGAAGGCCGCGAAATTCACCCCGTCCACCCCGCGCGCCACCATGGGGGACGTGCCCCTCACGCTCGTACTGGGACCCGCGAACTCGGCCAAGGCCGGGGAGGTGCTCGGCGCGTTCGCGGCCGAGTCGGCCCGCGGCGCGATCCTGGTCGTTCCCAAGCGGCCCGATGCGGACCACTACTCCCGAGAGCTCGCGGGGGCCGGCAACGTGCTCGGGTCGGTGCTGACCTTCTCCGGGCTCATGTTCGAGATCGCCTCGCGCGCCGGGTACAGCGCTCGCCGCCTAACGAAGCTTCAGCGCGAAAAGGTCCTCGAGCGCGCGCTCGAACAGATGGAACTTCGCGCGCTCCGCGACGCCGCGGACACCAACGGGTTCGCGAACGCGGCGGGCGACTTGATCGCCGAGCTCGAGCGCTCTCTGGTCACACCCCAGCGATTCGCCGCGGCGATGCGCGCCTGGGCGCAAGAGGACCCGCGGCGGGACGCATACGCGCGAGACGTTGCTGCGATCTACCAGGCGTACGCGTCCGCGCTCGAAAAGCTGGACTCGGTCGACTCCGAGCTGTACGCCTGGCGGGCGCTCGACACGCTCCGCTCGGAGCCCTTCCGGTGGGGATCCGACCCCGTGTTCTTCTACGGGTTCGACGATCTTCACCCGCTCGAGCGGGATGCGATCGAGACCCTGGCGCGGGTCGTCGGTGCGGACGTCACGGTCTCGCTGACCTATGAGGCGGGGCGCCTAGCGCTCACGGCCCGGGCGGAGGTCGTCGAGGAGCTCCGGCCACTGGCCGAGCGCGTGATCGAGTTGCCCGCGTCCGCCGAGCACTACGACCCCGATTCGAGGACCGCGCTGCACCACCTGGAGCGGGCACTGTTCGAGCCGGAGCCCGAGCGGATCGATCCCGGCCGGGCGGTTGCGCTCCGCGAGGCCGGAGGGGAGCGGGCCGAGGCCGAGCTCGCGGCCGCTGAGGTGCTCGACCTCCTTCGCGAGGGCGTCCCCGGCGAGGAGATCGCGATCGTCTACCGCTCGCTCGGACCGGTGGCGCCGCTGATCGAGCGGGTCTTCCACCAGTACGGGATCGCCATGAGGGTCGACCGAGAGACCGCTCTGCGCCACACCGCCCTGGGACGTTCGCTGCTCGCCCTCGCCCGCTGCTCGCTCCTCGACGACGGACCCGGGCGGGCAAGCGACCTGCTCGTGTACCTGCGCTCGCCCGGAAGCTCCGAGCGTCCGGAGACGGTGGATCGGCTCGAGGCTGAGGTACGCCGCAAGAGTTTGAGGACCATGCGGGCGGCCCGCCAGAGGCTCGGCTCCGACCTCCCGGAGATCGAAAAACTTCGCGCAGCCGACGATCCAGCGGCCGAGCTCGTCGCCCAGGCGCGGCGGCTACTGGCGGCGCCGCATCAGGGCCAAGCGTCAGTGCTCGAACCCGCCGAGGAGCTCGACGCCCGTGCGCTCGCAAGCCTCTCCCGCGCCTTGACCGAGCTGAACGACCTTGGCGAGAGGCCGACCGCCCACGAGCTGATCGAATTGCTCGAGCGGATCGAGGTCCCCAACCGAGAGCTTCCGGCTCCGGGAGCCGTGCTCGTCACCGACCCGCTCGCGATCCGCGCCAGGCGCTTCCGCGCGGTTCTGGTATGCGGGCTCACCGAAGGCGAGTTCCCGCTCGCTGCCGCGCCCGAGCCGTTCCTGTCCGACGAGCTCAGGCGCGAGCTCGCGATATGCAGCGGACTGCGGCTGCGCCCGCGCGAGGATGCGCTCGGGCGCGAGCGCTACCTCCTCTACATGAGCGTCTCGAGAGCGACCGAGCGAGTCGTTCTCAGCTACCGCAGCTCCGACGAGGACGGGAACCTGGCGCTGCCCTCGCCCTTCCTCGCCGACGTGTCAGAACTGCTCGACGAGACCTGGACCGGCCGCCGCCGCAGGCGGATGCTCGCCGACGTCGTGTGGCCGCCCGACGAGGCGCCCAGCGACCGCGAGCTCGCCCGCAGCCGTGCGGCCGCCGCCGCGCCGCTCGCCGGCGACGTCCCCTCTCCGATCGGGTCGCTGTCCGAGATCGCGCTCGCCTACGTCCGCCACCGACGCATCCTCTCGGCGGGCGCGCTCGAGAGCTATGGCGACTGTCCGGTGCGGTGGCTGATCGAGCGCGAGCTCCAGCCACAGGCGCTCGAGCCCGATCCCGATCCGCTCGTGCGCGGGGGCTACATACACAGCGTGGTCGAGCAGGTCCTCCGGAGGCTCGGCGGCCCGGTGACGCGCGACTCTCTTCCGAGAGCGCTCGACATCCTCGACCAAGTCATCGAGGAGCAGCCGCACTCGATCTCGCTGGGGGCGGGCGCCGCAGTCCGCGCCGCCGCGACCCGCGGAGTGAAAGCCGACCTGAGCCGGTACCTGGCCCACGAGGCGCGCGACGGGCTCGATTTGCAGCCCTACGGCCTCGAGCTCCGCTTCGGCTTCGACGAGGACCCCGAGTCGCTGCCACCGTTACAAATCGGTGACGACGTCAAAGTCCGCGGGATCGTCGATCGCGTCGACGCCGACGTCGAGGGCCGCGCGATCGTGAGGGATTACAAATCCGGAGGCTCGCGCCCCGAGTACCAGGGCGCCCGGTGGGCGCTCGATCGCCGGCTTCAGGTCGCGCTGTACATGCTCGTCGTTCGCGAGCTGCTCGGTCTGCAACCGGTCGCCGGCTTCTACCAGCCACTCGGCGGCGGCGATCTGCGCCCGCGCGGGGTGTTCCTCGACGGTGCGGATGTCGGCCGCTCGGTCGTCGCCAACGACGCCCGCGACCCGGAGGAGCTCGACGACGTGCTCGAGGACGCGCGGATGCGCGCCGTGGCGCTCGCCGAGCGGCTGCGCGAGGGAGAGCTCGAGCCCTGCCCGACCACCTGCTCGCGCGACGGGTGCCGGTACCCAGGGATCTGCCGTGCTTGAGGCCATGGTGGAGGAACAGTCGTTCACCGATGAGCAGCTCCTCGCAATCGAGCGCCGCCAGGGCGACCTGCTGCTCGACGCGAGCGCCGGCAGCGGCAAGACCTCGGTCCTGGTCGAGCGGTTCGCCCGCTCGGTGCTCGAGGACGGGATCGACGTCGGCGCGATCCTCACGATCACGTTCACGGAGAAGGCCGCCGCCGAGATGCGCGACCGGATCCGCCGCCGGCTGCGCGAGCTCGGCGCCGACGATGCGGCCCGGGCGACCGAAGGTGCGTTCATCTCGACCATCCACGGGTTCTGCGCGCGGGTGCTGCGCGCGCACGCGCTCGCCGCCGGCCTCGACCCGGCGTTTGTCGTCCTCGACGCGCCCGACGCCGAGCGGATCGCGGACGCCGCCTTCGACGACGCGCTCGAGGAGCTCGCCCGTCGGTGGCCGCACGCGATCGATCTGATCGCCGCCTACGGCGCGGGCGCGCTGCGCAGCGCGATCATCCAGGTCCACGACGAGCTTCGCTCGCGCGGTGAGCGCCGTCCACGACTCCCGGCATTGCCTCCCGCGCCCGACCTCGAGCCCTCACGCGGCGTGCTCGAGCGGGCGGCGACCGCGGCGCTGGTTGAGCTTGCCGCGATCGACCAGCCCGGCGCGAAGGTGCTCCAGGCGATCGAGCGCCTCGAGCGCGTCCCCGAGGTGATCGCGACCGAGGACCCATGGCCCGGGGACCTGTGGGGCGTGGGGCTCCCCGGCGGCAACGGCGCCGCGCTGTCGACCGACACGTGCGAGCGATACACCGTGGCCCTCGCCGCCTTCAGAGCCGGCGTCGAGCACCGCCGGGCCGCCCGCGCCCACGAGCTGCTCGACCGACTGCTGCGTCTGTTCGGCGCGCGGTACGCAAACGCCAAGCGCGAGCTGTCGGGACTCGACTTCGAGGACCTCGAGCTCGAGTGCCGCGAGCTGCTCCGGACCGACACGGCGCTTCGCGAGCGCTACCGGGCCCGCTTCCAGCGGATCATGGTCGACGAGCTGCAGGACACGAATCAGGTGCAGCTCGAGCTGATCGAGATGATCGCGAACGGGAACCTGTTCACGGTCGGCGACGCCCAGCAGTCGATCTACGGCTTCCGCCACGCCGACGTCGAGCTGTTCGAACGGCTCGGCGAGCGGCTCGCCGCGGTTGGGGCCCGGGCGACGCTCGACACGAACTTCCGCTCGCGCCCGGACATCCTGGCGGTGATCAACGGCGTGTTCGAGGCCGAGCTCGGGGACCAGTTCCGGCCGCTGCAGGCGGGTCGCCCTCCGGCCGCGGAGAGCGGGCCCTTGACGGAGCTGCTCGTGGCGGACAAGGGCGCGGACTGGACGGTGGAGGGACTCGGCGCGCCGTGGCGCGTAGCCGAGGCGCGGGCGCTCGCCGAGCGGGTCGGCCGGCTACTTGCGGATGGGACCGCCGCCCGCGACGTCGTGCTGCTGACGCGCGCCACCACCGACCTGCGCGTGTACGAGCGCGCGCTCGAGGAGCGCGGGATCCCGACCTACCTGATCGGCGGCCGCGGCTACTGGGCGCATCCGCAGGTGATCGACATGGCCGGCTACCTGGCCGCGCTCGCCAACCCGCGCGCCGAGGAGGCGCTGTACACGGTGCTCGCCTCACCGCTCGTCGGCGTCTCTGCCGACGCTCTGGTGGTGCTCGCCGCCACCGCCCGCGACCGCGGCCGCGACCCCTGGTCGATCCTCCGAGAGCCGGACGGCGCGTTCGACCGGCTTGGGATTTTGGATAGGGATTTACTGGGCCGGTTCGCCGACTGGTTCGCCATCGAGCGGGAGGCGGTCCCTCGCGCGAGCGTCGAGGAGCTGATCGACCGCGTACTCGAACGGACCGGCTACGACCTGGCCGTGCTCGCGATGCCGGGTGGCCCGCGGCGCCTCGCCAACGTCCGCAAGTTGATGCGGCTCGCGCGAGAGCACGAGGCGCCGCACGGGCCCGACCTGCGCGGGTTCCTCGAGCTCGTGGCGCGGCGGGCCGGCGGCGCGTTCGGCGCCGGTTCCGGGGAGGCGCGCGAGAGCGAGGCGCCAGTCGAGGGCGAGGCGCTCGATGCGGTCCGGCTGATGACGATCCATCGCGCGAAAGGACTCGAGTTCGACGTGGTGTGCGTCGCCGACCTCGGCCGCGGGCCCCGGTGGCGGGCCGACCTGCTCCGGATAGGGCGAGACGATCGCTTCGGGATGCGGCTGGCCGAGCCCGGCACCGGGCGGCGCGAATCGGCACTCGACTACAAGGCGCTCGGCGACGAGCGGTACGAGGCCGAGTCCCGCGAGGAGCGGCGGCTGTTCTACGTGGCGATGACGCGTGCTCGCGAACGCCTGATCTTGAGCGGCGCGGCCCGGCTCGAGAAGTGGCCGGAGCTCGAAGGGAACGGCGGCGGGGGCGGACCGATCGCGTGGATCGGACCTGCGATCGAGCGGCTCGAGGATGTCGAGGTCGACGTGACGTTCGTTCGTCCCGAGGACATCGAGCGGCCGCAGCGTGCGCCGGACCTCGCCCCGTCCGTTCACTTGGTCGAGCCGGCGCGTCCCGCGTCGCCGGCGCCGCCGTCGGCGCCGCCGGGGCCCCCAGTGGCGGCGCTCAGCTACTCGTCGCTCGCGGCCTACCAGCGATGTGGCTACCGGTTCTACGCCGAGCGCGTGCTCCGCCTGCCGGCGCTCCCGGGGCAAGACGAACCGCGTGAGAGCCCGGTTGGACTGACCGCGCTCGACCGCGGCACGCTCGTTCACGCGCTGCTCGAGCGGCTCGACTTCCGGCGGCCGCGGCGCCCCACCGACGCGATGATCGCCGAGGCCTCCGAGCGGTCGGGGCTCGCGACCCCGCTGACGCCCGACGACGCGGCGCAGGCCGCCGAGCTCGTGGAGCGATTCGCCGCCGGCGACCTGTGCCGGCGGCTCGGGCGCGCCACTGCAGTCCGCCGCGAGGCAGGCTTCCGGTTCCTGCTCGGAGGCGTGCTGATCGGCGGCGTGTTCGACGTGATCGCTCGCGAGCCGGGCGGGCGGACGCTCGTCGTCGACTACAAGACCGATCGCCTCGAGGGCGCCGACCCGCAGGCACTCGCGGACGGCTCCTACGGAACCCAGCGCCTCGTGTACGCGCTCGCGGCGCTGCGCGCCGGAGCGAGCGAGGTCGAGGTCGTCCACACGTTCCTCGAGTTGCCGAACCGGCCCGCGGTGGCGACGTTCACGCGCGATCAGGTCCCGGAGCTCGAGGCCCGGCTGACCGCGCTCGCGCGCGGCGTGATCGAGCGGGACTTCAGGGTGACGGACGTGCCTCACCGGGCAGTGTGCGACGGCTGCCCGGCCGAGGGCGGACTGTGTTCGTGGCCGCTCGAGATGACCCGGCGCGAGGCCTCGGACCGCCTGTTCTAGTAATCCTCAAAGCGGACCTCGACCGATTCCTCCGGGTGCCGCTCCTCCATCTTGGCGAGCGCGGTCAGCGTCTTGCGGTCGGCGGGTGACTCCGGCGGCCCGAGCAGGCTCCGCGGCCATAGCCGGCGCACGACGACCGTGTTGATCTCGGCCGCGTACATCGTCAGCTGCGCGATCAGGTGCAGCCAGACGAGCAGCCCGATCACGGTCGCGAACGTGCCGTAGGTGTTGCTGGCGCGCTTGACTACGTGCTCGATGTAGATCGCGCCGACGAGCTGGAGGATCGTCAGGAACACCGCGGCGACAGCCGCGCCGAGCCAGAGCTGGCGAGTCGGGACCGTAGGCGCGGTGAGGAACCGGAATGCGGCGACGTAAAACCCGAAGTTGACCGCGAGCGTGATCGCGTATCCCGCGATCTTGACGAAAGTGCCGTGAAACGTCGTGGTCACCAGCCCGGTGATGACCGCAGACAGCACGAACAGCAGGCCCAGGACCATGAGCAGCAGCAGCCCGCGCAGGCGCGAGCGAAAGAAGTCTGGCCGGTCCTTGAACGGAACCGCCCAGATCTTCGCGAACGCGTTCTGCGCCGCGACCGTGACGCCCAGGCCGCCCCACAGGGAGGTGAGGAGGCCGAGGACCAGGGCGGTGACCTTGCCCGTCAACGCCTGCGCCTGCAACTGGTCCCCGACGACCGGGAACTGGGCGAGCACCGATCTCGTCACGTCGTCGTACAGGTGCTTATTGCCCTGGAGCACGAATGCGAGGATCGTCGTGAACACCAGCAGCAGCGGGAAGATCGAGAAGAACGCGTAGTACGCGACCAGCGCGGCGAGGCTGCCGGCCTGATCGTTGCCGAACTTCCTGACCACCGCCATCGGAATCGCCCACGCCGGATGCCGCTGCTGATAGCGGTCAAAAACTCGGATGGGACGGAGCAGATCCACTGTCGAGGTGCTACCCGACGGAAATAGCGGAAAAAGCGCCGCCGTATAGTGACGGGCCGTGGCAGCCGTACGTGCAAGCGGCCTCGTCAAGCGGTTCGAGACGACGGTCGCGGTGGACCGGGTGGACCTCGTCGTCGAAGAGGGCGAAGTGCGCGGATTGCTCGGACCCAACGGGGCCGGCAAGACGACGCTGTTGCGCCTGCTGTTCGGCCTGGTCGCGCCCGACGAGGGTGACGTCGAGCTGTTCGAGCGGCCGCTCGGCGCCTCGGACACGATCAACCTGGACGGCGTCGGCGGGTTCGTCGAGGAGCCGACGTTCTACCCGTACCTGCCCGGGCACGTGA
>Ga0335076_10001805_pt1 | contig 20900 bp, 14 predicted proteins | sample Lox_Sample_25_FD_206717 | JGI IMG/M metagenome (GOLD analysis project Ga0335076, IMG submission 206717) | Soil microbial communities from Loxahatchee National Wildlife Refuge, Florida, United States - Lox_Sample_2.5 | ecosystem: Environmental > Terrestrial > Soil > Wetlands | place: USA...
CGCGATGATGGTGCTCGAGGAGTCGAAGTCGTGGCCCGAGGCGGACGCCGACACGGCCGAGGCCATCGACTTCTGCGAGTTCTACGCCCGCGAGATGGAGCGGCTCGACCTGCCGCAGCCCCTCACGCCGTACGCCGGCGAGGAGAACGAGCTGCGGCACATCCCGCTCGGCGTGTGCGTCGTCATCCCGCCGTGGAACTTCCCGCTGGCGATTCTCTGCGGCATGACGACCGCGGCGCTCGTCGCCGGCAACACGGTCGTGCTGAAGCCCTCCTCCGACGCCGCCGCCATCGCGACGATGTTCCTCGAGGCGTGCGAGGAGGCGGGCGTGCCCGACGGCGCCCTCAACTTCGTGACGGGCGGCGGCTCGACCGTCGGCAACGCGCTCGTCGAGAGCCCGAAATCGCGCCTGATCGCGTTCACGGGGTCCCGCGACGTCGGGATCCAGATCAGCGAGAAGGCCGGCCGCGTCGTGCCCGGACAGATCTGGATCAAGCGCGCGATCCTCGAGATGGGCGGCAAGGACTTCATCCTGGTCGACGAGACCGCCGACGTGGAGGACGCCGCGAACGGCATCGTGTCGGCGGCGTTCGGCTTCCAGGGCCAGAAGTGCTCGGCCTGCTCGCGCCTCATCGTGCACCGCAAGGTCCACGCCGATCTCCTCGAGCGCATCGTCGCGAAGACGCGCGCCCTGACGGTCGGCGACGTGCGCGATCCGAAGAACGTGATTGGCGCGGTGATCAACGCGCGCGCGCAGAAGACGATCCTCGACTACGTCGCGATCGGCAAGAAGGAGGGCCGCGTCGTCGCCGGCGGCAAGGCCGGCCCGAAGCAGGGCTACTTCGTGATGCCGACGATCGTCGACGGCGTGCGCCCGAAGGCGCGCCTCGCCTGCGAGGAGATCTTCGGTCCGGTCCTGGCGGTCCTGACGGTCCGGAGCTTCGAGGAGGGCGTCGCGGTGGCGAACGACAGCGAGTACGGGCTGACCGGCTCGCTCTATTCGCGCGACCGCGAGCGCTTGCTCGCCGGCAAGCGCGATCTCCACGTCGGCAACCTCTACCTGAACCGCAAGTGCACGGGCGCGCTCGTGGGCGTCCACCCGTTCGGCGGATTCAACATGTCCGGGACGGATTCCAAGGCGGGCGGCCGCGAGTACCTGTATCTGTTCACGCAGCAGAAGGCGATCTCGGAAAGGCTCTGAGGAAGGAAGAGGAGGCGAACATGTTCCGACTGCTCGGCGTTCTCGTCTTCGTTCTCGACATCATCGCGATCGTGTCGATCCTCAAGAGCTCGACGGACGGCGCCACGAAGATCCTCTGGATGCTCCTCGTCATCCTCCTCCCCTTCATCGGCATGATCCTGTACTTCGCGATGGGACCCGGCCGCCGTTCGGTGGTCTGAGCCGGCGATGAGCGACGTTTTCTTTCCCCGGCCGGCGCGGCGCTTCGACGCCGTCGGATTCTCGGAGATCGTCCGCGTCCGGAACCGCGTGATGGAGCTTCTCGCCGCCGGGCAGAAGGTCTGGCGATTCGAGGGCGGCGAGCCGTACATGAACACGCCGGACGCCGTGAAGGCCGGCATGACCGAGGCGCTCGCCCGGAACCAGACGCGGTACGCGCCGTCCTCGGGAATTCCCGAGCTGCGGAAGGCGATCCTCGCGAAGGTCCGCGACCGCAACGGCATCCCGGCGGACGACGAGAGCCCGGTCGTCGTCAACGGCGGCATGCACGGCCTCTTCGCGGCGTTCGCGACGCTGCTCGAGCCCGGCGACGAGTGCCTCATGCTCTCGCCCTACTGGACGCCGATCGTGGACCTCGTCGCGTACCACGAGGCGACGGCGGTGCTCGTGCCGACGGCCGAGGTGCGGCGCGACGGCCTCGCCGCCGCGCTCGCGCGCCGGGTCACGCCGAAGACCAAGGTCCTCTACTGGAACAATCCGGCGAATCCCACGGGGGACGTGTTCTCGCGCGCCGAGACCGAGGCGGCCGCCGCGTTCGCCCGCGACCGGGGACTCGCGGTGATCTCGGACGAGGCGTACGAGGACCTCGTCTACGAGGGCGAGCCGACGACGGCGATCGCGTCGCTGCCCGGCATGTACGAGCGCACGATCACCGCGTACACGCTGTCGAAGAGCTACTCGATGACCGGCTGGCGCCTCGGCTACGTGATCGCGCCGAAGCATTACCAGTCGCCGGTCAAGACGGTGATCCTCTACTCGACCAACGGCGTCTCGACGCCGACGCAGTGGGCCGCGCTCGAGGCGCTCGCCCGCGGCACGGAGTACGTGGCGGGCTGGAAGGCGGGCTACCGGGCGCGGCGGGACCGGCTCGTCGCCGGGCTCCAGGCCGCGGGCTTCGCGATCGAGCCGCCGCGCGCCGCGCTGTACCTCTTTCCGAAGCTGCCGGCGTGGCTTCCCGGGGACTCGCGCCAGGCGGCCCGGGCCCTCCTCGACGAGGCGAAGATCGCGACCGTGCCCGGCGTCGTCTTCGGCCCCCACGGGGAGGGCCACCTGCGCTTCTCGTTCTCGGTCTCGGAAGAGATGGTCGCCGGCGGCGTCGAGGCGCTCGCCGCCTTCGCGAGCGCTGCCGCGTCGCGGTAGCGCGCGGCTAGCGCCGGTACGCCTCGGGCCTCCGGTCGGCGAGCGCGGGGAACCTCGCGCGGGCGTCGCGGACCGCGCCCGGATCGACCTCGGCGTAGAGGATCTCCTCACTCGCGCCGCCCTCCGCGAGCACCTCGCCCCAGGGCGACACGACCGCGGAGCCGCCGTCGTACCGGAGCCTGCCGCCCTCGCCGACGCGGTTGACGCCGGCGACGTAGCAGAGGTTCTCGATGGCGCGGGCGCGCAGGAGCGTCGACCAGTGCGCGCGGCGCGCCTCGGGCCAGTTCGCGACGAGGGCGAACAGATCGGTGTCGTCGGCGGCGAAGCGGAACGGCTCCGGGAAGCGCAGGTCGTAGCAGACGAACGGCGTCACGCGGACGCCCTCGACCGTGGCGGTCACGATGCGGTCGCCGCCGGAGTAGACGCGGCCCTCGCCGCCGAAGGTGAAGGGATGGATCTTCGCGTAGCGCGTCGCGTCGCCCTCCGGCGAGGCGAGGATCGCCACGTTGCCCGGCCTCGGCTCGCCGCGCTCGGGGATGCTCGCGAGGATCCAGAGGCCGAGCTCTTTCGCCGCCGCGCGCAGGAACGACTCGGAGGGCCCGCCCCGGGGCTCGGCGATGCGGTCCGCTTCCATCGAGAAGCCGGTCGAGAACATCTCCGGCAGGAGCGCGAGCCGCGCGCCGGCCCGCGCCGCCTCCTCGAGCCGCCGCCGCGCGCGGCGGTGGTTCTCGGGAGGGTCCTCCCAGGCGAGGTCCATCTGGACGAGCGCGATCTTCATGGCGCCGCCATGGAGCGTCCGGGCAGGACGAGCGACCTCGAGAGACGTTCGACGGCCGTCTGCAGCGTCTCCCTCTTCTTGCAGAACGCGAACCGCACGTACGACCGGCCGTGCTCGGGATGGTCGTAGAAGACGGACGGCGGGATCGCGGCGACGCCGGCGTGCTCGACGAGGTGCCGCGCGAAGACGCGGTCGTCGTCGAAGCCGAACGGCCGGAAGTCGGCGCAGAGGAAGTAGGTCCCCGCCGGCGCGCGGACGCCGAAGCCGACGCGCGCGAGCTCCGCCGCGAGATAGTCGCGGCGCTCGCGGTATTCGGCGAGGAGCGCCGCGTAGTACCCCGGCCCCGCCGACAAAGCCGCCGCGGCCCCGTGCTGGAGCGGCGTCGCGGTGGCGAAGGTGATGAACTGGTGCGCGGCGCGCACCGCGGCGGCGAGCTCCGGAACGGCGCAGGCCCAGCCGATCTTCCAGCCGGTCAGCGAGAAGGTCTTGCCGAAGGACGAGATCGTGACTGTGCGCTCCCGCATCCCGGGCAGCGACGCCATCGGCACGTGCCGTCCTTCGTAGACGAGGTGCTCGTAGACCTCGTCCGTGATGCAGACGACGTCCCGCTCGCGGCAGAGCCGCGCGATCGTCTCGAGCTCGTCGCGAGAGAACACCTTCCCGGTCGGGTTGTGCGGCGTGTTGAGCAGGATCGCCCGGGCGCGCTCCCCGAAGGCGGCCGCGAGCTCGCCCGGATCGAACGTCCAGTCCGGGGCGCGCAGGGTCACCACGCGGGGGACGGCCCCCGCCATCCGGACGCTCGCCTTGTACGAGTCGTAGTACGGCTCGAAGAGCACGACCTCGTCGCCCGCCTCGCAGATTCCCTGGATCGACGCGAAGATCGCCTCCGTGGCGCCCGACGTGACGACGATCTCCGCGTCCGGCGCGAACTCGAGCCCCCAGTCGCGGCGGTACTTCGCGGAAAGCGCGCGGTGGACCTCGGGGATCCCGCTCATGCGCGCGTACTGGCCGTGACCGGCGCGGATCGCCGCGATCGCCGCCTCCTTGACGAACTCGGGGCCGTCGAAGTCGGGGAAGCCCTGCGCGAGGTTGATCGCGCCGCGCTCGTTGGCGAGCCGGGTCATCTCGGTGAAGATCGTCGTGCCGAATTCCGCGAGCCGGGACGACAGCGCGGGGCGCATCGGCGAATAGTATCGGTCTTGATATCCTCCCGGCGCCATGGCACCCAACAAGGAGCACTATCGGATCGCGATCATCGGCTCGGGCCCCGCCGGCTGGACGGCCGCGCTCTACGCCTCGCGCGCGGAGCTCTTCCCCGTCGTCTTCGAGGGACCGCAGCCGGGGGGCCAGCTGACGATCACGACCGAGGTCGAGAACTACCCCGGCTTCCGCGACGGCATCCAGGGTCCCGAGCTGATGGAGATCTTCCGCGAGCAGGCGAAGCGCTTCGGCACCGAGGTCGTCCTCGACACGGTCGTCGACGTGGACTTCACGGGCCACCCGTTCCGCCTGAGGCTCGACGCCGGCGAATCGATCACCGCGGACGCCGTCATCGTCTCCTCCGGCGCCTCCGCGAAGCTCCTCGGCATCGAGTCCGAGAAGAAGCTCATGGGTCACGGGGTCTCGGCGTGCGCCACGTGCGACGGGTTCTTCTTCAAGAACAAGGAGGTCGTCGTCGTGGGAGGCGGCGACACGGCCATGGAGGAGGCGACGTTCCTGACGAAGTTCGCCTCGAAGGTCACGCTCGTCCATCGCCGCGAGGAGTTCCGCGCCTCGCGGATCATGCTCGACCGCGCGCGCATGAATCCCAAGATCGAGTGGCGGCTGAACGCCACGATCGCCGACATCCAGGGCGGGCCCGGCGGCGTCACCTCCGTGACCCTCGAGGACACGCGCACGGGCGAGAAGTCGCCGTTTGCGACCCAGGGCGTGTTCGTCGCGATCGGCCACTCCCCCAACACCGCCATCTTCCGCGGCAAGCTCGACCTCAACGACGTCGGCTACGTCCGCGTGAGGCACCCCTCGACGTACACGTCGGTCGAAGGCGTCTTCGCGGCCGGCGACGTGGCGGACCCGACGTACCGGCAGGCCGTCTCCGCGGCCGGCGAGGGCTGCAAGGCCGCGATCGACGCGGAACGCTGGCTCGCGTCCCGTGGCATCCATGGATGAGGAGCGGCCCACCGGCCCGACGCCGGAGGACGATCCCCGCAATACCCCCTTCTTCGCGATTCTCGCCTACGTGCTCGGGTTCATGGGCGCGCTGGCGCTGCTCGCCTGGATCCTCGCGCGCCTCCTGCGCCACGGCTGAGAACTTCTTCCCGGGCGATCCCGTACCAACATCGGTCCCATGCTGAAGTACTGGAAGGGCGTCGGCGATCTGCCCCGCCCGGTATGGGTCGTCTTCGCCTCGACGCTCGTCAATCGGGCGGGCTCGATGGTGCTCTCCTTCCTCGTCCTCTACCTGACGCGCGAGCGTCAGTTCTCGGCGGAGCGCGCCGGGTTCCTTCTCTTCCTCTACGGGGCCGGCGCGATCGTCGCCGGGCCGTTCGCCGGCCGCCTCGCGGACCGGTGGGGCTCGGTGCCGCTGATGCGCGCCTCGCTCTTCGCCTCCGGCGCGATGCTCCTCCTCTATCCGCTCGCGCGCACGTTCCCCGCCCTCGTGGCGGTGACGGTCGCGCTCGCGATGGTCACGGAGTCCTTCCGCCCGGCCGCGATGTCGTTCTTCGCCGAGACCGTCGAGCCGGCGCGCCGCAAGTCGGCCTTCTCCGTGTACCGCCTCGGCATCAACCTCGGGATGGCGATCGGTCCCGCGGTCGGCGGCATCCTGGCCACGATCTCGTTCCGGTATCTCTTCCTCGTCGACGGAGGAACCTCCCTCGCCGCGGCCATGGTCCTCGCACTCGCCGCCATGCCCCGCCGGGCCCCGGCCGGCACGCCCGCGTCCTCCCCGGCGCCAACGACCGCGACGCGCCTGCGTCTCTCGACCGCGGCGCACGCGGATCCGCGCTTCCTCTTCTTTCTCGCGAGCGTCCTGCCGGTGTGCATCGTCTTCTTCCAGCACATGTCCACCATGCCGCTCTTCGTCGTGCGCGACCTCGACTTCAAGCCGAGCACGTTCGGGCTCCTCTTCTCGCTCAACTGTCTCCTGATCGTGCTGCTCGAGGTACCGCTGAACGCGGCGACCTCCCACTGGCCGCATCGCCGCACGCTCGCGCTCGGCGCGCTCCTCTCGGGCGCCGGCTTCGGCGGCATGGCGTTCGCGCACGGCCTCGTCTCCCTCGCGGTGACGGTCGTGATCTGGACCTTCGGCGAGATGCTGTTCTTCCCGGCGTCGGCCGCGTACGCGACCGACATCGCGCCCGCCGCCCGCCGCGGCGAGTACAGCGGCCTCTACGCGATGATGTTCTCGACCGCGTTCGCGATCGGGCCGTGGGCGGGGACGGTCGTGCTCGAGCGGATCGGAGCCCGGTCGCTCTGGGGCATCACCGCCATTCTCGGCGCCGCGGCCGCGACGATGCTCCTCCGGATGCCCGAGCCCGCCGTGCACCAGGAGGAGCTCACCGAGCCGATGATTCCGGAGACGCCCGGGTCTATCGCGCCGGCGGAGCCCAGTTGACGATCACGTCGAGCGGCAGTGTGGAGGGATCGACTTCCGGGACGACAGCGAGAAGGCGCTTTCCGTCCGGCGTCACGTCGAAGGACTGCCACGTCTTTCCGTCCGGAAAAGAAAAGAGGTCCACCGGGCTGCCGACCTGAAGCGAGGGATCGGTGCGGATCGGAACCGAGACGAGGCGGGCATCACGGGAGACGAACAGCAGCTCGCCGGTTCGGATCCACCGCAGAGCCTCCGCCTGCCGCGGGAGAATCCGCATTTTCTCCCCGGGCCCCGGGAAAGCCGTCACGTAGATCGCCGCCGAGTCGCCCTCGTCGGAGAGATAGGCCACGTAGCGGCCGTCGGGCGAGAAGCGCGCCGACGTCTTGTTGAACGACGACTGCACGAACGGCCGCGGCGAACCGCCCGCCTCGAGGGACAGGACCCACAGGTCGAATATCCCCTGCTCGCCGCGCTGGCTGTAGAGGAGCGTTCGTCCGTCGGGAGAGACCGCCTGCGGGCTCTGAAACTGTCCAAACGGGAGGAGCTCCTCGACCTTGCCGGAGGCGAGATCCTGGCGCACGAGTTGGGGCGAGCGCCCGCGCAGCGCGGAGTAGATCAGGGTTTTTCCGTCGGGCAGAGGAATGGGATCGATTTCGGTGTCCGGACCCGGGGATGCCGGCGTTTCCGCGGACGTGTCGGGGTCGAGGGCCCAGATTCCGAACGCACCGGTCGCCGGCCGCCCCCGCGAGAAGAAGGCTCGCCGGCCGTCCGAGGAAATGGCGACGTCGAGGTAGGCGCCCGGTGCTCCCGCGGCTCCGAGCTGTCGGCCCGAACGATCGAACCACAGGAGACGACTCACCTCGGACCGGGCCTGAAGCGCCAGCGTGCCGTTCTTCGCCGCCGTGAAGGCGGCATAGCCCGACGAAGCAAAGTAGTGCACGTGCGGTGCGACAGGGATGGACGCTCCGGAGACGCGGCCGCTCCCCTCGTCGAAGCGCATCGCCAGCAGCGAGGCGTCTCGCGCGAAGAAGAGCAGGCCGGGCTCGACGAGTTGCGTCCGCGAGGCCTCGGCCATCACTTCCCTCGGCGGCCGGCCCGGCTCGAACAGCATGACCTTCGACGCGCCCGTCAGACGGCGGGCGAGATAGAGGAACCGCCGGCCGTCCGGGAGAAAAGACGGCCAGTTGACGCGTCCGACGCCTTGCGCGCGGTCGGGCTCGAGAAACCTCACCGCTTCGCCTCCCGCCGCCGGCACCCGATACATCGCTTCTCCCTGCACGCTCGCGAAGACGATGTCTCCGGCGTTTCCCCACGTTGCCGAGAGGCCGGTCTCGCCCGGAACCGGGCAGATCGTCACCGGAGCACCCCCGTCGACGGCGATGCGCCGGAGCTGCGCCTTCGCCGCGAAGCCGATCGATCGGCTGTCCGGAGACCAAAAAACGGTCCGGGCGTCCTCGGTTCCGGCGAGCGCCTTCGGTTCGGACTCCGAGAGCGGCCGGATCCAGACCCGCCGAACGCCGTCGCGACCGACGGCAACGAAGGCCAGGACGCGCCCGTCGGGAGAGAGGTCGTAGACGAGGTTCTCGACGGTCTGGTTGCTGAAGGCGGCGTCCGCCGGCGGCGGGACCGAGAAGCGGATCAGCGGCGGCGCAGTAATCGGCGCGCGCCGGCCGCTCACGAGCGCCGCCGCCGCGACGACGGTCGCGAGCGCCGCCGCGGCCCAGGGAATCCAGGACCGTCGCGCGACCCGGGGAGTCGAAATCGCCCGCATCGCCGAGTCGCTGCCGCCGATCGCCTTGAGCTGCAGCTCGACGTCGTGCGCGGACTGCCAGCGCTCGGCGGGATCCTTCGCGAGACACGTGCGCACGAGCCGGTCGAGCTCGGGCGGCGCGACCGATTCGCCGGTCGAGAGCGGCGGCGGATCCGCGGTCAGGATCGCGGAGATGATCGTCGCCTGCGTCGCGCCCGCGAAGGCCTTCTTGCCCGTGAGCGTCTCGTACAGCACGGCGCCGAGCGCGAAGATGTCCGTGCGCGCGTCGGCCTCCCGGCCCTCGAGCTGCTCCGGCGCCATGTACGCGACGGTCCCGACGATGACGCCTTCCGCCGTCAACGGGGCGATCGTCGGCGCCTCGGTCAGACCGCCGGCGACGCCCGCTCCCTGAAAGCCCCGCGCCAGGCCGAAGTCGAGGAGCTTGACGCCCTCCTTCGTCAGCATGACGTTGCCGGGCTTCAGGTCGCGGTGCACGATGCCGCGCCGGTGCGCGGCGTCGAGCGCGGACGCGATCTCCGCTCCGTAGCGGAGCGCCTGAGAGAGCGCCAGCGGCCCCCGGCCGAGGCGATCGGCGAGCGACTCTCCCTCGAGGAGCTCCATGACGAGATACTCGGTGTCTCCCTCGCGCCCGACGTCGTGGAGCACGCAGATGTGGGGATGCGAGAGCTGCGAGATGGTCCTCGCCTCGCGCTCGAACCGCTCGCGCGCCTCGGGCGTCGGCGCCCGATGGGACGGAAGCACCTTGACCGCGACCTCGCGCGAAAGGCGCGTGTCGCGGGCCCGATACACCTCTCCCATCCCGCCCGCGCCCAGGGACGACAGGATCTCGTAGGGGCCGAGCCGTGTACCGGCCGCCAGTGTCATGCGTTGGGGACGAGGATATCCCCTCGGACACCTTTACCCGCTCTCCCCGCTTTCGGGATAGAACACGTCCCAAGGAGGCTCCCATGGGCATGTTCGACCAGCTCCTCGGAGGCGTCGTGGGCCAGCTCGGCAACGCGCAGCAGAAGGGATCCCTGATGGACCTCGCGACCCAGGTCATCCAGAGTCAGCCCGGCGGGCTGTCGGGTCTGCTCGCGAAGTTTCAGACGGCCGGGCTGGGCGGCCACGCCGACTCCTGGGTCGGCACCGGGCCCAATCAGCCCGTCACCGCCGACCAGATCTCGAACGTCCTCGGGTCCGACAAGGTCGCCGCGATGGCGCAGCGGCTCGGGGTCAATCCGCAGATGGCGAGCACCGCGCTCGCGGCGCTCCTGCCGGTCGTCGTCGATCACCTGACGCCGAAGGGACAGGTCGACCACGGCGCGGACCTCGGCGCCGCGCTCACCGCGTTGAAGTCGAAGTTCCTGGCCTAGAGACGGAATGCGGCCGCTCGACCGCGGTCGGGCTCAGGGCCGCGAGGGCGGGTGGTTCCGCATGTGGATCTCGGTCCCGCCCTTCTCGTAGCGCACCTCGTCCATCAACTGGTTGATGAGGTAGATCCCGCGGCCGCCGGTCGCGAAGAGCTGCTGCCCGGTGATCGGGCTCGGGATCGACGCCGGGTCGAAGCCGGGGCCCGGATCGCGCACGACGATCAGCATGCCGCGCGCGTGATCGCACGCGACGCAGCACTGGATCTCCTTCGAGGGATCGTGACCGCTGCCGTGCTCGACCGCGTTCGCGAGGGCCTCGCGCAGCGCGAGCTCGATCTCGAACTCGCGGCCGGCGGCGCAGCCCATCTCGGTCACGATGTGCATCACCCTCTCGACCACGGGCGAGATCGCCTCGACGTCGCCGGGCACCTTCAGGTCCACCTGGACCAGCAGGTCCTCGCTGTCGAACTCGCAACGAGCCGGAGCCGGAGCGTTCATGAGGCCTCCTGTCGGCGATGCGCTCGTCTCACTCGGACTGGATCTGCTTCAGCAGCGTATCGAAACGCGGGTCGGAGCGCAGCGGGTCGAACGCCTGGTCGTGGCGCAGCCAGGCCCAGAGGAACGTGTTGCGCTCCTCGAGGGCGCGCGCCAGGAGGGCGAGCGCGGCGTCGGTCTCACCGAGCTGTGTCCGGACGAAGGCGAGATGGACCGGCGGCACGTACACACGCTTCGCGAGGCTCTCGAGCTCTTCGAGGACCCGGCGCGCGTCGTCCGTCCGGCCTGCGGACGCGAGGCTCATGCCGAGCATCGCGAGCGCCCACGGCATCTCCCGCTGGCTCTGCGCGGCGAGCCGCTCGAGCGCTTCGATCCCCTCGTCGTAGCGGCCGCCCGCGCGGCAGGCGAGACCGAGCGCGAAGAGCGCATAGACCGAGTTCGGATCGACGTGCACGGCCTTGCGGAAGCCGACGATCGCCTCGTCGTAGCGGCGGGCGAAGTAGTACGTCATCGCCGCGTTGACGTGCGTGTTGGCGGACATCGGATCGAGCTCGACGGCGCGCCGGCCGAGCTCGAGCGCCTCTTCCTTGCGGGGCGTCGTCGAGAGCAGGAGGGCGAGCCACGAGTAGCCATCCGAAGAGCGGGGCGCCAGCTCGATCGCGCGGCGGAAGTGGCGCTCCTCCCGCTCGAGGTCCCACCGGTAGTAGTGATCGAGGATCCCGAGCGCGACGTGAACGTCCGCGGAATCGGGTTCGAGGTCGCGCGCCTTCTCCGCCGCCGCCCGCGCCTTCGCGAACGCCTCCCGCGTCGGAATCCCGCCGTAGAAGCCGTAGGTGCAGTACGAATCGGCGAGGCCCGTGTAGGCCGCCGCGAAGTTCGGATCGCGCGCGATCGCCGCCTCGAACTCGACGACGGCCTTGGCCGACGCGCGCTGGTTGAAGAAGTAGCGGCCCTTCAGAAACCGGTTGTACGCCTCGACGTTCCGGGTGCCCGGCGTGACGAGGGACTCCTCCTCGTCCGGAAGCAGCTTCACCTTGAGCGCGGCCGCGATCGAGCGGGAGATCTCGTCCTGGACGTCGAAGACGTCCTTCATCTCGCGGTCGTATCGCTCGGACCAGATGTGGTACCCGCTCGAGACGTCCACGAGCTGCGCCGTGATGCGCAGCCGCTGGCCGGCCTTGCGGACGCTGCCTTCGAGGACCGAGCGCACGCCGAGCTCCCGGCCGATCTGGCGGACGTCGGTATCCTTGCCCTTGAAGGCGAACGACGAGGTCCGGGCGGCCACGCGCATCGCCGCGATCGCCGCGAGCGCGTTGATGATCTCCTCCGTCATGCCGTCGCTGAAGTACTCGGCGTCCGGGCCGGCGCTCATGTTGCGGAACGGCAGCACGGCGATCGAGGCTTCGCTCCGTTCCGCCGGCCGAGCCGTGCCCGTCGCCGGCGACCGCGGACCGGACGGCTCGCGCTCGGCCGCCTGGAGCGCGAACGCGAAGTCGCGCGCCGACTGGAAGCGGTCCTCCGGGCTCTTCTCGAGGCCGTGGGTCAGGATCTCCGTGAGCTCCGGCGGGACGCCGCGGCCGGCCGTCGGCGACGGCTCGTCCTGGAGGATGCTCATCATCGTTTCGACCGCGTTCTCGCGCTGGAACGCGCGCTTCCCGGTCAGCATCTCGTAGAGGATCACGCCGAGCGAGAACAGGTCCGAGCGTTGATCGACCGGCTTGCCGCGGATCTGCTCGGGCGACATGTAGCCCGGCGTGCCGACGACCGTCCCCGACGCCGTCAGCGACTCCGGGTTCGATCCCTGGCTCGGCCCCTTCGTCTCGCGCGCGATGCCGAAGTCGAGGATCTTGACGATGCCGTCCCGCGTCAGGAAGAGGTTGTCCGGCTTCAGATCGCGGTGGACGATGCCGCGGTCGTGGGCGGCCGCGAGACCGCGCAGGATCTGCTCGGCGTAGTCGACCGCCTTGCGCGGCGGAATCGCGGAGGACTCGAGCCGCTCGCGCAGCGTCTCGCCCTCGAGCAGCTCGGTGACGCTGTAGGCCACGCCCCCGTCGCTGCCGAAGTCGTGGATCGCGAGGATGTTCGGGTGCGACAGCGCGGCGACGGCCCGCGCCTCGCGCTCGAACCGGGCCAGCGCCTCGGCGCTGCCCGCGGAGAACTGCGGCAGGACCTTCACCGCGACCTCGCGCCCGAGCCGCGAGTCCCGCGCGCGGTACACCTCGCCCATACCGCCAGAGCCCAGCGGGGCGCGGATCTCGTATGGGCCGAGTCGGGTTCCAGCGGCGAGGGTCATCGCTTCAGGGAACGATTCTATGGTGCGGCTCGCAAGGGACTCGCTTCGACCTTAAGGTGTGCTCGTTCGCGCGAGGGCCTCGAGCCAGTTCAGCACGACGACCGCACTCTCGGGCTCAGCGTCGACCGCCCGCCGGATGACGAGGAAACGCTCTCCATCCGGAGCGACGTCGTAGGGCCGGCGAAAGAACGACAGGGACGGGTCGGACCCGACCTGGAGCGCGAAGAGAGGCTGGGGCTCGCCGACCTCGAGACCGGCGGCACCGGTTTCGCGGATCGAGACCGCCATCAGGGTTCCGTCCCGTGAGACGTAGAAGAGCTCCTTGCCGTCGGGCCGCCAGATCGCCGAGTGCCCGCCTCCCACCGAGACCTGCCGCTTGCCTCCGCCCTCGAACGGCTCGAGGTAGACCTCCGAGCTTCCCGACTCGTCGCTGTTGAACGCCACCCAGCGCCCGCTCGGCGAGGCCTCGGGGTGACCCTCGTTGAAGCGCGTCCCGGCGTCCAACCGCCGGGGCCCCCCGCCGGCGCCCAGCGACATCTCTTCGAGGCCATAGCGGCCGTTCTCGGCTACGGCGAAAAGAAGGTGTCGTCCGTCCCTCGAGATCGACGGCTGGGTCTTGTCGTGGGTCGAGCTCAACAGGGGCCGCGCCGGACCGCCGCTCGCGGAAGCCTCGTAGAGATCATAGAAGCCGGACCCGCCCCGATCGGACACGAACGCGAGCCGCTCGCCGTCCGGAAACCACACCGGCGAGAACTCGTCGCTGCGTTCGGACGTGACCCGCGTGGCGACGCCGCGGCCGACGTCGAGCACCCAGAGATCGAGATTCTGCCCGTGGTCCGGATCGCGGCGCGACACCGCCACTCGCCGGCCGTCGGCCGAAAGGTTCACGTCTTCGTAGGCGGCGACGTCGCCAACCGTGCCCGCCTCCTTTCCACGGCGGTCCACCCAGGCGAGCCGCCGCCGCTGCGGCCAGGGCAGATAGGCGAGACGGCCGGCCGCCGCGGAGACCACGAGGCGGTTGTCTTCGGTGGCGTATCGGGCGCCCTCGAAAGCCGGCGCCGCGTCGCCGAGAAGACGAAGGCGCGAGGCGTCGAACGCGCGAGCGAGGACCACGTTGTCCTTCGCATAGAGAAGGTAACCGGGTGCGACGTACAGCGCGGCCGAGTCCGCGCGCAGCAGAGGCCGCGAGGTTCCGTCGTCGAGGGAGCCCACTTTGACCTCGGTCTTCTCGGGATCGAGGTGACGGGCGACGAAGACGAAGTGTCGGCCGTCGGGAAGGAAGCTCGGATAGAAGTGCGCGGTCTCGCCTGCGGCCACGTCGAGGGTCGTGACGGGACGCGGCATTCCGCCCGAGGCGGGCACCACAAGAATCGGCGTCCCGAACTCCGCCGTGAAGAGGATGCTTCCGTCCCGGCTCCAGGCCCCGCCGAAACCGCTCCCGCTCTCGCAGATCGTCTGCAGTGGTCCGCCCTCGGCGCTCATGCGCTTGAGCTTCCCGCCGACGTGGAACGCGACCTCGCGCCCGTCGGGTGACCAGAAGGGCGCCCGGGCCCCCTCGGTCCCCGGCAGCGGTTTCATCGCGAGACCGTCGAGCGCGCGAACCCAGAGGACGCTGCGCTCGGAGGAGTCATTGAGAGTCGCGAGGATTCGCCGGCCGTCCGGAGACAGCGCGACATCGATGAACCACTGTCCGGGCGGCGGAGCGATCGCGAATCGCATGAGCTCCGGGGCGCTCGACGGCGCACGGCCGCGCCAGAGTGCCGCGGCACCGAAGAGCAGACCGAGGACCGCGGCGACCCAGGCCGCGCGCTCCCGGTTCCGGTTCCGGTTCCGGGGAGAGACGGCGGCGCCCGGCTCGGCGGCCGATCCCTCCGTGACCCACCGCAGCTCGCGCCGCACGTCCGCGGCGCTCTGCCAGCGCTCCTCCGGATCCTTGGCGAGACACGTCCGCACGATGCGGTCGAGGGCCGCCGGCGCCATCGGCTGCAGCGAAGAGATCGACGGCGGATCCGCGGACATGATGGCCGTGATCAGCGACGCCTGGCTCGCGGCGGCGAAGGCCTTGCGGCCGGTCGCCATCTCGTAGAGCACCGCGCCGAGGGCGTGGATGTCGGTTCGCGCGTCGGCCTCCTTGCCCTCGAGCTGCTCCGGAGCCATGTACTGGAACGTGCCGAGGATCGCGCCCTCCTGAGTCAGACCCTTCTGCTGCTGCTGGGTCGGCAGCGACGTCACGCTCCCGGCGCGGGAGTCGGCGGCGGCGATACGCTTCGCGAGGCCGAAGTCGAGGAGTTTCACGCCCGTCTTCGTCAGCATCACGTTGGCGGGCTTCAGGTCGCGGTGCACGACGCCCTGGCGGTGCGCCTTGTCGAGCGCGTCGGCGATCTGCTCGCCGAAACGGAGCGTCTGCTCGCGCGCCAGCGCCCCCTTCGCGAGGCGATCCGAGAGCGTCTCGCCCTCGAGCAGCTCCATGACGAGGTACTCGACGTCGCCCTCGCGGCCGACGTCGAAGAGCGCGCAGATGTGCGGATGCGAGAGCTGCGAGATCGTGCGCGCCTCGCGTTCGAACCGCTGCCGCGCCTCGGGCGAAGAGGCCGTGTGCGCCGGGAGGACCTTCACGGCGACGGTCCGCTCGAGCCGCGTGTCGCGCGCCTTGTACACCTCTCCCATCCCGCCGGCGCCGAGAAGCGACAGGATCTCGTAAGGGCCCAGGCGCGCTCCGATCGAGAGGGGCACGGTTTCTCGCGCGGATTCTATCGTCCGTCGCGATCGAGGCCGTAGAATCCGCAGAGATGAGGATCCGCACCGCGTTCTCGGCGGCCGCAGTGTGCCTCTTCGTCGCCGCCTCCGCCCTCGCCCAGAAGACGGACCTCATCGTGCTCTTCAATGGGGACCGTGTGACGTGCGAGATCAAGTCGTACAAGCAGGGGCGCCTCTCCGTCTCGACCGACATCGCCAGCGACATCTCGATCAAGTGGAACAAGATCGTCAGCATCACCTCGGACAAGGTCTTCGAGATCGAAACGACCGACGGGTTCGTTCACTACGGCCACCTCGAGCCCTCGACGCCCGCGGGGCGGCTCAACGTCGTGTCCGATGCGGAAACCGAGTCACTCGACTTCATGGCCGTCGTGCGCATCTCGCCGATCTACGAGTCCTTCTGGAAGCGCTGGGACGGCTCGCTCGACCTCGGCTTCAACTACACGCAGGCGAGCAACTACTTCCAGTTCACGCTCAACGCCGACGCCATTTTCCGCCGCCCGACCTTCCAGACGTCGCTGAGCCTCTCCACGTTCTTCACCGCCCAGGAGGGCGTCGAGTCGTCCCAGCGCGCCAACTTCAGCACGGCCTACCAGAAGTTCCTCGCGAACCGCTATCTCCTGATCGGCTTTCTCGCCTTCGACCGGAACCTGGACCTCGGCCTCAAGGCGCGCGCCTCCCTCGGGCTGGGTTACGGGCGCGACCTCGTTCAGACGAACCGGACCCTGCTGACGGTGGCGGCGGGCCTGTCGGGGCAGCGCGAGAAATCGACCGAGGACGTGACGACGTCGAACCTCGCCGCGATCCTCCTCGGCCAGTATTCGACCTTCACGTACGATTTCCCGAAGCTCACCTTCAACGTGCAGCTTCAGATCATTCCGTATCTGACCGACTCGGGCCGCGTGCGCCTGGAGTTCAACACCTACGTCAAGCGCGAGATCGTCCGGGACTTCTACCTGAGCCTCACGATCTTCGACAGCTTCGACAGCCGGGACCCGGCGACCCAGCAGCGGAAGAACGACTGGGGACCCGTCCTCTCGATCGGCTACAGCTTCTGACGTGGAGCCAAAGGAACGGATCGGCGAGAGTCTCTCGGCGGTCATCGTCGGCGCGCTGATCGGACTCGTCGGGACGGCGTTCCGCGAGGCGGCCCGTCGCGGATACGAGCTCTTCGGGGAGATGCTCGGGGCCGCCGACGCGCGCGGGATCCCGGGATGGGCCGCGGGTGCCGCCGGCGGCGCTCTGCTCGTCGGCGTCGCCGCTCTTCTGACGCACCGCTTCGCGCGCGAGTCGGCGGGCAGCGGGATTCAGGAGGTGGAGGGAATCCTCGCCGGCACGCTCCCGCCCATCCGCTGGCGCCGCGTCCTTCCGGTGAAGTTCTTCGGCGGCCTCCTCGCGCTCTCGGGCGGCCTGATCCTCGGCCGCGAGGGTCCGACGATCCACATGGGGGCGGGCATCGCGTCCGCGGTCGCCGAGCGCTCGCGCGCGTCGCGCGAACGGCTGCACCTCCTTCTCGGCGCGGGATCGGCGGCCGGTCTCGCCGTGGCGTTCCGCGCCCCGCTCGCCGGCATCCTGTTCGCGGTCGAGGAGCTCCGGCGAGAGTTCCCGCCGACCCGACGGTCGATCCGGGCGGTCTCGCTGGCGACGATCACGGCCGTCCTCGTGGGGATCGCCCTGGCCGGACCTTCGCCGCTCCTTCCCGTCCCGGCGACGCGGAACCCGAGCGCGCTGGAGCTCGGACTCGTCATTCCGTTCGCGATGCTCGTGGCCGTTCTCGGGCTCGCCTTCAACGCCGCGCTCGTGGCGACGATCGACCGTTCGCGTGCGGTCGTTCGTCGCGTTGGCCCGCTGCCGATCGCGCTCGCCGTGGGCGCCCTGATCGGGGCGCTCGCGTGGCTCGTGCCGCCGTTCACCGGAGGCGGCGAGGACCTCGCGCATCGGCTGGTCGAGGCGACTCCGGCCGCCGGGCTCCTCGCGATGCTCCTCGTCGGACGATTCGTCCTCTTCAACGCCAGCTATTCCACCGGCGTTCCCGGAGGGATTTTCGCGCCGCAGCTCGCGCTCGGCGCCTGCGCGGGACTTCTCGCCGTCGTGGCCGGGGCGAAGCTTTCTCCGACCCACGGCTTCTCCATCGTCCTCTGGTCGATCGCCGGCATGGCGGCGCTCCTCGGCGCGACGGTCCGCGCGCCGCTGACGGGCGTCGCCCTCGTGATCGAGATGACCGGCTGCCTTCCGGCGGGCCTGATGGCCCTTCTCGCCGCGATCACCGCCGACGCCACGGCACGTAACCTGGGCGGCCGGCCGATCTACGAGGCGATCCTCGAGTGTCAGACCGCGGGGCCCGGGGGCGCGGACTCGAGCGCCTGAGTCGTGGGACTCGCCGCGCTCCGCCGCTCCGCCCAGCCGCGGATCACGACGAAGAACGCGGGGACGAAGAGCACGGCGAGACACGTCGACGCGAGCATCCCGCTCGCGACCGCGAGGCCGAGCGACTTGCGCGCGGAGGCGCCGGCGCCGCTCGCCGTCAGGAGCGGCAGCACGCCGAGGATGAACGTGAACGAAGTCATCACGATCGGCCGGAAGCGCACCTCCGACGCGTGGACGGTCGCCTCCACGAGGCTCTTGCCGGCGGCGCGGCCCTCGAGCGCCATCTCGACGATGAGGATCGCGTTCTTCGCGGAGAGCGCGATCAGCAGCACGAGCCCGATCTGCACGTACAGGTTGTTGGCGACGCCGAGGCCGAGCAGCGCGCCGACGGTGCCGAAGAGCGCGAGGGGCACGCCGAGGATGACGGCCGCCGGCGTCACCCAGCTCTCGTACTGGCCGGCCAGGACGAAGAAGACGAGGAGGATCGCGAGCGCGAAGATGAAGTAGGTCGAGCTGCCGACGAGCTTCTCCTGGTACGACATCGCGGTCCACTCGTACGACATGCCCGGCGGCAGCGTCCTCTTCGCGATCGCCTCCATCGCCTGGATCGCCTGCCCGGAGCTGAACTTCTCGTTGGCGGCGCCGTTGATCGTGGCCGACGGATACAGGTTGTACAGCGTGATCAGCGACGGCCCCTGCGCGCGTTCGAGGCGCGCCACGGTGCCAAGGGGAACCATCGTCCCGGCGTTCGTCCGGATGAAGTACCCGTCGATGCTGTCGGTCCGGCGGCGGAAGGGCGCGTCCGCCTGCGCGTAGACCATGTACTGGTGGCCGAACAGCGTGAACTGGTTGACGAAGCTCGACCCGAGGTAAGCCTGGACGGTGCTGTAGACGTCGGAGACGTTCAGCCCGAAGGTGCTCGCCTGAGTCTTCTCGACCCGGATCGTGATCTGCGGCACCGAGGCGCGCAGCGGCGTCAGCGCGAGCCGGATCGCGGGGTCGCGCCGGGCCTCGGCGACCACCGCGTCGGCGGCGGCCTGGAGGCGCGCGAAGTCGAAGCTGCCGTCGGTCAGCTCGAGCTGCATCTGGAAGCCGCCGGAGAGTCCGAGACCCTGGATCGGCGGCGGCACGAGCACCATCGTCCGCGCGTCCGGATCGCTCTCGAGGCGCGCGGTCAGGTCGGCGTAGATCGAACGCAGGTCCTCGCCCTTCCTGCGGAGGCTCCAGTCCCTGAACATCAGGTAGACGATGCCGGCGTTGGCGAGCGAGGCGTTGTTGTCGAGCGGCGAGACGCCGCCGATCATGATGGTCCGCTCGATCGCCGGATTCCGGCGGCAGACGTCCGCGACCGCGTCCATCACCCGCTGCGTCCGCTCGAGAGACGCGCCGTCGGGCAGCTGCACCGTGACCATCGCGTAGCCCTGGTCCTCGGTGGGAATGAAGCCGGTCGGGACGCGGGTGAGACCCCAGATCGCGAGGCCGATCAGGACGAGGGCGATCGCGGCCATGCGGCGGCTGCGCTCCACCATGAACCGGATCACCCGCACGTACCGCCGCTCCACCGGCTCGTACGCCGCGTTGAAGGCCTTGAAAATCCAGTCGAACCAGTTCTTCTTCTTCCTCCCCGGATCCCTCGCCCGCAGCCACAACGCGCACTGCGTCGGCTTCAGCGTCAGCGCGTTGACCGCACTGATCAACGCCGTCGCCGCGATCACCAGCGCGAACTGCCGGTACATCTGCCCCGTGATCCCCGGCATGAACGCCGGCGGCAGAAACACCGACATCAACACCAGCGTGATCCCGATGATCGGCCCCATCAGCTCCTTCATCGCGTCGATCGACCCCTGCTTCGGCGTCTGCCCCCGCTCCACGTGCTGCGCCACCCCCTCCACCACCACGATCGCGTCGTCCACCACGATCCCGATCGCCAGCACCACCGCGAACAACGTCAGCAGGTTGATCGAGAACCCCAGCACCGCCATCGCCGCGAACGCCCCGATGATCGTCACCGGCACCGTCGTCGCCGGCACCAGCGTCGCCCGCCAGTCCTGCAGGAACACCACGATCACCACCAGCACCAGAACCCCCGCCTCGAACAGCGTGTGGTACACCTCCGTCACCGACTCCCTCACGAACGTCGTCGTGTCGAACGGAATCTCCCAGACGAGCGCCTTCGGGAAGTCCTTCGACATCTCCTGCATCGCGGCGCGCACGCGGGTCGCGGTGTCGAGCGCATTGGCATCGGGCAGCTGGAAGATCGCGATCCCGCCCGCGACGTGGCCGTTCATCTTGAAGAACTGGCTGTACGTCTGGGCGCCGAGCTCGACCCGCGCCACGTCGCGCAGGCGGGTGATCCGGCCGTTCGAGCCGGTCTTGACGATGATCCCTTCGAACTGCTCGACGCGCGACATGTTGCCCGGCACGTCGACCGTGAGCTGGAACGGCTCGCCGGGCCGCGTCGGCGGCATCCCGATCTGGCCGGACGGCACGTAGGCGTTCTCGGCGCGGACGGCATTGATGACGTCGCTCGGCATCAGGGCGAGCGCCTGCATCTTCTCGGGGTCGAGCCAGAGCCGCATGCTGTACTGGCCGATGCCGAAGACGGTCACGTCGCCGACGCCCGGCACGCGCGCGAGCTTGTCGTGGAGCTGCAGGGTCGCGAAGTTCGACAGGAAGAGCGCGTCGTACTCGCCGCCCGGCGCCGTCAGCGTGATGATCTGGAGGATCGCCGTCGACTTCTTCTTCGTCACGACGCCCTGCTGCTGAACGACCTGCGGGAGCTGCGCGAGCGCGGCGGAGACGCGGTTCTGGACGAGCACCTGAGCGAGGTCGAGGTCCGTGCCGACCCGGAACGTGATGACGAGCGTGTAGCGGCCGTCGGAGGTCGCGGTCG
>Ga0335076_10001806_pt1 | contig 20893 bp, 18 predicted proteins | sample Lox_Sample_25_FD_206717 | JGI IMG/M metagenome (GOLD analysis project Ga0335076, IMG submission 206717) | Soil microbial communities from Loxahatchee National Wildlife Refuge, Florida, United States - Lox_Sample_2.5 | ecosystem: Environmental > Terrestrial > Soil > Wetlands | place: USA...
CAGGAACGAGGAGCCTGCGACGAGCGACCAGCGAAGGCAGGACCAGGGAAGGCAGGACCAGGGAAGGCAGGACCAGCGAGGGGAGATGGGGAGCAGGGCGGGGCCCGGAGGCCAGCGGGAAGACGAAACGGCCCGAGGCAAGCGGAAAAGCACAGCGAAGAGCCTGCGACGAGCGACCAGGGAAGGCAGGACCAGGGAAGGGAGATGGGGAGCAGGGCGGGGCCCGGAGGCCAGCGGGAAGACGAAACGGCCCGAGGCAAGCGGAAAAGCACAGCGAGCGGGGAAACTACGAGAATTCGATCAGCTTCTGCTTGACGGCAATCATCACGGCCTCCATCCGGGAGTGGATCTGCAGCTTCTCCAGGATGTTCCTGACGTGGTTCTTCACCGTGTTCTCCGAGATGAACAGCTCCTTGGCGATGTCCCGGTTGTTCATGCCGCGCGCGACGAGCTTGAGCACCTCCATCTCACGCTCGGTGAGCTTGGGCGCGGCGACGTGCTGCGCTCGCTCTTCGTCGGTGTCGCGTTTGGCCAGCGTGGCGAACTCGGTGAGCAGCTTGCCCGCCATCGAGGGGTTGATCAGCGACTGGCCGCCGTGCACCGCGCGGACCGCGTCGGCCACCTCGTCCAGCGGGATGTCCTTCAGCAGGTAACCGCTGGCGCCGGCGCGGATCGCCTCGAACAGGTCCTCTTCCTCGTCGCTGATCGTCAGCATCACGATCTTGGCGCTCGGGGCGACCTCCTTGGTCGCCCGGCACGCCTCGATGCCGCTGCTCTTCGGCATCCGGATGTCCATGAGCACGACGTCAGGCAGCGACTCGCCCGCCACCGCCACCGCCTCGGTCCCGTCGCTCGCCTGCCCGACGAGTTCGATGTCGTCCTCTTCCTCGAGGACCATTTCCAGGCCGCGCCGGAACAACGCGTGATCATCGGCGATCAGGACCCGGATGGGCTCCGGGCGCCCGCCGCCTGCGTCGCCATCCCCCTGCGCGTGCCGTCGAGCAGCAGTCTTCATCCTGTCGCTCATGGCGCTCAACTCCGTTGCCTCCCTCGGGGAACATCGCCCGCATCCGCCTCACCAGGCAGCCAGGCTGACCTCGATCGGCGCGAACGTCATGTGATCAGACTCTTACCGACCCGGCGCCATGATGCAAACCGGGCACCCTGGCACCCGGCTTGCATCACGCGATCCGGCCCGGAGAAGGCTGGAATCTACTCCTCGACCAGGCGGATCACCCCGTAGTCGTAGCCACGGCGCCGGTAGACGACGCTGAACCTGTCGCACTCGCGGTCATGGAACAGGTAGAAGTCGTGACCGACGAGTTCCATCTCCAGCAGGGCCTGGTCGATCGTCATCGGGCTCGCCGCGTGCACCTTCTCGCGTAGGACCAGCGGCCCGTCGCCTTCCATCTGGATGGGGACGAGGCCGCTCTGGGACTCGGCCTGGCCGAGGCCGTCACGGTCTGCCCGGTCGCCCTCGCCGCTGGCCCGCGGCTGGGCGATCCCGTTGCCGTTGGCCGCCGCGGCATCCGGCCCGGCGATCGGCTCGCTGGCCAGCATGCCGGGCGACCGCACCGAGACGGTGTCCTTGACCTTACGCCGGTCGGCGGCGCGGCGGAGCCTCGACTCGAGCTTGGCGAAGGCCAGGTCGAGCGCGGCATACCTGTCATCGGCGGCTGCCTCCGCCCTGATGGCGGGACCACGGGACCGTATGGTCAGCTCGACACGCTCGCGGCGATCGGACTGCCTCGGGTTACGCTCCTCGGAGACCTCCACATCGATCCGTACCGCCTTCTGGTCAAGCTTCTCGAGCTTGGCTAGCTTGGCGGCGGCGTGCTGACGGAAACGTGCCGGGACGGTGATATGCCGGCCCCTGACTATGACTTCCATCTAGATCCCCCTTCCAGTCCGATTGTGCCCAATCCGCTGGAGCTCGACCTGATTGGGCAGTGTCTGCGTGAGGTGGGTGGCACCCGCCCGGCCGACCTGGTCTTCGACCCCACATTCGCCTGCTGAGGGGTTCGCGGCCAGTCTGTGGCCACTACTACTCTTCTCCCTGCCCGGGGGACTCCGTATCCCCCGGCGGGGCAGGACTTACTCCTAAGCCGCACCGTGATCGGTCGACGAGAAGTCGCCTTACGTGGGCCGTTTCGCCTGCGGCTGGCATCGGCTTGCCCGGCGTGGCGCCCGCGGGGGGAACCACGCCCGGCGCAACCACGGGCCCGGGCGAGTGCCATGTCTGAACGCTAGCTCGCCGGAGCGCGAATGTCAGGAGGGACTTGCAGCCGATAGATCACAAAACGCGACTTAGTGACTGCATAACGTTTCCCGGGATACGGGAAGCGCCGCGCCCGGGAGGAGGCGGGACCAGAACGGGCGGCTGAGCCGGACGGCATCGGGTTATGACTGGGCCGCGGACGGGTAGGCGGGCACCGGGAACGCCGGGTTCTGCCCGCCGTTGCCGAGCACCTGCCAGGGTCCCTCAAGGCCCGCCGAGACCTCGAGCTGATTGCCGTAGAGCCCGACCACCAGCGCGTTCTGGGCACTGTTGGCGGTAATGGAAACCGCCCCGGGCAGCACGCCCGGGGACTTCGCGGCGGGCTGGCCGTCCACCGGAACCTCCCACAGCGTGGTCTTGCTGCCGACCCCGTCGAGCACGAGCAGGTCGTCGGCGTCGTACCAGGTCAGCGCGATCGGATTGGCGACGTTGGGCCCGAGTCGCACGGCCGGCCCGATGGACGTGCTGGTGAACGGGCTGAACGCCGCGCGGGGCGTGCCCGCGCCCCGGTTGATGGCCGCGAGCTGGACCTGGGGGCCCGATGCGGTCTGCACGATGGCGGCGACCCGCACCCCGTCAGGGGCGATGCTCAGGCCGAGGATCTTCCCCTCGAACGAGTTCTGGATCATGGCGTGGTTGCTGCTGTTATTGCCCTGCACTACCACCATCGTGGTGGTGTTGTTCTGGATCACCCAGAGGTAGTCCCGGCGATCCCAGCCGATCGCGGTTACGCCGGGCATGGCCAGGGTGCTGGACGGGCTGGCGCTGCCCGCGGCCCACACCACAACCGACTGGCCGCCTGGCGTGACGCCCGCCGCGTAGTTGCTGTCGGGCGACACCGCCACCATGGACAGCGGGGGGACGCCGCGGGGCTGCGCGGGCACCACGAGCTTGGTGTGCGCCAGCACGGAGGATCCGCAGGACGGGCTGAGCATGGCCGCGCTGGTCTTGCTGAACAGCGGAAGCAGCGAGCCGATGGAGCCGGCCGTCACCTGCGACTCCGAAGCGCACCGCGACCATGCCTGTCCGTTACCGACGTAGTAGAAGGCCGACGACGTCGCGGCCGGATAGGGGTCTTTGCAGCTGTACATAGCCAGCTTCTGCGCCGGGCTCAGGCTCTGGCCCGTGCCGGGGCAGGGCGCGGTGTCCGGCGTCCACACCTTGCCGTTGGTCTCGAGCTGGACCGCCTGGATGTTCGGCGGGCCGGGCTGCTGCCCGGTGAGGGTCCAGACCAGCTGGGCCGACATCTGCTCGAGGACGGCGTTGTCGGTGTTCGCCGCGGCGCCGGTGAGGTTCACTGTGGCAGTGGGGCCGTCGACGACCACGTTGGCCTTGATCCCGCTGGGGAACTCGGTGATGGCGGGGGACGCGGAGCTCGTCCCGCTCTCCAGCCAGCGCGTCTGCGGGTTGGCGAGGAGCGCCTGGACCAGGTTGTTGACCAGGGACGTCTGGAGGGTACCGCTCGGTACGAAGACCGAGACGGGCACGAGCACCTGCCCGGTCGGGTCGAAGAAGTACAGGTCCTGCGGCCGGTAGACATCGGAAAAGTCGGACTGGTTAAGCAGCCGGAAGTTGGGTGGATTGGTGATCCGCCATTGGCCGTCGACCCTGACCAGCTTGAACGGCTGGTACGCCTGCTGGGTCCCGCCGCGGCCCGGCTGGGTCCCGCCGCGGCCCGGCTGGGTCCCGCCGCTGCTCGGCTGAGCCCCGACATACTGGCCGGTCCCGTTGAAGGACGCCCGCACCGTCCCCGTGACGTCCACCGTGGCCTGCCGGCTGCCCGGGCCGATGTCGGCGCGCCTAGGGAAGTTGACCTGGTTGACCACGGTCACCGACCAGCCCGGGTTCCAGGCCCTGGCGGCCGCGCCGGTCAGGTACTGCCTGGCGGTGTCTTTGTAGAGCGGATAGCTCTCGCTGGCGTTCAGGAATCCCTGCACGATCTCGACCGGGGTCCACTTCGGCTCGGGTCCCGCCGGGATCGCCCCGATGAACTCGCCAGCCTGCGTCGTGTCCTGCGGGGTGGCGCTGAACGTGCCCGGCGAGCCGCTGTCGGGCATGCCGACGCAGCCGGCCACCGACGCGGCCAGCGCCGCCACCAGGCCCACGCGCCACGCGCAGGTGAGCCACCGCCGCACCGGCCGCCCCCCGGGCCGGCCCTCCGCCGATCGCACGGGGCCCCGGCCGGCCCGCCGCACGGGCCGCCCGCCGACCTCAGCCATGCGCGGTCACCCCGCTGATCTCGCCCGCCGGGAAGGGGCTCGCGCTCAGGCCGGTGGCGATCTCGGCCTCGTCCGGGCCGAGCGGCAGCGGCGAGCCCGCGAGCTCCTGCCCGGCCACCCGCGGCAAGGTCAGCCGGAACACCGAGCCCTTGCCGCGTTCCCCCCAGGCCTGCAGCCAGCCGCCGTGCAGTCGAGCGTCCTCCAGCGAGATGGCCAGGCCCAGGCCGGTGCCGCCGGTGGTGCGGGCCCGGGCCGGGTCGGCCCGCCAGAACCGGTCGAAGACCTTCTGCTCCTCGCCCGGCCGCAGCCCCACACCGTAGTCCCGGACCGAGACGGCGACCGCGTCGCTGTCGATGGCCGTGGTGACCACCACGTCTTTGCCCTCGCCGTGCTCGACCGCGTTCACCAGGATGTTGCGCAGGATGCGCTCGACCCGGCGGCGGTCCGCCTCGGCGAAGCACCCGGTCGCGGGCAGCCTGAACTCGATCCGGCTGCCCCGGCGCTCGGCCAGTTGCTGGGCGTCGTCGGCAGAACGCCGGACCAGGTCGCACACGTCCAGCAGTTCGGTGTCAAGGGTGGCCGCGCCCGCGTCGAACCGGCTGATCTCGAGCAGGTCGACGAGCAGCGCCTCGAATCGCTCCAGCTGGCTCTGCAGCAACTCCACGGACCTGACCCCGACCGGGTCGAGGTCCTCACGGTCCTCGAAGAGCACGTCGGCGGCCATCTTGATGGTGGACAGCGGCGTGCGGAGCTCGTGCGACACGTCGGAGACGAACTGCCGCTGCACGCTGGAAAGCTCCTCGAGCTCGCGGAGCTTGCCCTGCAGGCTGGCCGCCATCTCGTTGAAGGACGTCGCCAGCGCGGCCAGGTCGTCCACGCCGAGCACCTGCATGCGCTCGCCCAGGTGGCCGGCGGTCAGCCGCTGGGCCGCCTCGGCGGCGTGCCGCACCGGCAGCACCACCCACCGGGTCACCAGCGACGCGATCGCGGCCAGCAGCGCCACAAGCGCGACGCCCACGCCGACCAGGACGCGCTGCACCAGCAGCATGGTGGCCTGCTGCTGGGTGAACGGGAACACGTAGTACAGCTGGTAGTACGAGCTGAGCGGCACGCCGACGGCGAGGGCGGGCACCGGCGCGCCCTGCCCGGAGTTGTAGGCCAGCGTGGTCGGCTGGTAGTTCAGCGGGACGGTGCTCTGGTAGTCGAAACGCTCCGTCCGCTGGTTGGCCGCGACCCGGTCGATCAGGGTCGCCGGGATGGTCGAGCCGATGTCGACGTCGGTGTTGCCGACCCAGTGCACGATCGCCGGCTGGATGCCCGTCAGCTGGATGAACACCAGGTAGCTGCCGGTGCTGCCGCTCGCCTGCTGCAGCGCCCGAGCGGTGGTCCTGGCCACGTTGACCATGGCCGCCGTGTCACCGGACGGGAACGGGCCGAGCACGTCGGGCTGCCCGATCGCGCTCGTCCGGCCGATCTTGACCTGGGCGAGGGCGGAAGCTTCCGCGCTGTTCAGCAACCCGGCCGCGACCGACTGGACAAGGAAAAAGCCGAGCACGGCGATGACCAGCGCGGACAGCACCAGGGTGGCCGAGACCACGCGCAGCTGCAGGGACCGGTGCCAGCGGAACTTGACCCGGGCGACCACGCTGCGCTGCCACTGGCGGCCGACCCGCAGCCAGCGCTTGACCCCGGCCGGCAGCCGCCGGATGATAGCCCGGCCGAAGGCCGACCGGCGGAAGGCAATGGTCCAGCGCCGATGCCTGCCCGAGCGTGCCGATGCCACCTTCATGAACCTGGGCTCAGCCAGGCCCCGCCTTGTAGCCGACGCCGCGCACCGTCACGACGATCTCGGGGTGCTCGGGGTCCTTCTCGATTTTCGCGCGCAGCCGCTGCACGTGCACGTTGACCAGCCTGGTGTCGGCAGCGTGCCGGTAGCCCCAGACCTGCTCGAGCAGGACCTCCCGGGTGAAGACCTGTCTGGGCTTGCGGGCCAGCGCCACCAGCAGGTCGAACTCGAGCGGGGTAAGGTTGAGCGTCTCCCCGTCGCGCTTCACCGAATGCCCGGCCACATCGATGACGATGTCACCGATCTGGAGCATCTCGGGCGCGGGCTCGTCGGTCCGGCGCAGCCTGGCCCGGACCCGGGCGACCAGTTCCTTGGACTTGAACGGCTTGAGGATATAGTCGTCCGCGCCGGATTCGAGACCGAGGACCACGTCCACCGTGTCGGTCTTGGCCGTCAGCATCACGATCGGCACCCCGGACTCGGCGCGGATCTGACGGCACACGTCGATCCCGTCGGAGCCCGGCAGCATCAAGTCGAGCAGGACCAGGTCGGGCCGGGATTCCCGGAATACCTCGACCGCCTTGTCGCCGTCGGAGACGAAAGTCGGCTCGAATCCCTCGCCGCGCAGCACGATCCCGAGCATCTCGGCGAGGGCGGCGTCGTCATCGACGACAAGCACACGTCCTTTCATGGGCCCCATCGTTCCATGTGATTGACTCTGTGGACGCAGGCTACCCTCACTTACCAGGTGCGCGACACCGGTTCACGGATAGCCTTTCCGGCATCCGGGCAAATCAAACGCCAGATGAGTCATCGGGCAGAGAATCGGCAGTCGGGGTGCCGTAGGCGCCCCCCGAGGGGTCCGGAGGATCGGCCCCTCCAAAGGGGGTCCGGGGGGATGGGCCCCCGGAGGAAGGGGGGCCTGGGGTGGATCGTCCCCCCCGGGGCCAGCACAGCGTCCTGGTCGGCACCTCGGGCTGGCAGTACCGGGACTGGCGGGGCGCGTTCTACCCGCCGGGCGTCCCGCAACGGCGCTGGCTCGAGTACTACGCGAGCCGGTTCGGCACGGTCGAGAACAACGGGACCTTCTACCGGCTGCCGTCACGGGAGACGTTCGCCGGCTGGCGGGAGCGGACCGCCCGCGATTTCGTGATGACCGTCAAGGCCAGCCGTTACCTCACCCACGTGCGGCGGCTGCGCGACCCGGCCGAGCCGGTGCGGCGGTTCCTCGACGCCGCCGCCGGGCTCGGTGACCGGCTCGGCCCGGTGCTGCTGCAGTTGCCGCCGGACCTGCGGGCCGCTCCGGAGCACCTGGCGGAGTGCCTGGCTTGCTTCCCGGTGCGGATCCGCGTCGCGGTCGAGCCCAGGCACGAGTCGTGGTGGACCGGCGAGGTGCGGCAGCTGCTCGCGGCCAGGAACGCCGCGCTGTGCTGGGCGGACCGGCAAGGGGCCGCGGTGACGCCGCTGTGGCGGACGGCCGACTGGGGATACCTGCGGTTCCACGAGGGCGACGGCGACCCCTGGCCGCGCTACCGCGAGTCGTCGCTGCGGTCCTGGGCCGAGCGGATCGCGTCGACCTGGGGCGAGAGCCAGGACGTGTACGTCTACTTCAACAACGACCAGGGTGCCGCGGCGCCCCGTGACGCGGCTGCGTTCGCCCAGGCGGTCGCCGGCCAAGGCCGGGCGGTCGGCCGGACCGGGGCGTGACACCCCGCCCGTTCGGCCCGAAGGGTCTTGATCTTAGTGTTGGCACGGTCATTTTGTCGGGGGCCGCGGCTAGAGTGCTGCCCATGGCAGAGCCGTTGCACAATATTGTCGAGGCGGGCTGGGCCGAGGCCCTCGAGCCGGTGGCGGACCGGATCGCCGCGATGGGTGAGTTCCTGCGGGCCGAGATCGCCGCCGGACGGCGTTACCTGCCCGCCGGGGAGAACGTGCTGCGGGCGTTCAAGCAGCCGTTCGGCGACGTCCGGGTGCTCATCGTCGGGCAGGATCCCTACCCCACGCCGGGGAACCCGGTCGGCCTGAGCTTCTCGGTCGCGCCCGAGGTGCGGCGACTGCCGCCGAGCCTGGTCAACATCTTCACCGAGTACTCGGCCGACCTCGGCTACCCCAGGCCGGCCAACGGGGACCTGACCCCGTGGAGCGAGCGCGGCGTGCTGCTGCTCAACCGGGTGCTCACCGTCCAGCCGGGCCGGCCGGGCTCGCACCGTGGCAAGGGCTGGGAGCAGGTGACCGAGCAGGCCATCCGGGCGCTAGCCGGGCGCGGGACGCCGCGGGTGGCGATCTTGTGGGGCCGGGACGCGCGGACGCTGGTGCCGCTGCTCGGCGACGTCCCGTGCATCGAGTCGGCGCATCCGAGCCCTAATTCGGCTCATAACGGATTTTTCGGTTCACATCCGTTCAGCCGCGCTAATCATCTCCTGGAGCAGCAGGGCGCCGGGCCGGTCGACTGGAAGCTGCCGTAGCCGTCCGGCCTGGGCACCGCCCGAAAAGCCGCTTCGTAACTCCTGAGTGATAGGCTGATTTACCTGCTTTCGGGGGCAGTTCTACCGGTCGTCAAATGACCATAGCTGAATGCATCACAGGGGAATAACGCGTGGACGGGCGGGTACCGGCACAGTGGAACGCACGCAGGTAGAGGCTGAGAAGGAACTTACGCAGATCGACAGCAATCACCCAGAGCTAATTCACCAGCACTGGCTGAGCCGCAAGCGGCTCCTCGTCGCGAACGGGGCATTCGCAGCGTATGCCATCGCGCTGGCGGTGGACACTGGGCACGCGGACCGGACCTGGGCCATCTGGGCGGCGGTCGGCTACGGGGTGACGACGATCATCCTCTGGCTCACCCGGCACAAGAACGTGCCGGTCATCTGGCCGATGCTGGTGTCACTGGCCGGCGCGCTGGCCGCGCCGGTGACCTGGCTCGTCACCCGGGTCGCGCCCACCCCCGAGGTGCAGGTCATCTCGCGGTCGGCGACGCTGCTGCTGCAGCACGGCACCCCGTACCTGCCGCAGGGGCAGCTCGACACCTGGCTGTCCTACAATCCGTACCTGCCGGTCATGGCGGTGTTCGGGATGCCGCGAGCGCTGGGCGCGTCCGGCTTGTTCGGCGACCCCAGGCTGTGGCTGACCGCCGTGTCCATCGCGCTGATCGGGGCGGCGTTCGCTGTCGCCGCGCCGCACCGGCACTGCGAGTCGTGCCGCTACGACACCCTGCTGTCCACGGTCTTCTTCGCCGCGTCCCCGGTGATCGCGTTCCCGCTGGCGGTCGGCATCACCGACCCGCCGGTGATCGCGCTGATGTTCCTCACGCTGGCGCTGATCGCCCGCCCGTCGGGACTGTTCCGCGCGGCCGTGGCCCTCGGGGTCGCCTGTGCGATGAAGGCGACCGCCTGGCCCGCGGTCCCGGTTCTCACCGCGATGCTGGCCGTCCGGGACGGCAGCCGGGCCGCCTGGCGCTTCGTCGGGGTCACGATCTTGGTGGCCGGGGTGCTGGCCGTGGCGCTGGCTCCCGCGGCGCTGCTCGACCCGTACGCCTTCCTGCAGAACACCGTGCTGTTCCCGCTCGGGCTGAGCGCACACAAGACCCCGGCGGCCAGCCCGCTGCCCGGACACCTGCTGGCCATGACCGGGATGGCGGGCCATTGGGCCGCGGTCGCGCTGCTGGTCGCGGCCGGGTTCGGCTTCGCCTTGTCGCTCATCGTCCGCCCGCCGATCGATGCGCGGGCCGCGGCCTGGCGCCTGGCGCTCGGGCTCGCGGTGATGTTCACGCTGGCCCCGGCCACCCGGTGGGGCTACTTCGTCTACCCCATCGGGCTGGTCGGCTGGATGGTGCTGACCCGGCCGCCGTCCGCGGACGGCGCGGGCAAGAGCGGGACGATGCCGGTCACGGTGCCCGCGCAAGCCGGAAGCAGAGCCTGACCCGCCGAGTCGCTCAGGAGCCGATGCGCCAGGACTCCCGATAGGCCAGTTGCGCGGCGGTGAGCGTGTCGATCGAGGCGCCCGTGGCGGCGAGCACCAGGCTGGCGGCCTCGGCGTCGATGCCGGCCGGCACCTCGTGCACGCCGGGCGTGAGCTTGTCCCCCGTGCTGGACTGCACAGCGCCGGCCAGCCAGGCCAGGGCGAGCGCCTCGATACCGAACGCCAGGTCCATCACCTCGGGCGGATGCCCCTCGGCCGCGACCAGGTTCACCACCCGTCCCTCAGCCAGTAGCAGGACGGTCCGGCCGTCGCCGAGGTCGTAGGCGTCGACGTGCGGCCGCACGTCGCGGTACGCGGCCACGGCCAGGCTGGTGAGCGCGCGCACGTCGATCTCCACGTCGAAGTGCCCCGCGTTGGCCAGGATCGCGCCGTCCCGCATCGTCGCCAGGTGGTCCGCGTTGATCACGTCGACAGATCCGGTGGCGGTGACGAACAGTTCGCCGAGCGGTGCGGCCCGCGCCATCGGCAGCACCCGGAAACCGCGCAGCGACGCGTCCAGGGCCCGCACCGGGTCCACTTCGGTGACGATGACCTGCGCGCCGAAGCCGCGGGCCCGTTCGGCCACCCCGCGGCCGCTGGCCCCGAACCCGGCCACCACCACGGTCTTGCCCGCCAGCAGCGTGTTGGTGGCGCGCAGGATGCCGTCGATGGCCGACTGCCCGGTCCCGCAGGTGTTGTCCACCATCCGCTTGGTCGCGGTGTCGTTGGCCGCGATCACCGGGAAGGCGAGCGCGCCCTCGGCGGCCATCCGGCGCAGCCTGATCACGCCGGTGGTGGTGGACTCGCAGCCGCCCTTAACGGTGGGGAGCAGCGTGGCGGCCTTCGTATGCAGCGTGTTGACCAGGTCGCCGCCGTCGTCGATGACCAGGTCGGGTGGTTCTTCGTGCAGGGCTAGCGCGATATGGCGGTAGTAGCCGTGGCGGTCGATCCCCGCCCGGGCAAAGACCGCGATCCCGTGGTTGATGGCGAGGGCGGCGGCGATGTCGTCCTGGGTGGACAGCGGGTTGGACGCCGCCAGCGAGACCGCCGCGCCGCCGGCCCGCAGCAGCCGGACCAGCATCGCGGTCTCGGCAGTGATGTGCAGGCAGGCGGCGATGGCCAGGCCCTCGAAGGGCCGCTCCCGCTGGAATCGCTGGTACAGGGCGGCGAGCAGGGGCATGGCCCGTTCGGCATAACGGACACGGGCCTCGCCCGCCCCGGCGAGGCCCGTGTCGGCGATGTCAGTAACGGTAGTGCTCCGGCTTGTACGGGCCGTCGACTGGCACGCCGATGTAGTCCGCCTGCTCCTTGGTCAGCTGGGTAAGCCGGACGCCGAGCGCATCCAGGTGCAGCCGGGCCACCTTCTCGTCCAGGTGCTTGGGCAGCGTGTGCACGCCCGTGTCGTATTCGCCGTGCTTGGTGAACAGCTCGACCTGGGCGATTACCTGGTTGGTGAAGCTGTTGGACATGACGAAGCTGGGGTGCCCGGTGGCGTTGCCCAGGTTCAGCAGCCGACCCTCGGACAGCACGATGATGCCGTGCCCGTCCTCGAAGGTCCACTCGTCGACCTGCGGCTTGATGGTGGTCCTTCGGACGCCCGGGGTCCTGGCCAGCCCGGCCATGTCGATCTCGTTGTCGAAGTGGCCGATGTTGCCCACGATCGCCTGGTGCTTCATCCGGTTCATGTGGTCGGCGGTGATCACGTCCCGGTTGCCGGTGGCGGTGACGAAGATGTCCGCCGTGGCGATGACGTCCTCCAGGGAGGCTACCTGGCAGCCGTCCATCGCCGCCTGCAGGGCGCAGATCGGGTCGATCTCGGTGACGATGACCCGCGCGCCCTGGCCGCGCAGGCTCTCCGCGCAGCCCTTGCCGACGTCACCGTATCCGCAGACCACCGCGACCTTGCCGCCGATCAGCACGTCGGTGCCGCGCTTGATGCCGTCGATGAGCGAGTGACGGCAGCCGTACTTGTTGTCGAACTTGGACTTGGTCACCGAGTCGTTGACGTTGATGGCCGGGAACAGCAGCGTGCCGGCCCTGGCCATGTCGTACAGCCGGTGCACGCCGGTGGTGGTCTCCTCGGTCACGCCCTTGATGGCGCTTGCCGCTCTCGTCCACTTGCCGGGGTGGTCGGCGAGCGAGTTGCGCAGCCGGTCCAGGATGATGACCCATTCCTCGGGATCATCCGCCGACGGCGACGGGATCCCGCCCGCCTTCTCGTACTCGGCGCCCTTGTGCACGAACAGGGTGGCGTCCCCGCCGTCGTCCAGGATCATGTTGGGGCCGTCGCCGCCTGGCCAGGTCAGGGCTAGTTCGGTGCACCGCCAGTACTCTTCGAGGGTCTCGCCCTTCCAGGCGAAGACCGGGATGCCCTTCGGGTCCTCCGGGCTGCCCTCCGGGCCGACCGCGATCGCGGCGGCCGCGTGGTCCTGGGTGGAGAAGATGTTGCAGCTGGCCCAGCGGACCTGGGCGCCCAGCGCGGTGAGCGTCTCGATCAGCACCGCCGTCTGCACCGTCATGTGCAGCGAGCCGGTGATCCGGGCGCCGCGCAGCGGCTGGCTGGGCGCGTACTCGGCTCGCACCGCCATCAGCCCGGGCATCTCATGCTCGGCCAGCTGGATCTCCTTGCGCCCGAAAGCGGCGAGCGACAGGTCGGCAACCTGGTACGGAAGCTGATCCGCGGACATGCGGTCTCCTTTTTCGGTGGCTCGTTATCTGCACACACGCTACGGGAGCGCGGGCGGGTCACGCACTTTTCCCGGGTGTTCTTGACGCGAAATTGTTAGAATTGGTGATTATGCGCATATCGGAGGCCGCGCGGCGGCTCGGCACCTCGGCTCGCATGCTCCGCTACCGCGAGGATCTCGGCCTCCTGCCCCAGGTCCGCGACCCGCTGGCCGGCTCGTCCTGGTCCCCCGGCTCGTCCCGGTCAGACGCGGGTAGGCCTGCGGGCGCGGGCGGCGCGGGCGCGGGCGGCGCGGGCGCGGGCGGCGCGGTCCGGTCGCCAGGTCCGGCACACCGGCAGTTCAGCGAGGCAGACCTGAAGGCCGTTGCCGCCGCGCTCGAACTCGAGCGCCGGTACGACATCAGTCCCGCGTCACTGGCGTTCGGCCTGCGGGTGCTGGCCGAACCGCAGGTCCGGGTGGCCGTCGCGGATCTCGGCCGCCGCCTCGGCCGCATCCCGCCGACGCCGGGCCGGGCGCTGGACTTCGAGAAGGAACGCGCGCTGCGCCTGTTGTCCCGCGACTGAGGCGCTGGCCGCCGGCCCGGTCCTGGCAGTTGCGTGTTGGGGCGGCCCGGAGTACTCAGCCGACTCTGTACGGCATGGGAAGCTGAGTAATTGAGAAGCCTGTGAGGCTCGAGGCTGCGAGGCCTTCACTAACGCGGAGGATTTGGCTTGTGCGGAGGATTTGGTACCCGCTGGGGTACCAAATCTTCCATGTAGGCCAAATCCTCCATGATCTTTTTGACTGCTGTGGCGAAAGTGAGGGCAGGTTGTGGTGGTGCTGACATTTCTGTTGACGGTGCTGTCCGCGTGACTATTGGTGGTGGTAGTGTGACTGGTACGAGTCGTTCGGGCGCGCTAAGCTGAGGCGGCGCCCGGCCGGAAACGGCAGGCGGCGCCCGGCCGGAAACGGAAGGCGGCGCCCGGCCGGAAACGGCAGGCGGCGCCCGGCCGGAAACGGCAGGCGGACGGGATCTGGCAGGCTGCGGGGGACGGGGATAAGATTTCGCCGGCTTTTTCCTGGTCGGAGCTGGCCCGGGCGGGGTTTTCGAGGTTGCGGTCGTTTCTGGGACCGGCGTGGCCCGGCGGGAGGGATGCGTGGCTGCGCTGGACCGCGCGGATCGACGGGTCGGTGTGGTCGGCCTCGCGCGGGCGGTAGATGTCCGGCTCGAGGTAGATCGTCCTGGCGATGGGGACGGCGGCGCGGACGCGCCGCTCCGCGGCGTCGATGCCGGCCGTGATCCGCGCGGCGGTGTCAGCTTCGTGCACCGCGACCTTCGCGGCGACCAGCACCGAATCCGGGCTCATGTGCACGGTCCGCATATGGATGACCCGGACGAGCTCCGGCCCGTCCTCCAGCGCCTCGACGATCTTCCGCTGCACCTCGGGGCTGGCCGACTCGCCGATCAGCAGGCTCTTCATCTCCACCGCCAGGATGGCCGCCGCCATCGCGAGCAGCGCCCCGATGGCCAGCGAGCCCGCGCCGTCCCAGCGGCCGTCGCCGGTGAGCACGGACAGACCCACCCCGGCGAACGCGAACGCCAGGCCGATCAGGGCGGCCGTGTCCTCGAGCAGGACCACGGGAAGCTCCGGCGCCTTGGTCCGCCGGATGAACGCGCCCCAGCTGCGGTCGCCGCGCACCTGGTTCGCCTCGTGGATTCCGGTGCGCAGCGAGAGCGCCTCCAGCACGGCGGACGCGGCCAGCACGATGAAGGCGACGAGCGGCGAGTCGATCTTCTCCGGGTTCAGGATCTTGTGGATCCCGTCGTACACCGAGAACGCCGCGCCGACGGTGAACAGCATGACCGACACCACGAAGCCGTAGAAATACCGCTCCCGGCCGAAGCCGAATGGGTGCTCGTCGGACGGCGGCCGGTCGGCCCGGCCGCGTCCTACCAGCAGCAGCACCTCGTTGCCGGTGTCGGCGACCGAGTGCACCGCCTCGGCGAGCATCGAGGCGGACCCGGTGAGCAGGAAGGCGATGAACTTGGCCAGCGCGATGCCCAGGTTGGCCGCGAGCGCGGCGAACACCGCCCTCATCTCACGCCAGGAAACCGGCACTCGCGCTACTCGATCCGCTCCTGGAGATCCCGCACCGCCACGGTCTGACCGGGATCGATCCCGGACGCGATGGCCAGGTAGACGCTGGCGTAGTCGGTCAGCTGGATGACGCCGGCCAGCCGCACCAGCGGGTGCTCACCGTCCATGGCCAGCTCGGAAAGACCGACGCCGCGCTGGCCGGCGAGTTCGGTCACCGCGGCCCGCTGCGCGCCGACCCGCGCGTCTTCACCGGGGTCGGCGATCAGCACCAGCCGCAGCGCGGTAAAGCCATTGGGGTGCTCGGGCTCGTCGTAGTCCAGGTCCCACTCGTCGGGGATGGCGTCCGGGGCGCTAAGTGGCGAGCGCGGCTGCGGCGAGGCCGGGGCGGACAGCCGGGACGAGCGGGGGGCGAACGGCCCGTCGAACGCGGCGACCTGGCTGTGCGCCGCCTCGGGCAGCACCCCGGCGATCGCCGGGTACTTGGCGTTCTCGCTGAGCTGGCCGGCGAACCGCCGCGCCGCGACCCCGCTCAGCACCGACGTGCCCCAGACCATAGGCAGCGTGCCGACCAGGTCCAGGGCCAGCGACTTCCCCGGGTTGACGAACGACTCGCTGGCGGGGCGGCACTGGTGGGACACCTCCTCCAGGCGGCTCGCCGCCTGCTCGTAGACGTCCGTGCCGATCCGGGCCACGCCCAGCCGCTCGGCGATCACCAGCAGCGGGACGGCCACGGCCCACAGCATCGACCGCGGCAGGCCCGCCGGGATGACCGGCACGAACGGGGCCCGGGCCTGCCCGGCGATCCGGTGCAGCGCCGATCCTTCGGCGCCGACGGCGGCCAGCCGGCAGCCGCGCCTGGCCGCCTCGGTCGCGACGGCCAGCGTCTCCGGGGTGGTGCCAGAGCAGGACACCGCCAGGACCGCATCGGCCGCGCCGACCCAGCCGGGCAGCCGGCCGGCCGGCGGGAGTACCACCTGAACCGGGCTGGCCAGCCCGGTCAGGGCGGCGAGCATCTCGCCCGCCAGGCCCGAGCCGCCCATGCCCGCCACCACCACGGCCCGCGGCCTGGCGTCCGGGGTGAGGGCCGACAGGTCGGCCTCCGCGCATGACCGCAGCGCGGTGCGCACCTGGGCCGCGGCCGACGCCACCTGCCGCAGTATGTCCGCCGGATCGGCCGCCTCGATCACGTCGGGCGTGTCGAGCCGGTCCGCGGCCAGGACGAACTCGGCTCCGCCCCAGCCGTCCAGGTCATCGCTCATGCGCGCGGCTGCTCACCGGGGCGCCTGGCCTCCTCGACCAGCAGCACCGGGATGTCGTCACGGACCGGGTAGGCCAGGCCGCAGGCGGCGCTGGTGCACACCAGCTCGCTGGCTTCGTCGTCGGCGCGCAGCGGGGCGTGGCATTCCGGGCAGGCCAGGATGTCGAGCAGCCAGCCGTCGATCTGCATGAAATCTCCTTTACGTGGTGGCCCTGACCACGCCGAGCACCTCGTCTCGCAGGGCGGTCATGGTGGCTTCGGTGTCCGCCTCGACGTTCAGCCGGAGCAGCGGCTCGGTGTTGGACGGCCGCAGGTTGAACCACCAGGCTCCGCTGCTGACGGTCAGCCCGTCGAGCCCGTCGGTGCTGACCCCGGGCCGGGCGGCGAAGGCCTGCCTGACCCGCTCGGTCGACGCGGCCTGGTCCGCCACCTCGGAGTTGATCTCGCCGCTGGCGACATACCTGGTGTACGCGGCGAGCAGCCGGGACAGCGGAGCCGGCTGCTCGCCCAGGGCAGCCAGCGTGTGCAGCGCGGCCAGCATGCCCGAATCGGCGAACCAGAAGTCCCTGAAGTAGAAGTGTCCGGAATGCTCGCCGCCGAACACCGCGCCGGACTCTGCCATCTTCGCCTTGATGAACGAGTGACCCACCCGGGTGCGTACCGGGACGCCGCCGGCGGCCGTCACGATCTCCGGCACGGCGCGCGACGTGATCAGGTTGTGGATGATCGTCGCGCCGGGCTCACGGGCCAGCTCCCTGGTCGCGATCAGCGCGGTAAGCACCGACGGCGAGACGATCTGGCCGCGCTCATCCACCACGAAGCACCGGTCGGCGTCCCCGTCGAAGGCGAGCCCGATGTCGGCACGGTGCTCGGTCACCGCGCGCTGCAGGTCGCGCAGGTTCACCGGGTCGATCGGGTTGGCCTCGTGGTTCGGGAACGTGCCGTCGAGGGTGAAGTAGAGCGGGAGCAGCGTGATCGGGAGGCCGTCGAAGACCTTCGGCACGGTGTGACCGGCCATCCCGTTGCCGGCGTCCACCGCGACCGTGAGCGGCCTGATCGCGGAGATGTCGACGAGCTTGCGCAGGTGATCGGCGTACCCGGGGAGCAGGTCGCGCGGGGTGACGGTGCCGGTAACCGGGGCGGGAACCATACCCCGTTCGGCCAGATCCTTGATCTGGAGCAGGCCGGTCTGGATCCCTATCGGCTTGGCTCCAGCCCGGCAGAGCTTGATGCCGTTGTACCGGGACGGGTTGTGGCTGGCGGTGATCACCGCGCCGGGCACGCCGAGGTCGCCGCTGGCGTAGTAGAGCATGTCCGTCGAGCCGAGTCCGCCGGCCACCACGGCCGCCCCCTGCGACGCCGCGCCGCGGCCGAACGCGGCCGCCAGCGGGCCCGAGGAGGTGCGCATGTCGTGCACGGTCACGATGGTCTCGGCGCCCGTCACCCGGGCGAACGCCGCGCCGACCGCCTCCGCTACACCCTCGTCGAGCTGGTCGGGCACCACCCCTCTGATGTCGTACGCCTTGACGATGCTTGCCAGATCACCCAATGCGGGACCTGCCCTCCCGATCTCGGCCGGTGCCGCGGCGGATGGCGCCGACGGCACTGCCGAGCCTATCGGTCTTGCGGAGGTCCCGAGCGCAGCACCCGAAGGTGACCCCGGCGGCCGACCTCGATCCCCTGGCCGACGGGCTCCTTGTCCGCCAGGACCCGCGGCCGCGTCTCCATCACCGCGTTGGCCAGCGCTTCCAGGTCATCGGCGCGTTCGGCGACCGGATCGGCGGGCAGCCGCACCACGTCCCAGCCGCGCGGCGCGGTCAGCCTGGCGGCGTGCTTCTCGCACAGGTCGTAGCAGTGCGGCTCGATGTAGGCCGCCAGCGGGCCGAGGACCGCGGTGGAGTCGCGGTACACGTAGGTCAGCGTGTAAACGGGCGTATGCTTGCATGCGGTACGCGAGCAGCAACGGGAACCCACCAGCCCACCTCGCTCACATCACCCTCGGGGACCCGGAACCCGGGACGGCACTGGATACAACCGTGACGGTATCTGTCCGCGAGTGGTAACGCCACCACCCGCGCTTCGCGCCGCGGTCGTGTCGTGCTTGGCACGCCTTGCCCCGGTCGGCCCGGACCGCAGGCGTCCGGTGAGCAGCGCTATCCGGAGCACGTCCTGATCGGATACGCTCGGTGACTATGCAGGGCGGCGAAGGCGGCTCGAGGCCGGGTTCCGGGTCCGGGACGCGGCGGCGCGACCGGCACGGCCGCGGGCTGCGCGGCCGCTTGGTCCCGCCGGACGTCCCGCTGTACCGGAGCCGGTCCCAGCAGTTCGACGACCTGGTGCTCGAGGCGGTCGCCCGGCTCGAGGTCCGCTGGGAGACCGAGCTGTCCGACGTGGAGTTCGCGGTCCAGGAAGTCCCGGACGCCGACACCGAAGAGGACGGCGTGCCGCTGGCCCGCACCGTCCGCGGCTCCCCGGACACCAGCGACCCGGGGAAGCCGGCCACCGGGCCGCGCATCGTGCTGTTCCGGCGGCCGCTGCTGGCCCGGGCCGAGGACGAAGACGAACTCAGCGAGCTGATCTTCGACGTGGTGGTCGAGGAATTCGCGGAGATCCTCGGGGTGGACCCGGAGATCATCGACCCCGGCTACGGCGAGCTCGGCTGATGGCGCCGGCCGCGCTCAGGGCGAGATCGCGTCGTAGGAGTCGCGGACCGGAGGAAGGCTGATCGTGGTCAGGGCGCTGGCGGCCGGCAAGACGGAGACGATGGCGCCGCCGCCCCGCGTCTCGACCCGGGCGGCGTAAACCGGGCCTGATCCGGGCAGCGGCGTGATGACCAGGGCGAACGCCGACCCGCGTGCAGCCCCGGACGGCGCCGTGACCGGGACGGCCAGGGTGCGGCCGGCCGTGACCGGCACCACCCGGCTGCCGGTCACGCTGGTCCCGCCCCGGCTGGCCGGGGCGATCTCGGTCAGCCTGACCCGTGCCGGGTCGGCCGGCGCGGACAGCAGGACCGAGGCAGACAGGCCCGACCCGCTGGCGTTCCCCGCGACGACCGCCTGCTCGCTGACCGGCGCGGCGGCCGCGGTGATGGCACCGGCACCGCTGCCTGGCACCACCACCCCGGCGGCGACCGGCACGCTGGAGGTGATCTCCAGCGCGGCCGCGCCGCCGAGCGGCGTGAGGGCCGTGTAGGAAGCCGATTCTCCCGGCAGTTCAACCGGCTGCGAACCGAACGGGCGATAGCGTCCCTGCGGGGTGATCGCGACCACGTTCACCTCGGCACTCGTGGTTCCCGGCACGGCCAGGACGAGTCCCGCCGCGCTACCGGACGGCGGGACTCCCGGGACCACCAGCTGGGTGGACGGCCCGGCCGCGGCGGGCAGCCAGCTGGCGGTGCCGCCCTGGGCCGGGGACACCGAAACGTCGGCCGCCACCCGGCCGATGCTGGTGTGCACCTCGACGGCGATCACGCTGGATCCGCTGGCCATGCCCGAAAGAGACTCGGTCACTGTCTGGTGCGGCGGGACGGTGATCCCGGTGTCGTTGCCCGCCTGGGCTTGGCCGGCGTCGGTGATGACGCTGACGTCCACGCTCGCGGCCAGCGAGTCGATGTTCATCAGGTCCAGCTGGACCTGTGACGCACCGCTGCGCTGGCCGGGGCCCAGGAACCAGGTGTCCGAACCGGGCTCGCCGCAGCGCACGCTGCCGACGCCTGAACCCTGCGCTAGTTCGGCCTCCACGGCCCGGGCCATGGCGCCGGTCGCGGAAACCGACCAGCCCTGGGCCGCCGGAGCGCCGCTCGTGCTGGTGCTGGTGCTCGTGCTCGTGCTGGTGCTCGTGGCAGTGCTCGGGCTGGCCGGCACGGTCAGCAGGGACAGCGCGCCGGGGGTCTGCGCCCGGAGCGGCCCCGGCGCGCGCAGCGACTGGCCGGCCATCGGCAGCGCGGTCAGCTCGGCCTGACCTCTTGCCGCGCCCCGACCAGCTGTCGCCGACACCGGGCCAAGGCCGGCGATCAGCGCGACTGGACCCGAGCCGTTGCCCGCGGTGGGCGGACAGGCGCGGGCGGCCGAGGTCACCGCCACCTGGCGGGACGCGATGGAGGCGGAGCCGGAGTTCGCCGCGGCTGGATGGCCCAGCTCGGCGATGCCGCCGATGGCGGCGAGCGCCACCACGGCCACCGCGGCCGGCACCAGCCGAACAGCCCTCACGACGGGTCACCGCGATCCTCGGCGCCGTCCTGGCGCTGCCGGGACGGCTTGCCGTGCCGCGCGGCGTGCTGGCTGCCCCGGCGGCCGGGACGGGAGGCGAGGCCTGGCGCGGCCGCCGATCCGACGCCTGCGGCGACGCCGTACCCGGCATCCGGGCCGTACCCGGCATCCGGGCCGTACCCGGCATCCGGGCCGTACCCTGGCTCGGGCGCGGCGTAGCCGTCGTCCGCGCTGCCGGCACCTGGGCGGTCGGCGCCCGCACTCGAGGCGCCAGCGGCGGTGGCGCCGGCCGGCACCCGCCGCCGGCCGCGGGCCGGCCCCGTGCCGGGGGTTCGCGGTCGGCGCCGGACCCGCGCGGCGACGGCCTCGGCGTCCGCGTCGACCGCCGCCGACCTGGCACCCGGCAGCGCGAGCGCGAA
>Ga0335076_10001808_pt1 | contig 20883 bp, 21 predicted proteins | sample Lox_Sample_25_FD_206717 | JGI IMG/M metagenome (GOLD analysis project Ga0335076, IMG submission 206717) | Soil microbial communities from Loxahatchee National Wildlife Refuge, Florida, United States - Lox_Sample_2.5 | ecosystem: Environmental > Terrestrial > Soil > Wetlands | place: USA...
ATTTAGAGACCGAGTGCTTCTCCATGAACTCCGACATATCGAAGCGGATCAATGATTTTTCGCTGCCAAACAAGAACTCCGCCAGCCTCCGGGCCACTTCGGTTTTCCCTACGCCCGTTGGACCCAGGAAGAAGAAGCACCCCACCGGACGCAACGGCGACTTTAGCCCTGCCCGGCTGCGTCGAATCGCCCGCGCCAACGCCGTGATCGCCTTATCTTGGCTGATCACGCGCTTGTGCAATTCCGGCTCAATCCGCAATAGCTTCTGTTGCTCGTCTTCCTTGATGGAGGTAACCGCCACTCCCGTCCACCGCGACACGACTTCCTCGATGTCCTCGCGTGTCACAATTCCCGTGGACGCGTCGTCCAGCTTGTACCGCTCACGCAACACCCGCAGATTTTCTTTTTCTTTGCGCTCTTCCTCGGAGTAAAACCGCGCCTTCTCGAATTCGTGCGCGGCAATCGCTGATTCCATCCGGTGCGTGATGAATTTCACGCGCTTCTGCACTTCCCCCACTTCTTCCGGAACGGAGGCCTGGCGCAGCTTCACCCTCGCCCCCGCCTCATCGATCAGGTCAATCGCTTTATCTGGCAGGAACCGGTCAGGAATGTAGCGGTTCGAAAGATACACGGAATAGCGCAGTGCTTCATCGGTGTAGCTCACCGCGTGGAATTTCTCGTATCGTTCGCGCACCCCGTTGATCACCTGCACCGCTTCTTCTTCCGTCGGCGCTGGAACCTTCACAGCCTGGAATCTGCGTTCCAGTGAACGATCCTTCTCCACCGATTTACGGTATTCACCCGGAGTGGTGGCGCCGATGCATTGAATCTCTCCACGTGAAAGCGCCGGCTTCAGGATGTTCGCCGCATCCAGCGAGCCTTCCGCTGAACCTGCACCCACCAGCGTATGCAACTCGTCGATAAACACGATGGAGTTTTGACTCTCCATCAGTTCCTTCATAATCGTCTTCAGTCTCTCTTCGAATTGCCCGCGGTATTTCGTGCCCGCCACGATCAACGACAGGTCGAGCGACAATATGCGCTTATCCGCCAGGAAGGACGGAACATCCCCATCGCTGATCCGTTGCGCCAAGCCTTCCACGATCGCCGTCTTTCCCACGCCCGGCTCGCCGATCAGCACAGGGTTGTTTTTCGTGCGCCGGCACAAAATCTGAATCACCCGCTCCACTTCGCCTTCACGTCCCACCAACGGATCCAGGCTGCCTTCGGTCGCCGCCTGCGTCAGGTCGCGGCTGAATTCCGCCAGTAACGAGGTCTCTTTCGGGCGCGCGGCTGTGCTTTTCTCCCCGCTCGTTCGCGACAGTTCTTCCCGTAACGCCGACAGCCTCAATCCGCGCTCCATCAGGATCTCTGCGCCAAAGCATTTCTCTTCCCGCAGAATTCCGAGCAGCAGATGTTCCGTACCGACATGCTTGTGGCCCAGTCTCTCGGCCTCTTCCGCCGCGCTGTTCAGGATCCGCTTGCATTCCGCGCTCAACGGCACTTCCACGGACGTGGAAATTCGCTCGCGAATGGTGATTCGCGCTTCGATCTCTTTCCGGATGGACTCAATGGAACCCTGCTGACGCAGGAACCGGTTGGCGAGCGCCTTGTCCTCTCTCATCAATCCGAGCAGTAAATGCTCCGTCTCGATGTAAGGGCTTCCATACTGGCTGGCCTCGTACCTCGCAAAGAAAATGACACGCCGCGCTTTTTCTGTATATCTTTCAAACACGATTAGCTCGCTTCTCCCCCTGGGGTCCCTCCGCAACGTTTCTCACGCCGCGTACTTGCAGAACACCGTGCTCAAGCCCCACGATTCGGTCGCATCGTTCCGCCAGAGCCACGTTGTGCGTCGCGATCAGCGACGCCAGCCCTTGCGTACGATGCAACCGCTGCAACAACTCGAACACCGCCCAGGCATTCTGCTCGTCTAGGTCTCCGGTCGGTTCATCAGCTAACAGCACCCGCGGTCTGGTTATCAGTGCCCGCGCGATCGCTGCCCGCTGCTGCTCTCCTCCCGAAAGTTCTCCTGCACAGTGCTCGGCCCGGTCCTTCAAGCCTACTTCTGCCAGCCACTTTCGCGCTTCCGCCAGCGCTTTTTCCCGTGGCTCACCGCGCACAAGGAGCGGCATCGCTACATTCTCTGCTGCCGTAAAATCCGGCAACAACTGATGCCGCTGCCAGAGAAAACCCACGGCGCCATTGCGAAATTTTGCGAGCGCCGCATCTTCATTCATTTCTATCGCTTTATTTTCAAAGTATACTTTACCGCTTGTTGGAGTGTCTAGCGCGCCCAATAAATGCAGCAAAGTACTCTTGCCCGCACCCGATGGCGCAACCACCGCAACCATTTCTCCCTGATGCAAATCGAGGCTCACATCCACCAGAACTTCCACATTTTTCTCGCGCAACCCGTAGGTCTTCTTCAAACTGCGCGCCGCCAGCACCGCTTCCTCTGTTGACTCTGTGGTGTCCATGGCCTTTGGGTCTGGTAAAATCCTTTTCTGCGGGTTTCCGCCTTCATTCCTTCGTTCTTCCGAGTCGACTTGCTCGGCAGCAACAAAAGGCCAACCCGTTCGCGAAATTTCTGCCCTTACTCCATAGGATGCGCCGCTAACCGCTTCAGTCCAATTGCTGCCTTTCCCTTGCGCTGCGCCTTCTGGCTCAGCGTTTTCCTCTTTTTCCCGTTTTCCAGCCCCCCAAGCTTATCTACCGCAAACTGTATTCTTTGAAGAGCTGTAACACCTTCAATTCTCGATATTTGTGAGAGGCCTTCCCTCTGTCTGAACACCCCGGATCCGACCCATCTCTTTTCCCACTCGGGAATACCACTTAGGAGCAAATCGAACACCAAACCCTGCTCCTTACATTGCTTCATTCTCTGTCCGTTTTTACGTTATTCAAACCGTAAGATTTCCACCGGTAGCAATCGCGCTGCCTCCCTGGCCGGGATGATGGTTGCTAGTATCGCGATTCCCATCGCGGCCGCCGCAATCCACACTCCATCACTAATACTCGTGTGAAACGGCACATAGGGCACAGCATAAACCTGTGGATCCAGCGGAATCAGATGGTAGCTGCCCGCTATCCAGCTGAACGCATAACCCGCAGCCAGTCCCAGCACTGTCCCAGTCGCCCCGATCGCAATTCCCAACAGCAAAAAAATTCTGCGAATTTGTTCCCGCCGCGTTCCCATCGAAAGCAGCACCGCGATGTCCTTAGCCTTGTCCGTCACGGTCATGGACAGGACCACCAAAATGTTTAGCCCCGCCACAAACGTAATAAGCCCGATAAAAATCGCGGTCACCAGTTTCTCCAGCTTGAGCGCCCGGAACAACGCGCGATTCTCTTCCATCCAGGTGGCCGTACTAAATCCTGCCTTCACCTGTCGTTCCACCTCCCTGGCGATTTCCGTCGCTTGCTCCGGTTTCCACAATCGAAATTCCAACACATTCACCACGTCGCCCGTTCCCGCGAGCGACTGCGCAGCGGCCAGCGAAATGAAACACCAATTTTCGTCGTAGTCGTAGAATCCCGAATCAAAAATCCCGGCCACCCGAAACCTTCGCGTTCGCGGCACCAGCCCAAACGGCGTCAACCGCCCCTGCGGGCTTGTCAACGTCACATAATCTCCCGGCTTCACCTTCCACTCGTCCGCCAATTGCTTGCCTACCATCAACCCATCGATTCCGTCGGCATCGGCGGAAAAATCCAATCGCCCCGCAGAAAGCTTCTGCAGCGCTTCATCACTTTTCTTTTCCGACGGAACGTCAATTCCTTTCACCACCACCCCGCGGGCTTCACCGCCAAACGAAAGCAGCATGGTTTCATAAATCGCCGGTGTCACTGACTTCACGCCCGCCAAGGTTTGCAGACGTTCCGCCAGCGCTTTGTAGCTTGGGATTCCGCCGGAACCCGGCCGCGTCAACGAGATATGTGCAGTTACACCCAGCAAGCGATCCTGCAGCGTTTCCCGGAACCCGGTATTCATCGCCAGCGCCACCACCAGCGTGGCCACTCCAGCCGCCACTCCCAGCACGCTAAAAGCAGTAATTAGCCGCAAGATCGCCGGACGGTTTGGCGATCGCAGGTAGCGTTTCGCCACGAACCATTCAAAGCTCATGCACGGACCAGCGCACTGGGTTGCTTCATGGCTTGGCCTCGGGCCTCAACTGTGGAAACAAAATCACGTCACGAATCGAGTGAGAATCCGTCAGCAGCATCGTCAGTCGATCGATGCCGATTCCTTCCCCCGCGGTCGGCGGCATTCCGTGGCACAACGCCCGCACATAATCCACATCCAGTTGCTTCGGCACTTCCTCGCCGCCTTGCGCAATTTGTGCCAAAAAACGCCGTTCCTGCTCTGCCGGATCATTCAATTCCGAAAAACCATTCGCGATTTCCATCCCGGCCGCGTACACCTCGAACCGCTCCACCAGAGATGGGTCTTCCGGTTTCTGCTTGGATAGTGGCGAAATCTCCAGTGGAAAATCGTACAAAATCGTGGGCTGCACCAGCTTGTTTTCCGCCATGGTTTCAAACAGCAATCCCGTCCACTCGCCATCGCTCAGTTTGCCTTTTGCCGCGACATACTCGGCGTGATTCGCTTTCGCCCACACGTTATATCGTTCGGTTGCGCGTTGCGCGCCTCCAGCCTCCGCCAACTCTGCCGCGCTTGGCGCAACTCCTGCCCCTTCCGGCCAGTATTTAACGATAGCTTCCCGCATGCTCAGCCGCTGCATCTTGGAAAAGTCCAGCTCCACATCGCCGTATTTCACCGTGCTCGATCCAGTTATGTTTTTCGCTAGGCGCGCAAACAGTTGCTCATTCAGATTCATTAAATCCCGGTAATTACTGTAGGCTTCGTAGAATTCCAGCATCGTAAATTCGGGATTGTGTTGCGTGCTTATCCCCTCGTTCCGGAAGTTCCGGTTAATTTCGTACACGCGGTCAAATCCGCCCACCGTCAGCCGTTTCAAGTACAATTCCGGCGCAATCCTCAAATACAGATCAATGTCCAACGTGTTGTGGTGCGTCACAAATGGCCGCGCCGTCGCTCCCCCCGCGATCGGGTGCATCATCGGCGTTTCCACTTCCATGTATCCGCGCTCATCGAAGTATTGCCGCAATTCCCGGATAATTCGCGCGCGCGTCTGAAACACCTCCCGGGACTTCTCCGTCGCGATCAAATCCAGGTATCTTTGCCGGTAGCGCAACTCAATGTCCGCCAGCCCATGCCACTTTTCTGGCAACGGCAGTAGCGCCTTGCTCAGAAAAAACAACTCCTCTACCCAAACCGACAGTTCTCCTGTCTTCGTCCGGAACATGTGCCCGCGCACTCCCACGTGGTCCCCCAAATCCAGCAATTGAAACAACTGAAATCCCCGCTCTCCCACCGCGTCTTTGCGAACATAAATCTGGATGCGTCCTCCAGCTCCTTGCAGGTGCGCGAATCCCGCTTTCCCCATCAAACGATAGGAGACAATTCGCCCCGCCGTTCGCGTCTCCTTCCGCTCGGTTTCCAGTTCGGCAGCGCTCCGCTCGCTATATCTCTTCGCCAGCTCCGCCGGCGTTTCCGTCCAGCGAAACTCCCGCGGGAATGCTTCAAAGCCAAGCGCCTGTATCTCTTCCAGCTTCTTTTGTCGCTGCTGAAACTGATCCTGCGGCTCAAATTGCAAGTGGGATTTGTTCCTTTCTCATTTCGTTCACCGAGTATAAATGTGCATTCGGCCAACGAGCAAGGAAGCGAACGCGGACCCGGCGAGGCTGAGTTTCATTCCGGGAATCTGCAAAAAATCCTTCGATTCTCCTTTTCCATGTGAATTCCCGTTCATCAGTCTGTTCCACATTTGTTATACTTTGGCTCCGGCATCATGGAGGTACTCCGTTGCGTTCCCGCCCCGACACAATTTATTCCCCATCGGTGTCCCAAGATTGGCGCATGCCACTCAAGGGACACAAGTCTCAAACCTACTCGATTTCCTTGCAACACTTGGAAACTGCTTACTGCATGTTCAGTGTCAATTTGGATGAAGCTTTCGGAATGCGCAGAAACGGCCGCAACTCACAGGCATACCAAGTTCTCTCCGTAGCTCCAGCTTTGTGCCAACGTCTTGCGCGGCCTCTGGTCTCTGTTCTGCGGACCATGCTGGGACACGCAAAACATTTTGCGATCACACCGAATCTCGCTCCCCTGAACCCGCAGAATTTCCAGCATTCGCGTAGCCAACGCGTTGCTCGCTTCAATGATCTTTTTGGCTGCATCCTTTTTACTCGTAAGTCCCAATTCGCGCATAAACTCTCGGTCGTCGCGGACTTGGTTCAGGAACTAGCGGCAGCTTTCGAGACCACCGCGGAAGACCTGTCCCGCGGCGATTCTGTCCGGCCCGATCAGGACTGGGACCTACTGGATCGCATTCATTATGACCTGAATACCTGTCTTCGCGAGACTGCGGTTGTTCTTAAGTCCTTTCTTCACGCTTTGCCGGACGCGCAGCTGGCCAGTTTCCAATCTGCGCTCGATGATTCTGCCGCGGCAACCTCCCCTTCGCTTCGTACCCGCGCCCGCCATCTTGCCCATAGACGGATTGCCTTTCTAAAGGGACAATAACTACATCCCTGCGGATGACCCGCAGCCTCATGCAACCTATTGAGGGTTCCCACCTTCTATAAGGGGCATATGTGCTCCTCGACGTCCGTTCTCGGGACAACTCTGAAGGGGACTCGGCGCATCGCACCTCACAGTGGCGCCGCTATTGGATCGTTGGCCCGTCAAAGACCAACCGAGCCGGTTGCGTGGACAGAAGCGGAGGCCATCCGTCGCGCTCAAGCGGGGGAATCCGCCGCATTTGATTTCCTGTATCAACTGCATAGTCGTCGCGTCTACGCTCTGTGTTTAAGGATGGTCAGTAATCCGGCGGATGCCGAAGACCTGATGCAGGAGGCCTTTCTTCAGTTGTTCCGCAAGATCGGCACCTTTCGCGGCGAATCGGCGTTTTCCACCTGGCTGCACCGCATGACCGTTAATGTCGTGCTTATGCGCCTGCGGAAAAAATCGCTCCCAACCGATTCCCTGGAGGAGACCTTGGATCCGGAAGCGGAGAGCGGCAGCCCCAAGCGTGATGTCGGTGCGCCAGACTTGCGTTTGTCCGGCGCCGTAGACCGAGTCAATCTCGAGCGCTCCATCGAGCAACTCCCTCCCGGCTATCGCACCGTCTTTGTACTTCACGACGTGCAGGGCTATGAGCATAACGAGATTGCCGGCATCATGGGATGTTCCGTCGGTAATTCCAAGTCTCAGTTGCACAAGGCACGCACCCGTCTCCGCGAGCTACTTCAGGAGCAAATGCGCGACCAGGCTCGTCAGGAACGTCAGTCGGCGAAAGCTCAGACCGGCGCTAAGGAATGAGTGCTAGAATGAATTCACCGTCGAGGAACTTACTGCGTGCACCTGAGCTGTTAATGAGTTTTGCAGGGAGTCTCATGCTCTTCTGCCCCCTGCGGAGTTTGTGGTATGCAGTGTAAGGAACTCGAAGCTGTTCTGGAATCCGAAGGCCTTAGTCCTCTTCCAGCGGAAGCTCGCGCACATCTCGCCGGCTGCTCTACTTGCCAGGATTTGCTCGCGGACCTTTCCGCCATCGTGGTTGCTGCCAAACGCGTTCCCGCCGAGGCAACTCCTCCGGATCGCATTTGGATTTCTCTTCGCGCTCAACTCGAGGCCGAAGGCCTTATCCATGACGTCCAGGCCGTCCCCATTCCTTCCCCGTCTTGGTGGGACAATTTTGCCAGTCTCTTCCGTCCTCGCTCCCTGGCTACTGCGGGTGCTCTCTTGGCTGTGGTCCTTGGGTCCATCTACTTCGTCGAACATCGCTCTCCCCTGCAGACTGCGGAAACTCCCCGACAAGTTCCCGTGCAAGCTTCGAAGGAATCCGGTCTAGCCAATCCGGTTGGCGACCCTGGAACAAAGCCTGTCCTTTCCGCTACAGACTCGTCACCTCGCGATCATCAGGCGCCGCCGCCCGACCTGCCGGCCCACGCCCGTCCATCGACCAAGGAATTGACGGCTTCTCCTACTGAGAATGCCTACCTCGGTCAAAGCGCCGCTGTTCTCAACGAAACCGAGGGTGCTTTGCCAACCTCCGGGTATACCGGCAATGCCACTGCGGATGCCTCTTTTCGCCAGAATTTGCGCACTCTTAACGAATTTATCGCGGAATGTGAATCCCGTTTGAAGCAGAATCCCCAGGATGAGTTGACTCGGGAATATCTCAGCTCAGCCTATCAGCAGAAAGCGGAATTGCTGACCGCCATGATGGACAGTGGAAGGAGTGAACACTAATGCTGCCCCGCCATAATATGGTTCACTACATTCTCAGTGTTGGTCTTGTCTTTTGTGCCGCGGCCACCCTCGCCGTTGCTGGCAACTCCGACCAGCAGGAACGCCACTTCAAAGTCAAAGACCGGCCGGTGGTTGTCATCAATAACATTGTCAACGGTCGTATCGAAGTGAAGTCCTGGAAAAATTCAGAAGTCGTTGTCACGAGTACGTTCGTGCCCGATAAAGTCTCCGTCGAGTCAGAGCAGGTCGGTGACCGCATCGACATCAACGCCAGTTCCCTCGTCACCACCGCCGCACAGCCTCACGAAGTCGAAGCCAATTTCCAGCTTCTTGTTCCTGAACAAACTGAATTGCAGTTGCGCACGCAAACCGGTCTCATTCTCGTCGAGCAGGTCAATGGCGACATGAAGCTTCAAAGCGTCGCTGGCGACGTGCACCTCAAGGAAGTTTCTGGCTATATCATCGTCAAAACCACCGGTGGCTCTTTGGTTTGTACTCTCTGCTCCGGCAGGCTGGATTTCACTTCTATCAGTGGCGGCGCTCAGATTCTTCAGCCCACTCTGTCCAACGTAAATTTGATGACCACCACGGGCAATATTCTTTACGACGGCGATTTCGTCCGCACCGGTCTGTACACCATGAACAGCGGCCGTGGCCTCGTCGAAGTCCGCTTCTCCGGCACCGATTCCTTTGACCTGAACGCCCAGACCTATCGCGGCACCGTCGACAATCAAGCGGCCGATTTCCTGAAACCCGACACTCATGCCAAGCATCATGTGTCTCAATCCAAATTCAGTCACAGCTTGTTTGGCACCGTTGGACAGGGTTTCGCCAAAGTCGAACTCTCCTCTTACAGTGGTACAATTCGGATTCTGAAGCGCGATTAGTCGCGCTCGTCCGAATCGTGAATCAAATTCCAATTGGCCGCTCGCCTTCGCGTGCCTCTATCATCGGCCTTGCTGGTTTTATGGGTGCCGGCAAAAGCACGGTGGGCACTCGTTTGGCGCGCCAACTCGGCTGGCGCTTCGTCGATCTTGACGAACGTATCGAACAGGCCGCCGGCATCACCATTCCTGAGTTTTTCGAACGTCACGGCGAGCTGGCTTTTCGCCAGTTAGAGGCCGATCAACTCCGCGCTGCCCTCGGTAGAGCCGTCGAGTTCCGCGAATCCACGATTTTGGCTCTGGGTGGGGGCACCTACGCCCAGCCAGGCGCCGCCGACTTCCTTCGTAACTTCGGCGTTCCCGTCATCTGGCTGGATGCCCCTATCGACGTTCTTCTTGCCCGTTGCATGACCATGACTGGCCGCCCTTTGTTCCGCGACGAGACCAGCTTTCGCGCTCTCCATGCGCAACGTCTGCCCTCCTACCAACTCGCCGATTTTCGCGTCGAGAGTTCTCGCGATGCGGCGGTTGTCGTGGCGGAAATTTTGCGGCGCGGCATTCCAGGCATTCCGGCAAGCGATCTCACTACCCCGTTGGTATTCGACAAACCGCAGCCCTGAGGAGGATTTGTGCACTGTGCGTGCAAGCTCGCGTCTACTGTTCCAACTCTTCGAGTCTCCCGTCGAGGCTCCTCTTTTCTCGCCCTCGGTGCGCTTCTGCTGATCTCCGCAGCCGTTATGCTGGCCTACCCTGCGCAAAAAAAGTCAGCCGGATCCGTCTTCGTCGCCGAAAAAGGCAAGCTCAACATTCTTCTCGATGGCAAATCCATTGGTCACGAAGAGTTCGAAATTTCCTCTACCGCCGGCGGGTGGGTCGCTAAAGGCACGACTCACATCACCCCCGAAGGCACTCCCGCCACCACGGTAACCGGCAATCTTACGCTGCAACCCGACGGCGTTCCCGTCTCCTACGAGTGGTCCTCCCAGGCGGATAAGACGAACGGAGCACACATCCTCTTCGCCAACGGCGTCGCCAAAATGACCGTCCAGTTGCAAGGAGCTCGTCCCTTCGAGCAGGACCTTACCTTCAGTTCCCCGCTGATCCTCGTCCTCGACGATAACCTCTATTACCAATACGCCGTGCTGGCTCGGGTCTACGATTGGAACCGCCGCGGCACGCAAACCTTTTCGGTCCTCATCCCTCAAGAGCTTCTGCCCGGCACTATCTCCGTCGATTGGGCCGGCGCGGTCACTGCAGATGGCAAATCATTCGAAGGTCTGAAAGTGGCCACCAGCGATCTGCAGGTCATCCTCTATCTCGATTCCAATCATCGCCTCATGCGTCTCGAAGTGCCTTCTTCCAAGGCGGCGGTGGTCCGCGAATAAGCTCCGCGGGCTTAGCGTGGGACTGCTGCCCGGCTCCTTCACGTTCTTAAGGATTTTTCTGTTTCTCCGCCACCGGCTTCTGTTGACTCTGCTGGGTGTCCACGGTGAACAACTGAAAATCACTGAACGTGTGATACAGCACCGTGCGGTGTGCCGAGATCTCCCAGTAGGACTCCACTCGTTGCGGTAACCACAACTCCAATTTTCGCGACTGAATCTCCACCGGTGCGTAGTCCACCACAACTGCGCTGCTCCGCAAATTCAATGCCGGAATGTCCTGCATCAGGTTCGTTTCTATGTGCAACACTTGCTCGGCATCCATAGAAATCCAGGCTCGTCCTTTCAACATCGCCCCGTAAGATCCACTCTCCGTATGAAATGCTAATGTCCTTCGCGGCTTATCTTTCCTCTGCTGAAAGTGGATCACCCAGGCAAACTGCCCCTTCCATTTGTCCAGCCCCTCGCAATTCATGTCGTAGTCGGTTTGTATCTTCGGAAGGAAAATTAACCCTAACGCCACTTGCCCGATATCTTGCCCGCTTGCTGGAAATGATCGGCTTCCCTTTGCCGCCGTTCGGTATTCTCGGCTGACTCGTCCTTCCCCCCGTTGCTCGAACGCAAAAACATAGTCAAAAATCCCGCTGTCGTTTTCCTCCAGTCCACCGTTTTGATTCCACCGGCCATACTCGATCTTTTCTTGCGCGGTGAAGTTCTCCAAATTGCTGGTCATCTCCATGGCGTGGGCACCAACCTCTGCTAGCACCTTGGCAAGATCACAGCGCGGCTCGTCTGCCAATGAATGCAGCGGCGTGCTTACGTTAGGCGGGCTCCAGGACACCCCGTCCTGCCTCCCCCCGTTTTTGGCGTGCTTGTTTGTCCCTGCTAGGGCTATGCATGCGCACGGGACGGCGACAACTATCAAGAACAGTGCTAGCGCGCGAATCCTTTTGCCCCGAACCAAAAACATCGGTAACCCACGTTTTTCACCGGTCGTTCGACGGCTAACCTGGAGTTTACATCACGTCGGCTGGCCCAGTGTCAGTTTATCGGCAGGATGACTTGGATCTTCTCTTACGAACTGAGGTTCCGGCGCGCGGCGCGCCACTGAGGTAATTACGGAGAGACAACCGCGGGGAGACAGTCGCGATCGCCCGATCCTTTCGAACCGGGCGACCCGCGCCGCGAAGAGTTCGGCCTTACACTCGGGCTCTGGCGCCCACCAACGCGTGGTAAATTACCAGCACGATGATCGCGCCGATGACTGCCACGAGTATGCTGTACAAGTTCACACCGGTCACGCCTACGTGCCCAAATGTGTTGAACAGCCAGCCACCGACCACGGCCCCCACTACTCCTAGAATGACATCCATCACCACGCCTTCCCCGGTTTTGTTCACAATCTTGCTGGCGATGAATCCCGCGATCAGCCCTAGAACAATCCATGCTAGGAACGACATTGATTCCCTCCTTTGCGCCGCGCACCTCTGGCAGCAAATGCGAACCTAGTCTGGGGTCGCGGCTCAACGCACGCCATCCACAGAACACCCGGGAGCCGCATGAGGAGTTTCCCTTAGTACCAGCTTTGGTCCTTGAATACACACAAAAAGGGCGTCCCACCAGGGACGCCCCTTTTGTAATCACCACCTTCAAGTTTCTTTAGCGCGCCAATGGCCGCTGGAATACCGGCATCCCTGGGCGCCGCAGCGGATATCCCTGCGGTTGACCATGAGCTGGCCCGGGAATCAGCCCATTCGAATGGCTCGCGTGTCCTATGTGCCCGAGCTGCCCGTTACCATTCGACGGCGCGGGCTGCGGCAGCCGCGCCGGATTACCGATAGGGCGCAAATTGATGGGAGCCGCGTTCACGTGGTCACTGATCGCCTGCAACCGCTTCAGGATCGACTGCCATTGTTCCCAGTCCAGTTGCCGCAAGAACGGGCGCAGCCCCTGGATGAACGGATCCTCTAGCAGCGCCTCGCCATCCGATTCCGGAATGAAGAAACGGTTCAGTCCCACGTTCAAGGCTTCCGAAATCTTTTCCAGCGTTCCCAGGCTCGGCGTCATCTGCCCGCTTTCTATGCGTGACAGGTACGACCGGCTCACCTTCGAACGCGACTGCAACTGGCTTTGTGTCATCCCGCGCGACTCCCGTAGTTGGCGAATCCGCTGACCGATATTCTCCACGGTCTCTTGATTCGCAAACTTCGGGGTGACCACCTCGGGAGCCACCTGCTCCTGCGGGGCTTCCTGCGGAATCAAATAATCCATCCGCTGGGGCAATGCTCGTACGCAGCGTCGGCAGTTGCCGGTTCGCGTCCGGTATTGGACCAGTCCGCAAGTCTTGCAGCGTATGACTTCCCGATCCATCTCCAACGTGTTCAACATGCTGTCTTTTTCCATAGGTGCAGACACCGGAACTCCTCGCTGACTTTTTCTTTATATCTTCCGGCGCGCGGATAGGAAGGAACGTCGGAACGTTCTTGGGGGGAAGGCAGTTACTGGCGCGATGGGAGTGTCGCTCAAGTGAAGAATGTATGTCAAGAGTATTTTTAGGAGATCGCTCTGGGAATAAGCCGAAATCGCCCCTGTTTACGCCGGTTTTTCGCCTGTCCTTCCGGACGGCTTTCTCGCCTTTCTCCAGCCCTTAGTAGCTTTCCTATCCACCATCACTACATCTTGTGTTTTGCCTCTCGCGCCATAAACGTTCCACTTTGGGGCAGCGGAACCCCCTCACCTTCCTAACCCGTCACTCCCTGTGGCGCGAAAGACGATCTTGCATCGCGCCTTTCGCGATGAATCTCTCCGCACCTCTGTCTCAGCATCGGCGCCGCAAACGAGCCCGAGTACAATGTACTGGCGCTCCCCAACTCGCTGCAATCCGGAAGGAATATAAATGCCGACCCGCGACGACGCCTGGAATCTTCTCTGCGAATACACCCAATCCGAAAGCCTGCGCAAACACATGCTTGCCGTCGAGGCTTGTGTCCGTGCCTACGCCTGCAAACACGGCGCTGACGAAAATCTTTGGGGACTCACCGCCCTTCTCCATGACTTCGACTACGAGCGTTGGCCCAATAACGACCACGCCCCCGATCGTGAGCATCCTGCCGAAGGCGCCAAAATTCTCCGCGAGCGCGGCTACAGTGAAGAAATAATCCGGGCCATTCTCTCGCACGCCGACTATTCGGGCGTGCCCCGCCAGTCTCCCCTCGAGCACACCCTTTTCGCTTGCGACGAGCTTGCCGGCTTTCTCACCGCTTGTTCCTATGTTCGTCCTTCAAAAAGCATTCTCGATCTCGAAGTCAGCTCCGTAAAAAAGCGCCTGAAGGACAAAGCCTTCGCTCGCGGCGTGAATCGCGAAGACGTCATCAACGGCGCTGAGGAACTAGGTGTCCCTCTCGACCAGCACATCGCGTTCTGCATCGCGGCCATGCGCCAACACGCCGACGCCCTTGGCCTCCGCGGCTCCCTGTAGCTCACCCTCCAGATGAGGCCTCAAGCGCTCAGCAGGCCTTGCTGTGATCTTTTATCCGATATCCTCTTCTTGATATACAATCGCGCCCACCGGGGAGCCTTCTCCCCATCTCGCATAGGAGGGCACATGTCCGCACCCCAACCAGCACTTTCTTCCGAATTCGCAATCGGTATGCGCGAATCCATTCTCCAGGGTCTTGGCCGCGAACTCGAAACCACCAAGAAGGTCATCGCCGCCATTCCCGAATCCCACCGCGACTATCGCCCGGACCCAAAGGCCCGTACGGCTTGGGAACTCGCTTGGCATCTCGCATCCTGCGATGTGCAGATGACCGACGAAGTGGCCGACCAGAAATTCAACATGGAACCGCGCTTCAAAGATGAACCCAAAACTGTCGCCGATCTCGTTAACTGGTATGACTCCAACATGAAGCGCGCCATCAGCCGCGTTCACGCCATGACACCCGAACAACTCTGCATGCCCGTCGATTTTCTAGGCGTCTTCAATTTTCCCGCCGTGTTCTATCTGACCTTCGTCAACAACCACTCCATCCACCACCGCGGGCAACTCTCGGTCTATCTCCGCCCCATGGGCTCCAAGGTTCCATCGATTTACGGCGGCAGCGCCGACGAGCCCTGGCAAGGCTAGCGACGAATTCCTCTTCCTCAGTTTTTGTGGCCGCCTGTTTGACAAGGCGGCCCTTATCTTCAAACTATTCGCTGCAAAGCCGCAGCTCCGCCCCCGCTATTCAAACCGCACAGCTGTTGCCGTAATGTCCATGCATGGCGGCGGTTGAACTGGACTTGGCGAATACGAAGCGCCTGTTGCATCCAGAAACTCCACTTGCGCCTGGCTGCTCCAAGCATCTGGCTTGCCAGGCTCAAATTGGATGGTTTGCGCAATGATCTGAGTACCAGCTCTAAACAAGGGGGCCCCGACTTTGTACGGAGTTTGTGGCGGCCGGATAAGAGCAACAGTTTTTGCGCCAAAGCTATGCTTGCCTTCGTACCACCAGGCACCTTGGCCCACACCTCTTTGTCCAGGTTCAAATGCGGGATTGCTCGTATCCTCGACCACGGCTCCGCCGCCCGTGAAGGTTAGGATGGATGGGAACTTTGAGACCACTGGCCCACCGTTGCAGATTTGCTGCGTGACAGTTACCAGCCACGTTCCCTGTAGCTCATAGTCGCGGTACGGCGTTGCGGCCACGTTCCAACCGGCAGAAATCGTCAGCACCACGCCCATCGTGACCGCCAAAATAACTTTCCAGATTCTCAAGCTCATAGGTTTATCTCCTCTCCCTCTCTTCGGCTCCGTCCCTTCGGCCGGGCCTGCTCATCCTCCTTCCCAAGACCTGCGAAAGTCTTTAAAATCACCCTGAAATTTTCTGAAATTGCCTGAAGCTGGTCTTCTATGCCCGCCGAACCTTCGGTCAGTTATCAATTTGCTTGTTTCCAACTGGACCCGGCCAGGCGTTCCTTACTTCGTGACGGCGTGCCTGTGTCCGTCACGTCCAAAGCCTTCGATACGCTATGTCACTTGATTCGTCGTCGCGGCCAGGTCGTTTCCAAGCAGGAGTTGATGCACGTCGTATGGCCGGACACCAGCGTCGAGGAAAACAATCTTAATCAGAACATTTCCGCGCTGCGCCGCATTCTGGGAGAAACCCGCAGCGACAATCTGTTCATCGCCACCGTCCCCGGCAAGGGCTATCAGTTCATTTCCCCGGTGGAGGTTATTCCCGCTTCCGAACCTGACACCTCACATCCGATAACCTTGGCCGTCCTGCCTTTCGAAAACCTCAGCGGCCAGCCCGATCGCGACTACATCGCCGATGGTCTCACCGAAGAATTGATCACCACGCTGGGCTTAATCGATCCAGACCGTCTGCGCATCATCGGCCGTACTACCATGATGTCCTATCGCCGCACTGGCAAATCGCTTTCGCACATCTCAGACGAGTTGCAGGCTGCCTACATTATTGAGAGTTCCATCCGTTCTGAGGGCCAGCGCCTTCGCATCACCTCTAAGCTCATTCGCATGCGGGACCACAACTTCCTCTGGTCCATGTCCTACGATAGCCAGCCTCGGAGCATCATCGAGTTTCAGCAGGAAATTAGCCGGGCTATCGCTGATCAGATTCGCCTGCGCCTTTCGCCAGAGCGCTTGAACACACTCCTTCGTCGTCAGTCCCAAAATGCGGAAGCTTACGATCTTTACTTGCGGGGTCGCCATCTCTGGAACCAGCTGTCGCCTTCAACCAATAAGCGCGCCGCCGAGTATTTCTTGCGAGCCACCACGCTGGACTCCCACTATGCACTGGCCTGGTCCGGATTGGCCGACTGCTACACCGGCAGCCCGATCAATGGCGATGCTCCTCCATTAACCGTGGGGCCGCTCGGGCGTGACGCTGCTGCACACGCCATTGCGGCAGACCCCAATCTCGCGCAATCACAAACCTCCGACGGCTTTGTTAAATTTTGGACCGACTGGGATTGGCCCGGTGCCGAAGCCGCGTTTCGTAAAGCCATCACCCTGGATCCCAACTATTCCTTGGCACACCGGTTGCTCGGCATTGTGCTCTCACACCTGCAGCGCCACGAAGACGCCCAGCGCGCCATCGCCCACGCGCGTCTGCTTGACCCGCTCCTGGCAGGCCACCACGCCCTCTCTTCTCAGGTTGCGTTTGTTTCACGTAAATTCGTAGAGGCGATTCAGTTTGCTCGTCAATCTATTGCTATCGATCCCGAATTTTGGATCGGCCACATGCAACTCGGACAGGCATTGGAGCAACTCGGCCAGTACGATCAGGCCTTGGGTTCTCTTAATCTTGCGAGTCGTTTGTCAGGAGGAAACAGCAAACCCATCGGTCTCCGTGGCTATACCCTGGCGAAACTCGGACGTACCTCTGAGGCTCGGGAAGTTCTGGGGATTTTGCACGAGTTGTCCGGCGAACGTTTTGTCCCGCCCTACTCCCAGGCCATCATATATGCTGGTCTTGGCGAACGGGATCGCGCCCTTGATCACCTCGAACATAGCCTGCGAGTGCGCGACGTGCACCTCGCTTTTCTTCCGGTTGATCCTAAGTGGGATTCCTTTCGCAGCGATGGACGGTTTCGTTCGTTGCTGCAGGCTTGCCATTTCGCCGGAGTTTGAGCTCACTTCACTTCTTGCGGCACCGTCAGGTACGCCCAGCGTTCCAGCAACTGCCGGTGCGCGATTCGCCATATCACTATTCCCGCAAACTCATACTTCTTTCCACTCGCCGCATCCGTTCCGGTCCAATGGTTGCGCACCACCACGCGATCATCCTCCGCAACCAAATCCAGAATTTCCACGTGGATGTCCGGATATTTCTTGTACGCCCCTCCCACGTACGCGATCGCTCCGGCCGGACCAGGCGGCAGTCCCGGCGGAACATCCGCTCCACGATCCACAAACTCAGGAGCGAAGTTCACCTCCCCAATCTTCAGGTTCTTGCGATTCACAAACTCCTCAAAATGATTCCGCACAAATTCCTTCGCTTCCTCGTGCATCATTCCCGTCTTCGGATTCACTTCTTCCTGGGCGATTGCTGCTGAGCTCATTGCGTCCTCCTCGAAAAATGTGCCGATACAAATTCGTCATGGCGCGGCGTTGAGGCCGCCCACTCCTTCCGGCGCTCGCTCCGAAACTGCGAACCTTTAACTGTAGATTGAGAACTTCCTATGCCCCCGCAGCCTGTGCCCGGAAGCTCTCCTGGTTCTCCTGCAGAAACTGGTCCAGTCTGATCGGCGCGCGTTCCAGCAAACGTTCCAAAACGTCGTTCACTTCCCCGCCCTTTCGCTCCACCGTGTAATACCTTTGCAGATCCAGCAGCGCAGTCACCAGCCATTCCGGCATCTTTTGGTCCAGCATTGCCTTACGCTGGGCATCCTCCGGAATGTCCACATACTTCACCGTCCGCCCCGCTACTCCCGATATTTCCTCCGCAATTTCCGCATAGGTCAGCGCCTCCGGCCCGTTCAACTCATACGTCTGCCCGAAATGACCAGCCGGCGATTCCAAAAGATTGGCGACGACCCTCGCAATGTCGCGCACATCAATCAAGCACACTCGCGCATCTCCCATCGACGAATAGAACGCCCCTTCTGCCCGGATACTTGGCGCGTGAAAGGCCAGAATATTCTGCATGAAGCTGTTCGGCCGCAGGATCGTGTACTTCAGCCCGCTGCTCTTTAGCTTTTCCTCCACCTTCCTATGCCAGCCCGGGAACGATTTCGCATAATCCTCGGCCCCCAACGAGGAATTCAGCACCACGTACGGCACTCGCTTTTCCGCGCAAACCTCGATCGCGTTACTTTCCAGTTCCACCAGTTGTGGGATCGGCGAGCACACCAGATACAGCGAATCGATGCCTTCAAACGCCTTCCGCAAACTTTCTTTGTTCGCATAATCTCCGATAAGCGTCTGCACCCCCGCCGGCGCTTTCTTCGCATCCTCCGTGTCTCGATACATCGCCTTTATGGACCGGCCCCGCTTGCGCGTCTCTTCCAGAACCGCCCCGCCCATCATTCCTGATGCTCCAGTTATCAAATGCATGATTCCTCCTGGTAGCGCACCGCGAGATGGCGGGATACTCAATCGGTGCACGTCGAACTGCTCCGCCATGGTATAACCGCGTTGCGCCCTCGGGAAGTACGCACAAAAAAGTAAGTCCAAATCCGGCCCGTTTGCCGGGTCACTCTCGTTTATCGGGGTCCACGCTCATGAAAGATCATCACGGCTGTCCCGTCCAAGCCACCGTGAATGTCCTCTCCGGAAAATGGAAGGTTCAGATCCTGTGGCACCTTTCGTTTGGTCCACGCCGTTTCGCCCAACTCCGCAAGAAGCTCCCGAAAATCTCCGAAAAAGTCCTCACCGACCAGCTCCGCCAGCTACTCGTCGATGGCGTACTCATGCGCCATGTAACTCCCACCATTCCCCCTCAGGTCACTTATGCCTTGAACCGCGAAGGTGAGAAGTTGGTGCCGCTCATGGAATCTCTGTGCAACTGGGGCAGCGCCCACTTCGGCATGAAACCCAACCTCCCGCGCAAACCCCTAACAAAGCCCGCGGCCAGCTGAACAGGCTGACCTACATTCTCACCGTTAACAAAAATGTAGCAAGCAATTACTGACCCGAAACCGGTGGTGCGCTGAACCAGATCGCATTCGGCGCGTCAGAACGAGCAGCCACGATGTCTGGCCAGCCGTCGCCGTTGAAATCCGCGAACGCCAACCCATACACGGTGCCCTCGCCGTCATTCCAACGAACTTCGTGAAAACTGTGCGGGCCTGTGTTGAAAAACACCGACCCCGGCGTCTCCACATGGCCGACCACGATATCCGGCCGGCCATCGTGATTGAGGTCGGTAACTGCCAGCGCGTACGGAGGGCGAGGCGGACCCGGAAGCCGCTCCGGTTCCCCAAACTGGCGTCTCCCACGGTTGTAAATCACGAAAGCCGCCTGTTTCTGCTCATCGATGAACGCTAGATCCACCCGCCCGTCCCCATCGAAGTCGCCGGCGGCGCCCATGCGGATCCAGGCAGCGGCCGGCCCAACTTTCGTAGAGGTCGGGAAATGCCCCTTCCCATCGTTCCACAAAATGATGCTCTGGCCGCCATCGCGGTGCGGAACGAACAGGTCCAGTGCTCCATCGCCGTCGAGGTCCGCCGCCACGATGGATGTGGCCGATTCTGTCGGGAGCGCTTCGCAGGCGGGAAAGCGACCTTTGCCGTCATTGAAGCAGACGAAACTCGGAGTGGGGACTTTGGGGCCTTCGCCGAGTTTGCCGTTCACAAGGTCCGGATAGTCGCCACGGTTGGCGACCACAATGTCCGGATAGCCGTCGCCGTTCAGGTCGGCCAGCGTCACATAACGTGTAGTCCAGTTCGGGCTGCCGAATGTACCGGCCTCGGTGAAGTGTCCTTGGCCATCATTCAGGTAAACAAGCTTGCGATCAGGCGCATCATTGCTGACGATAATGTCCAAGTCGCCGTCGCGATCGATGTCCGCTAGGGCTGCGGAATAGGTTCGGCCTGGAGCGGTCCCGAGATTGCTCGCGGTGAAACCTCCTTTGCCATCGTTCAGCAGCACGCGACTGTAGAGCGGCCAGTGGCGGCCCTTTCCCAGGACGATGTCGGGAAGACCGTCACCGTTGAGGTCGCCCACGCTTACGCCTGCCGAAGTTTCACCCTGTTCCTCCAGCAGTTGGACACGCGGAAAGGATCGGAATACTGGCTCCGAATGCCCCGCCGGCGGACCATTCGCGTGGACCACCAGGAACGCGATTATCCCCCCTGCGGCGATACAACACGAACTGACGAGCCATCTCATCACAATAGACTGTAGTAAAGATCGTACCCACGGTTCTCCGACTGCGGAAACGGCGACAGATTGTGGTTCTTCTTTATATACTTCCCATTCTGTTTCGGAATAGACGGCAACCAGAGCTCGAAGGTTAGAGCCGGGAAATTGTTTCTTCTATCCTTTTCTTAAGTGTAGCCAGAGAGACGTACCACATGCTCTAGTGGGTAAACCGCTGGCGAGCAAACCGCACCCAAAGCTATTCCACTGAACATGTAAACCAACATAAGGAGCAATGACATGAACCCCAAAGCCGCCCGTATCTTTTTCGTAGCCGCTGTGCTACTGACAGCTGGCGAAGGGGCGCGGTGCGGCGAATCTCGAGGGCAATTTGGGGTGTGGTTTGGCAGGCGACGGTGGAGCCGGCACCAGCAATTTTCCTCCGCTCTTACCTACTTTTTCTTTCCCGTC
>Ga0335076_10001809_pt1 | contig 20882 bp, 16 predicted proteins | sample Lox_Sample_25_FD_206717 | JGI IMG/M metagenome (GOLD analysis project Ga0335076, IMG submission 206717) | Soil microbial communities from Loxahatchee National Wildlife Refuge, Florida, United States - Lox_Sample_2.5 | ecosystem: Environmental > Terrestrial > Soil > Wetlands | place: USA...
TGATCCTCGCCGCCGGGATCGACGACTGGGGCGGAGTGTCTCCGCTCACGCCCGATCACGTCAACCCGGAACGGCCGTGGCCGCAGATCGACGCGCTGGCCGGGCACACCGCGGCCGGCGGGTTCGAGCTGGCCGAGCGGCTGACGATCTACCCGCCCTACATCCGCGAGCCGTGGCTCGACCCGCGAGTGGCCGCGCACGTGGCCGCGCTGGCGGATCCGGTGACGGGCCTGGCCGCGCCGGGCGCGATGCCTCGCGGTCTGCCCTGGCAGGAGCCGGACGGCGGCTGGGGCGAGTCGAGCGGCCGCACCGACCTGCATACCTCGATCGACGAGACCGGGCGGGCAGCGGACCGGCGCGCGGACTTCGCCGAGGTGTACGGCGACTGGGACGAGGTGCGCGCCCGGATCGACCCCGCGGCCCGGCCAGGTACGGCCGGCGACGGGGCCGCAGGCGATGGTGCTGCCGGCGATGGTGTGCCGGGCCGGCCCGCGCCGCGCCGCGCCCCCGCCGAGGTGCTGGCCGCGTTGCGCAGCGCGGAGCGCGATCCCGGCGGGATCTCCGACGCCGAGGCGCTGGCGCTGCTGGACGCCGACGGACCGGAACTGGAGGCACTGGCCGGCCTCGCCGACGGGCTGCGCAGGGAGGCGGCCGGCGACGAGATCAGCTACGTCGTCACCCGGAACATCAACTTCACCAACGTGTGCTACACCGGCTGCCGGTTCTGCGCGTTCGCGCAGCGGCGCACCGACGCCGACGCCTACACCCTGTCCGTCGGGCAGGTGGGTGACCGCGCCGCCGAGGCATGGGACGCAGGCGCCACGGAGGTGTGCATGCAGGGCGGTATCCACCCGGACCTGCCGGGCACCGCCTACTTCGACATCGCGGCCGAGGTCAAGCGGCGCTGCCCGGAGATCCACGTGCACGCGTTCTCGCCGATGGAAGTGATGAACGGCGCGTCCCGCACCGGCCTGCCGGTGCGCGAGTGGCTGCTGCGGGCGCGGGCGGCGGGGGTGGACTCGCTGCCCGGCACGGCGGCCGAGATTCTCGACGACGACGTCCGCTGGGTACTGACCAAGGGCAAGCTGCCCGCCGCCGCCTGGATCGACGTGATCACGACAGCGCACGAGCTGGGCATGCCGACGACGGCGACGATGATGTACGGGCACGTGGACACGCCCGCGCACTGGGTCGGGCACCTGCGCGTGATCCGCGGCATCCAGGAGCGCACTGGCGGCTTCACCGAGTTCGTGCTGCTGCCGTTCGTGCACGCCAGCTCGCCGATCTACCTGGCGGGCATGGCCAGGCCCGGCCCGACCAGACGGGAGAACCGGGCCGTGCACGCGCTGTCCCGGATCATGCTGCACGGCGCCGTCGCCAACATCCAGTGCTCCTGGGTGAAGCTGGGCGAGCAGGGCTGCCTGGACGTGCTGCGGGGCGGTGTCAACGACCTGGGCGGCACGCTGATGGAGGAGACGATCAGCCGGATGGCCGGCTCGGCGAACGGCTCCTACAAGACCATCAGCGAGCTCGCCGCGCTGGTCGCCCCCACCGGCAGGCCGCTGCGCCTGCGCACCACGCTGTACGGGACGCCGTCCGCCGACCGGGCCGCCGCGGCGGCGGCCAGCGACGGCGTCTGCGCCTCGGTCCGCGGCCGGCGGACCGGGCTGCCGCTTGTCCAGGCCTAGTCGCGGCAGGTGATGCGCGCAGCCGGCCGGTGGCTCACGGCGAGCCGGGTCCGGTCTCGCTAGCGGCGCAGCGTGACCTGATCCGGGTCGCGGTCGGGGCGCGCCGGGGCCGGTCCGGCCGGATAGCCGACCCCCACGGTACCCATCGGCTCCCAGCCTGCGGGCAGGTGGAGCGCGGCGGACGCGGCCTCCCGGCAGAACAGCGTGCTGGAGACCCAGCAGGACCCCAGGCCCTCGACGGCGAGCGCGACGAGGAGGTTCTGCACGCCGGCCCCCATCGACACCAGGAACATGGCCCGCTCCGCGGCGTTGCGGCGGTCGTCGGGATACGCATGCGCCGCATCGGCCACCATGCAGGGGACGATCAGCAGCGGCGCACGCCGCAGCACATCGCCGCGCCGGACCCGGCGGGCGATCTGCTCCTCGGTGAAGCCGTCCCGCATGAGGTCCGCCTGCCACGCCGCGAGCATGTCGTCCAGCAGCCGCGTCCGCGCCGCCGCGGACTCCACCACGACGAACCGCCACGGCTGGCTGTGGTGCGGGGCGGGCGCGGTCACGGCCGCGGCGATGGCCCGCTGCACCGGGTGGCCCGGCACCGGAGCGGCGGTGAACTCGCGCACCGTGCGACGGGCGGCCAGCACGTCGGCGCTGCCCAGCCGGAACATGTCCTCCTCGGCAGGCCGGATCAGCGCCGCGGCGCCTGGCCCGTCCGCGTCGCTGACCAGGTCGGCCAGGCCGCGGACGAGCGCGACCGGGATCCCGGCGGTCTTCTGCTTGACCAGGTCGGCGGCGGCGGCGATCTCGTCCGCCACGGCGGCGACCGTGACCTCGAGGAGGTTGCCGAACGTGTCTCGCTGGCCGCGGTGATCCCGCAGCGGTGCCACGCCCGCCGAGCCGATCGCGGTATCGGTCTGCCCCGCCCGCCACGGCCTGCCCATGGTGTCGGTGATGATGACGCCGATCCGGGCGCCGCTGCGCTCACCGATCGCCTTCCGCAGCCGCCGGGCCGAGCCATCCGGGTCGACGGGCAGCAGCACCACGGTCCCCGGCTCGGTGTTCGACTCGTCCACTCCCGCCGCCGCGAGCACCAGCCCGTGCCTGGTCTGGCTGATCCGCGTGGGTCCGCGCCGGGCGACCACGCGGACGGTCTCGGCGTCGATCGCGCTTTCCCGGTCGGCTCGGACGACCCGGTCCTCGGCCTTGCTGACGATCTTCGAGGTGATTACCAGGATGTCGCCGTCCGCCAGGCCGGGACCGGCCAGCGCCGCGGCCGCGATCATCGCGCCGAGGTCGTCGCCCGCCGTGATCTCCGGCAGGCCTGCGACCGGGACGATCGTGAGCTGGCTCATCGCCGCACCTGCCGGGCCAGGTCGACGGCGGCCGCCGCGATCTCGGCGGTGGCCGCGACGTCGGTCATGTACAGCGGCCTGGCGCGCACCGCGATACCCGCAAGCCGCTCGTCGTCGGCGGCGTCCTTGTCCCGCTCGTCTACCAGCCAGCCGTCCAGCAGGCCCGGTCCGAAATGCGCGGCGACCGCCGCGGCCGAGGTCGCCACCCCGATCGCGGTCAGGCACGCGTCTGCCATCCCGCGGACGGGTGCGCCGCCGATGATCGGCGACACGCCGACCACCGTCTTGTGCCGCAGCGCGGCCTCGATGCCGGGAACGGCAAGTATCGTGCCGATGCTCACGACCGGGTTCGAGGGCGGGAACAGCACGAAGTCGGCCGCCTCGATAGCGGCGAGCACGCCGGGCGCGGGCGTGGCACTCGCCGCGCCGGTGAACTCGATCCGCGCGGCCGGAACCGCTGCCCGCAGCCGCACCCACCACTCCTGGAAGTGCAGCACCTGCTCGCGGCCGTCCAGCTCGACCGCGACATGCGTGCGGACCGGGTCGTCGGTCATCGGCAGCAGCGTGACGCCCGGCCGCCAGCGCTCGCACAGCGCCGCGGTCGCCTGCGACAGCGTCGATCCCGAGCCGAGCAGCTGGGTGCGCAGGATGTGCGTGGCGATGTCCCTGTCGCCGAGCCCGAACCAGTCCGGGCTGGCCCCGTAGGCGCTGAGCTCACCGAGCACGACCCGGGTCTCGCCGTCGCGGCCCCAGCCCTGCTCCTCGCTGATGCCGCCGCCCAGCGTGTACATGACGGTGTCGAGGTCCGGGCTGACGTGCAGGCCGAACGGCGTGAAGTCGTCGCCGGTGTTCCCGATCACGGTGACGTCGGCTGCGGGGGCCGCCGCCCGCAGGCCGCGCAGGAACCTGGCGGCACCGACCCCGCCCGCCAGAACAGTGATGCGCATGCCGGAAGTCTCGCAACTATCGCTGCCGCGACGCACGCGACCCCGGCAGATCGGGGCAGCGCGGCCCGGCCGGCCCCGGCCGCGGCGAGAAAATCTCCCCGGACTTTCCCCTCATCAGCGGTCATCCGGGTGGCCATTATCACGTATCTCCCTTGACGCAGCGCAAGACACGCGCGTGTAATTTCACTCATGTAATTCTTGCTCCGGGGTAGGCGAGGGGCGGGATCACGGGGACAAGGGACGGGCAGGAGGTGTGCAGTGGCAGACGTCATCGTCTCGCTGGTGCACGACGGGCTCGGCATCGGCGCAGATGATGCCGGGGAGCAGAGCTGGCAGGATCGGGCGCTCTGCGCGCAGACCGATCCGGAGGCGTTCTTCCCAGAGAAGGGCGGCTCGACGAGGGAGGCCAAGCGGGTCTGCCGCAGCTGTGAGGTCCGGGCCGAGTGCCTGGAGTACGCGCTCGAGCATGACGAGCGATTCGGTATCTGGGGCGGTCTGTCGGAGCGGGAGCGCCGCAGGCTGCGGCGCCAGGCGGTCTAGGCAGGAAGCGGACTGGCCATCCGGTCCGGTCAGATTCGCGTATTGTTCACGGGTACCCCACCGGGGGCCAAGACGGGACACTGTTCTGTCGGCCCTGCCAGCCAACCCTGAACGGCAAGCGGATCGTTGTCGCCAAACGACTCTTACTCTCAGCACGTCGTGACCGCGGTAATCGTCGGGCACGACGGCGCCGGGTGGCTCGCGCACGGCCTTGACGCCCTGCAGGAGCAGACCAGGCCGGTGCAGCGGGTAGTAGCCGTCGACACCGGCAGCCGCGATCGCAGCGGGGCCGTGCTGAGCGGCAGACTGGGCCAGGCCGCGGTGTTCGGGATGGACCGCTCGACGGGTTACGCCGCGGCGGTACGGCGCGCGCTGCAGCACAAGACCGCGAGCGGGCCGGTGCCCGCGGCCGCCGGGACCGCGGCGCGCGGCAGGCAGGAGCAGACCGAGTGGATCTGGCTGCTGCACGACGACTGCGAGCCGGCCGCCGATGCGCTCGAGCAGCTCCTGCGCGGCGCCGCAGAGACCCCGTCGGCGGGCGTGCTCGGCCCGAAGCTGATGGACTGGACCGACCGCGACGTCGTGCTGGAGACGGGCATCTCGCTGGACACCGTCGGGCGGCGGATCACCGGCATCGAGCCACGCGAGGTCGACCAGGGCCAGCACGACGGCGACCGGGACGTGCTGGCCGTGAGCAGCGCGGGGATGCTCATCCGGCGGGACGTCTGGGAACAGGTCGGCGGGTTCGACCCCGGCATGGCGCTATTCGGCGAGGACATCGACCTGTGCTGGCGGGTGCACGCGGCCGGCTTCCGGGTCCGGGTCATAACCGACGCCGTCGTCTACCACGCGCTGGCCGCGACCAGGGGCCGCCGGCCGATATCGGTCGGCCGCCGGGCCAGGCTCCTCGACCGCCGCAACGGCCTGCTGACGCTGCTCGGCAACCTGCCGACTGGCCCGATGATCATCTCACTGCTGGCGAACCTGTCGATCTCGCTGCTGCGCACCATCTTCTACACCGTGGCCAAGCGCGGCACCGCCGCACTGGACGAGGCCGCTGCCCTGCTGGGCGTCGTCGGTCATCCGATGCGCTTCGCGGCCGCGCGCCGACGCCGGGCCCGGGGCCGCCGCGCCGCGTACAGCCGGGTCCGCGGGGACCTGCCGGCCGGCCACTCGCTGCGCCGCGCCGCCGAGTTCGCGGCGCTGGTGCTGACCCGGTCGGCGAAGTCCGAGCTCGCATCCGGACACTCGGCCACCGATGACCCTACCGACGACGACTCCATGCTGACTGACAGCGGATTCCTGCAGCGATTCGTCACCAGACCCGGCGTCCTGATGCTGACTGCCCTGATTGTCGTGACGGCCGTCGCCGAGCATGCGCTGATTGGCGGCGGACCGCTGGGCGGCGGCGCGCTGCTGCCCGCGTGGGAAGGCGCCTCGACGCTCTGGGGAGAGGTCCTGCAGGCGTTCCATCCGGTGGGTATCGGCTCGGCGAGCGCCGCGCCGCCGTCAGCAGGCTTCGTGGCGCTGCTGGCTACCGTGCTGCTCGGGAAGACATGGCTCGCGGTAGACGTGCTGCTGCTTGGCTGCGTGCCGCTTGCCGGGGTGACCGCGTTGCTGGCCCTGCGCAAGGTCACCGGGTCTGCGCCGGTGCGCGTCTGGGCTGCCGCCAGCTACGCCCTGCTGCCGGTCGCGTTCGGCGCGGTGGCCGCCGGCCGGCTGGGCAGCGCCGTCGCCTTCGTACTGATCCCGCTGATCGGCCTCGCGGCCGGCCGGATGTTCACCGAGTCAGCCCGGCTGGCGCGCCGGGCCGCCTGGGCGACCGGCTTCATCGTGATGATCGGGACCGCGTTCGTGCCCGTGCTCTGGCCGATGGCCGTCGTCGCCGTGGTGATCGCCGCGGTAGTCGTGCGCCGGTCCCGGCCGATGCTGCTCAACCTGCTGATCGTCGCGGCGACGCCGGTGGTGCTGCTGCTGCCGTGGATGCTTCAGCTGCTCGCGCACCCGTCCACGCTCCTGCTTGAGGCCGGCGTGCAGCAGCCGGGCCTGGCCACCCCGGGCCTGCCGGCCCGGTCGCTGCTGCTGCTCAGCCCCGGCGGCCCCGGCCTACCGCCGTACTGGGTGAGTGCGGCGCTGGTGCTCGTGGCGCTCGCTGCGCTTGCCTCCTCGCGGCGCCGCGTCCTCGTCATGTCCGGCTGGGGCGTGGCGCTGCTGGGACTGGCGGCCGCCGTCGCTATGAGCCGCGCAACCGTGACGCCGGCCGGCGGCCAGGCGATGACGCCCTGGCCGGGCGCCGCGCTGGCGGTGGCGGCGGCGGGCATGCTGCTGGCCGCGGCGGCGGCTGCGGACGGCCTGGGCCGCTCGCTGGGCAGCCGGGACCGCAAGGGCCTGCGGCGGCTGTCGGGAGTCCGCGGGCTGGCCGCCGCCGTCGGCGGCCTGGCCGCGATATCGGCTCCGGTCCTGGCCGCTGGCTACTGGCTTGCGCACCAGGTGCCCGGGCCGGTCGCGCCCGCGGTCGGGCAGGTAGTTCCCGCGCTGGCGCCGATCAGCGGCAGCGCGGGCCGCCAGCTGCGCACGCTCGTGCTGTCCTCGGCCGGCGGCCACGTGTCCTATCTGCTGCTGCGCGGTGGCAGCCCCCAGTTCGCGGACCCGGGTCTGGTGCCCGCCAGCCCCGCGCAGAGCGCGCTGAGCGATGCGGTGGCCGCCCTGGTCGCGCCGAGCGGCGGGCTGGCGAGCGACCAGAGTCAGCAGCTCGCCCGGTTCGACATCGGTTTCGTGCTCATGCGCGCGCCGGCGAACCCGCAGCTCGTGAGCCTGCTCAACAGCGTGAGCGGGCTCACGGCGGTGAGCATGACCCCGTCGTTCGATCTGTGGAAGCTCACGACGCTGCCCGCGCGGGTAACTGTCGTCGAGCCGTCCGGCGCCGTCGTGCCGGTCAGCTCCGGGCCGATCGGCGTATCGGTCGCCGCCGCGCCCGCCGCCGGCGGCATCCTGGAGCTGGCCGAGCCCGCCGGCGGCTGGCACGCCGCGCTGAACGGGCACGGCCTGACCCCGGTTGCCTCGCCGGCGGGCAGCTGGGCGCAGGCTTTCCGGCTGCCCGCGGGGGGCGGCGCGCTGACGGTGAGCCGCAACGGACTGCTGCACGATCTGGTGACCGCCATCGAACTGCTGGCGATCGCCGTTGTCGCCGTCCTCGCGCTGCCCGGCGTGCGGACCGCCGCCGAGATCGAGGCGGCCGCAGCGGCCGGCGCCAGCCGCGACCAGGACGCGAGGGAACCGACGGAACCGGCACCCGGCGACGCTCGCGTCGCTGGTGCCGGCCCTGGCATTCCTGGCCGCCCTGGCATTCCTGCCAGGCTCGGCCGCGGCCGGGCCGGGGCCTTGCGGCGGACCGGGCGCCCCCGCCGCGGCAAGACCGCAGCGGAGGCCCGGCCAGGCAGGACCACGGCCGGGCGCGACCGGGGGCTCGCGGATACCGGGACCGGGCGACCGAGCCGGGATGCGAACGCCGGCGCTGACCAGCTGAGTCAGGACGCGGCCGCGGGTGCCGGGCGGCTGGCTCCGGGCGCCGGTGCCGGACGGGCCGGCCGGCTCAGGCGTCCCGGCGCTGATTCCGAGCCCGAGCAGGCCCGCAGGCCGGGCCGGCGGCGGGCCGCCGCTGCCGCGGAGGACACGGTTGCCGAGCCGGCTGGCCGGCCGGCCAGCGGCCGGTCCCTGCGTGGCGCGGCGAGCCGGGCAGCAGCGATCCGGCCGGGCCGCGGCGGGGCCTCAGCCGCTGACGCGGCGGCAGCAGGCGCCGCCGCAGCCGGAGTGGCCGCCGCGGGACTTGCCGGCGCGGCGGCCGGGCGGTCCGCGGGTGACGCCGGGCATGCGGCATGGCCCGCCGGCCAGCCCGCGAGCAGGTTCATCAGCGACCCGCCGGAGTCACGCTCCTCCGGGCCGGGCACCGACCAGGGCTCCTGGCCGCCCGGCGACCCGCAGGCCGCACGCTGGGGGCCTGATCAGGCGGCCGGTCGGCCGGCGCGGCGTGCCGGACTCTCGCCGTCGGGCTCGGCCTTCGACGAGTCGACAGGCCAGGCCGGCCCGCTGCCGTCTGCCCGGCACGAGAGGTACGGGGACGACACCGGGCCGCCCAGGACGAATCCGCGCCGCGGCCACGGCGAGGCGCCGCCCGGACGCCGCTACGAGGATCCCGATCGCTACCCGGGCTCAGCCGGATACGGGCGCTCCCCCTCCGGCTCGCCGTACCCGCAGGAGCCGGCCTACCGCGCCGACTCCGGCCGGGACCGCCGGTCCGATCCGGCCGCGGACTGGCCGCCGCAGGGCCAGCAGCCCGACTCCGGCCGGGACCGTGGCTCCGGTCCGGCGGACTGGCGCCCGCGCGGCCAGCAGCCCGACTCCGGCCGGGACCGTGGCTCCGGTCCGGCGGACTGGCGCCCGCGCGGCCAGCAGCCCGACTCCGGCGGCTGGCGCACAGCGGAGGATTCGTCCTGGGGCGATGCCGGACGGTCGTCCGCGTGGCCGGAGCCGCGCAGGACGGCGAGCTGGCCCCAGGACCAGCGGGACTGGGCGCCCGAGCACTCCGGCGGCGCGCCGCCGGACCAGGCAGCCGAGCTCGAGGCGCTGCCGCCGGCCGGCGAGGTGCATCACGACTGGCCGAGTCGTGCGGACCGGCACAGCCGCGGGTGGATCACGCCCGGCGACGAGGACGCGGACGGTGAGGCATGGTGAGTCGGCTGCGCGGCGGCGGCAGGCTGCTGTTCGCGGCGCTGGTGGTGCTCGCCCTGGCTGGCCTGTACGGGGCGGCAGGACTGCGACACCCGCCGGCCGCCGCGGACGCTGCCGCCGCCGCGTCGGCCCGACACGTGCCAGTGAGCTCCGCGGTCTATGCGTGCGCAGCGCCCGGATCGGCCGGGGTCTCAGCCGGCTCGCTGGCGATCGCGGCGGCCGGCGGCTCGGCGGCCGGCTCGGCGGTCGTGACCCGGCTCGTACCCGGCGGCAGCCCGGCGGCCGGGCCCGCGCTGGCCACGGTGACCGGCACCGGGCTGCTGCACGTCAGCAACGTCCGCACGGCACCGGCGCTGCCGAAGACCCTGCAGTCAGGCCATCCGGGATCCAGTCCCAGGGTCACTACGTTCGCGGGCCGGGGCGGCGTGATCGTGGCCGCCAGCGGGGCCATGGCGCAGGGGCTGTCAGTCGAGCAGACGGCGGCCGGCCGGCCGACCGCCGCGTGCGGCAGTCCCGGCACCAGCACCTGGTTCGTCGCGCCCGGCCAGGCCCTGGCCGGCAACGTCGAGCTGTACCTCATGAACACCGACAGCGCCCCCGCCGACGCGCAGGTCACGGCCATCACCGACATCACCAAGAGCGGGCCCATTCTCGGCAACGCGGATAACGGCATCACCGTGCCCCCGCACGGCATGGTGGTCCAGTCGCTGACCGGCCTGCTTCAGTCGTCCAAGGTAATGGCGCTGCAGGTCAGCACCAGCGTCGGCCGGGTTGTCGCGGCGCTGCGTGAGAGCAAGAGCAGCGTCCACGCGGGCAGCTGGATACCGGCCGGCCTGGCGCCGTCTCGCCACCTGGTGATCCCCGGCCTGCCGCGCACCAGCGGCAGCCCGGAGCTCTATATCGCGGTGCCGGGCGGCGGTACCGCTGCCGTCAAGGTCACCGCCGTCACCCAGCGCGGCTCATACCAGCCCACCGGCGGCACCAACATCGACCTGCTCGGCGGTACCGCATATCAGATCCCGCTGTCGTCGATGAGCGGCGTCGCCGGCGCGCTGAGCCTGTCCGCGAGCGCGCCGATCCTCGCCGCCGTGCTGCTGCCGGGCGGACCGACGGGCACGCCGGGCGCGATCGCCGTCAGCGGTACGGCGGTGCAGGAGCAGGGCGTCCTGGCCGGGAGCCCGGCGGGCGCGGCCGGCTCGGCGGACGTGATCTTGTCGGCGCCCGGCAAGGCGGCCACGGTGCGCGTCGCGGTCGGCAACGACACCGTCGCGGCAGCGGGGCAGCCAGGTACCGTCGTGCAGATCAAGGCCGGGGGTAGCGTGGTCGTGCCGGTCCATGGCCCGGCCGGGCACCGCCGCGCCCCGCTCACCGTGGTCGTAAGCCCGCAGCGTGGCTCGGGCCCGGTGTATGGCGGCTGGACCATCACCGCGGGCGCAACGCTCCAGTCGGTCCAGCCTGTCCCCAGCTCGCTGACGTGGGTTCCGCTCCCGGCGGTCCGTGCCGTGCTCAGCGCGTTCACCCGCGGCCGACGAGGCGGTCAGTCGTCACCCGGATAGCTCGGATCCACGGTCTGCGGGTCGACGCCGAGCAGATGCGCGAACTCCTCGACGATCACGTCCAGGACGAGCTCGGCTAGCTCCTCGTCACCGTCCGCGCGCGCCATCAGCGGCCGCCGGTACAGCACGATCCTGGCCGGGTGGTCCTGGCCGTCGGCGACCGTGGCCTGCTCCAGCCTCGCCAGCGGCACCAGGTCGCCGGCTTCGGGCTCGGGCTCGGCGGCCGGGATCTCCTCGACCGCGAACTCCACGGCAGACAGCTCGTTTTCCCAGCGCGGCTCGAGCTGGGACACCGCGAGCAGCACGAGGTCATCGAAGCGCTCCCCGCGGGTGCGGTGCAGCGGGACATCGGGCGGCACCAGCGAGCCGCGCAGCCCGCGGCCGTGCCTGTCTCGCCGGTGAACCCGGCTCGGACGTGCCGGAGGCCGGCCATTGCCGTCTTGCACAGTAACCGAGCGTATCCCAGGCCGCCGGGGCGCTTCCTGCGGCTGCATTCTGGCAGCCGGAGACACGATCGTGCAGTGTGCCCCGGGTGGTGGCGTTACCGGCCGCCGGTCGATACCGTCAGCCGTTGTGAGCGACCATCGCGAGCCTGCCCGTGTCGGCGGCAAGAAGCTGACAATCGCGGGCTGCGAGGAGCTACCCGGAGCGCTCAGGTGACCGCTCGGCAGTGTTCCCGTCCGGCGTGCAAGCAGACCGCGCTGTACACGCTGACGTACGTGTACCGCGACTCGACGGCGGTACTCGGGCCGCTCGCCGCGTTCGTGGAGCCGCACTGCTACGACCTGTGCGCCCGCCATGCGGACCGGATGACCGCGCCCCGTGGTTGGGATGTGGTCCGGCTACCCGCCGTTCCGGTAGACGAGCAGGAAGAGGCGGACGACCTCGAGGCGCTCGCCAACGCGGTGCGGGAGGCCACGGTGCCGCGCACTCCGGACGAGCCCACCGGCCAGGGTGTCGAGGTCGGCCGTCGCGGCCACCTGCGCGTGCTGAGGTCGGCCCCCTCAGACCCGAGGCGGATGGGCTAGCCGGCCCGACCCGGCACCCGTGGGCGCGGCGGTGCGGCCGCGGTGCGTAGGGTGCAGGAAGAGCCTGCTGATCTACTGGAGATGCGATGAAGATTGACGACTGGCTGCTGGATATCCTCGCGTGTCCGAAATGCCACTCACCGCTGCGGCCGGACGAGGCCGCCAGCGAGCTGGTCTGCACCGGGGCGGACTGCGGGCTGGCTTATCCCGTCCGGGACGACATCCCTGTGCTGCTTATCGACGAGGCGCGCGACCCGGCGGCCAGCGGGCAGGGCTGAGGCAGCCATCCCGGACGCGGGGGACAGGGTGAGCGGCCGCCCGGCAGCCGGTGCCTCGCCAGGCGGCCGAGGTCGGCCGGAGCCGGCAGCCGGCGGACATGGGCACGATGAGCGCCCCGTCGCCGTCATCGCTGCGCTGGGCGCGAACCTGGGCATCGCCGTCACCAAGTTCGTGGCTTTTGCCGTCACCGGGTCGGCCTCGATGCTCGCCGAGTCGGTGCACTCGGTGGCCGATTCGGGCAACCAGCTGCTGCTGCTGCTCGGGCGGAGCCGGGCGCGCCGCGAGGAAACCGAACAGCACCAGTTCGGCTTCGGGCAGGAACGGTACTTCTACGCGTTCCTCGTCGCGACCGTCCTGTTCACCGTCGGTGCCCTTTTCTCGGGCTACGAGGGCATCGAGCGCATCATGCACCCGCACTCGCTGACCTCGCCCGTGGTCGCGCTGGTGGTGCTGGGCATCGCGATCGCGCTCGAATCGTTCTCGCTCCGCACCGCGGTGACCGAGTCGAACCGCACGCGGGGCCGGGCGGGCTGGCGCAGCTTCATCCGGCATGCCAAGGCGCCTGAACTGCCCGCCGTGCTCCTGGAGGACGTCGCGGCCCTGACCGGTCTGCTGCTGGCGCTGATCGGGGTCATCCTCGCCTGGCTGACTCACGACGACCGCTATGACGGCGCCGGCTCGCTGGCCATCGGGGTGCTGCTCGGCTGCGTCGCCGTTGTCCTCGCGATAGAGATGAAGAGCCTCCTCATCGGCGAGGCGGCCAGTCCTGGCGCGGAGGCGGCCATCGTCGCCGCGATCGAGGCCGGGCCGGAGGTCGACCGCGTGATCCACCTGCGCACCTTGCACATCGGCCCGGAGACCGTGCTCGTCGCGGCGAAGATCGGCGTGCGACACGACGACTCGGCCGCCGGCATCGCGGCCGGGATCGACGCGGCCGAGCGGCGGATCAGGGCCGCAGTTCCGGTCGCGAAGCTCATCTTCCTCGAGCCCGATATCTACCAGGCCGGCCGGGCGGACGTCAGCGACCCCGCGGTCAAGGCGGCCCGGCGGTCATTAAGGCCGCGGCGCCGCGGGATGCTGCCAGGTGCCAGGCGCCGCCAGGCGGGCTAGCGTGCTCGCCTGCTCGCCTGCTCGCCTGCTCGCCTGCTCGCCTGCTCGCCTGCTCGCCTGCTCGCCTGCTCGCCTGCTCGCCCAGGGCACCAGAGGGCAGGATGGTGCCCCTCTTAGGGCAGCGAAGTTACCTCTGCTGCCCCATCGGGTCGGGCGGAAGGGCACCAGGCTGCCCATTGCTGCCCCAGGTGCTCGCGCTGCCCGCGCGCCGACGCCACGTCTCGCTCTCACCTGGTCATAAATCATCCGAAAATGGGCGCTGCAGGTTCAGGGAGACCAGGCGTGCGCCTGAAGGCGCGCGAGAGAGTCATCGTGCTAGCGGTACCAGGCCCGCGCCGGGGTGGTACCGGGCCCCGCCGGGCTGACATCGTGGCCGCGCCGGGGTGGTACCGGGCCCCGCCGGGCTGACATCGTGCCCGCGGGTGCCAGCGCCCGGATGCCAGGCCCGCGGGTGCCAGCGCCCGGCTGCCGGTGCCGGGCGCCCGGGACGCCCTGGGTGAAGGCAGCCCCACCCGGGCCGGGGGTAGCGCCGGCCAGGCGCCCGGCGTCTACGGCTGGCCGGCCAGCACCACGGCCAGCCGGCCGCTGTCGCGCAGCACGGCAAGGTCGGGGTCACGGCCGGCATTGGCCCGCACGTCTGGATTCAGCGTGATCGACTCTGCCAGCGCGGCAACGGCGCCGTCGGGCCGGCCGGACCGGGCGAGCACGCACGCGAGGTTGTAGCTGGCCATGCCGCGTGCCGAATCCGGCGCGCCCAGGTCCGCGGCGGTCGCGACGGCCCGCTCGGCGAGCGTGACGGCGCGCTCGGGCTCGCCGTGCGCCAGGTAGTACTCGCCCAAGTGGCCCGCGGGATGCCAGAAGCCGCGGACGACTACCTGCAGCCACAGCATCCGGCCGCGCAGCCAGGGGTGGCGGGCGGGGTCAGTCAGGTCCTCGTCGCTGACAGCCGCGAGACCGCCGATGAGGAGGCCGGCCGCCTGCCAGCTCTCCTGCGCGACCTGCCGGGGCGCCGGCCCGGCATAGCCCAGGTAGACCGCGTCGGAGCCGTGGTCGATCTCGCCGAACTCCGGTGGCGTGCGGCCGGCCCGGATCGAGTCCAGCCGCTGCGCCTGCTGCCGCTTGAACTCGGTGTTGTGCGCGACGAGCGGCGCGGCTGCCCAGCACGTCGCGCTGCCCGGCTCGGGTGCCGCGCGGGCCGCCAGCAGCTCCTGCTCCTGCGCGGCGGCGAACGCGACCAGGCCGGTCACCGCCGTGCGCAGGTGCCCCGCCTGCGCCCCGGTCACGCCTGCTCCGCAGCGGGCTTGCGGGCGACGAACTTCACGGAGTCGTCGACGATGACGGTCACCGCGCCGAACCCCAGCGTCTGCAGCCGGGGGAGCAGCGAGGCGGGCTCGACCGGGTTGTAGGTGTCGCCCTCGTGGAAGTCGTGCAGTCCGGTGCTTGCCATGCTGTCCGACCCGATCAGCACCCCTCCCGGCCGCAGCACCCGGAAGGCCTCGGCGAGGATCTTGTTCTGCAGCGTCACCGTGGGCACGTGGTGCAGCATCGTGAAGGAGCCGACCGAATCGAAGCTGCCGTCCGGATACGGCAGGTCCGCCGCGCTCCCGGTCACGATCTCGACGTTGGTGCCGGCGTACCGCCCGGCCAGGATCGCGGCGGCGGCCTCGTCCACCTCGACGGCGGTCAGCCGGGCCACCCGGTGCCGCAGCCACTCGGTCGCGGCGCCGGGTCCCGGGCCGATCTCCAGCATCTCCTTGCCCAGCTCGACGTCCCTGGTGACGGCCGGCAGGATCTCGGTCTGGATGTGGTCCGCCCACTCGGGGCTGGTGCATACTCGCGCGTGGTTTTCGTTCATGCCCCGACGCTACGAACGATGCCGCGCCTGTCCCAGGGCGTAGGCTGCCATGTTGTGTCGCAGGACGGACAATGTGCCGCCGATGTCCCCGGTGCGGACGTGGCAGTCTTCGTCGCGACGTTCCCGATGCCAGCGGGCCTGGTGTTCGACTGGCACACCCACACCGATCACCAGCTCGCGTGGGCCGCGAGCGGCGTCCTCACCGTCCGCAGCCGCGACACCGCGTGGGTGCTGCCCCCGACAAGGGCGCTGTGGATCCCGGCCGGGGTCAGGCACGAGACGCTCACGGCCGGCGCCGCCGCCACCATGCAGTCGCTGTACCTGCGTCCCGATCTGTGCCCGATCACCTGGACCGACCCGACGCCTGTGCGCGCCAGCCCGCTGCTGGCCGAGATCATCGGCTACCTTGCCGACCGCCGGCTTAGCCGGGAACGTCGGGCCCGTGCCGAGGCAGTACTCGTCGACCTGCTCGAGCCGGTGGCAATGGCCACCATTGAGGTACGGATGCCCGCGGACCTGCGGGCCAGGGCGGTGGCGGACGCGCTGCGGGCCGATCCCGCCGACAAGCGCACGCTGGCGGAGTGGGGCCACGAGGTCGGGGCCAGCGAGCGAACCCTGGCGCGGGAGTTCGCGGCCGGCACCGGGATGACGTTCGGCCGCTGGCGCACCCTGGTCAGGCTCCAGGCGGCGCTGCCCGGCCTCGCAGCCGGCCAGCCCGTCGGCGCGCTGGCCCGGCGGGCCGGGTACGAGTCGGAGAGCGCCTTCGTCGCCGCGTTCCGGCGGGAGACCGGCTGGACGCCGGCCACCTACTTCGTGCGCCAGGCCTGACCGCGCCGACATGGCACGAATTATAGTTTCCTCATGTTTTGGCTCGATTAAACCGAGAGGAACCGAATCGAATGACATTACGGCCATTCCGGCGCTATGCCAGATTGCTGCCAGCCCTGATCCTCCTCGGGAGCCTGCTCGCGGCCGGCGCGGCGGGCGGGCAGGCGGCCGCGGCCAGTTACCCGCTGCCGGTGCGTGCGGCCGCGGGCGGCAACCTGTCCATGCCTGACCCCGGCGTCTACCTCTACAACGGCAAGTTCTATGAGTTTTCGACCGGGTCCGGGCTGCAGGAATCCACCTCCAGCATCGCGGCCGGGCCGTGGTCGACGCCGGTGAATGCCCTGGACAAGTCCACGATGCCCAGCTGGATCAACTCGGGCCAGGCCTTCTGGGCGCCCGACATGATCCGGACGACGTCGGGAACCTTCGTCGTGTACTTCTCCGCGGCGCTGGCGGGCATCCCGTCCGGCAGCCCCGCCGGGAAGGACTCCGCGCCGGCCAGCGGCTCCCGGTGCATCGGCACAGCGGAGGGCAGCTCCCCGACCGGCCCGTTCACCATAGACGCCAGGCCGCTGGTGTGCTTCTCGCAGTACGGCCCCGCCGACGACATGACCGGCGACCCGGCGAGCAGGACGAAAGGCGAGGGCCTTGTGGACCCGTCGCCGGTGTTCGTGACGATTAGCGGCAGCCAGGAGCTGTTCCTGCTGTACAAGACGCAGGGAGATCCGGGCAGCGGGCAGGTCGTCACCATCCGCATGGTGCGGCTGTCCGACTCGGACGGCACCACCGTCCTGGGCGACAGCCATCAGCTGCTCTACTCGTCGACGGGATCATTCAGCGACACGATCGAGGGCCCGTCGCTCATTCAGAACGGCAGCTACTTCGTCCTGTTCGTGGCCAAGGGGAACTACGATTCCTGCGGCTACTCGACCGAGTGGTTCAAGTCCCAGCACATCTGGGCGTGGACCAACAGCGGTGGCACGACGCTGCTGGACAGCTCCGGGACCGGGCTGTGCGGCCCCGGGGGCGCCGACGTCAGCGCGTCTGAGGTCTCCGGCCAGGACCGGATCTTTTTCCACGGCTGGACCGAGGAGAACAGCGGCACGATAACTTCCGTGCCGCTGCCCTCGAGCGTCACGCCCAAGGAGGGCTCGAACGCCGCCAGGGTGATGTACGCGGCGGTGCTTACCTTCGGCTCGGACGGCTACACCCCGGTGCTCGGCGCCTATCAGGGCCAGTAGCTCATGCGTCCGGGCTGCCCGCGCCGGAGGCGCGGGCAGCCCGGACGCATCCGGGTCGCCGAGTAGCGCTGGCTCAGCCGGGACCCTGGCCGAGCCTGAGCAGCCGCTGGGCGCGCTCCTGCTCGAAGTCCAGCGCCCTGGCTGGCGGCGGCTGGATCCGGCCGATCCGCCGGCCTAGCTCGGCGACCTCCGCGCGCACCCGGGGGTCGGCGAGTACGCGCACGCCGAAGGCGAGCGCGACCGGGCTGATGTCGTAGCGGCGCTCGATGGAGAGGCCGAGCGCTACCGCGGCCACGTCGGCGTCGGAGAACTGCCGGTGCGCGCCCGGGCCGGCGCCGCCGCCCGCAATGCGCCTGGTCGCCGTGCTTCCGGCCGCCGTGCGTCCGGGCGCAGCGCTGCCGCCCGCCGTGCGTCCGGGCGCAGCGCTGCCGCCCGCCGTGCTTCCGGGCGCAGCGCTGCGGCCGGTGCCGGAGCCTGCCCCGGTGCCGGAGCCCGGCCCGGTACCGGAGACCGGCCCGGTGCCGGCCTGCCCCGCAGTGCCGCGCGCAGTCCCGCGGCGACGGCCGTGCCGGAGCGCCGGCAGCAGCCCGAGCGACTCCCGGTAGCGGAGCATCCTGGGCGTCATCTCCAGCCGCCGGGCCGCTTCCGTGATCCGCATAGAGCAAATCTTACAAGTTATTGTCAAGAACGCCGCCCGCAGCGTGCAATGGCCCGCTGCCCTGCCGTACCTTCGTGCTGTCGGCCCTGAACGGGGCCGGACCGACGACGAACGCGAGGAGCGCGAATGCCCGGACTGACCCTTCCCTTCAAGGTGGCCGACCTGTCGCTGGCGGACTTCGGCCGCCGCGAGATCCGGCTGGCCGAGCACGAGATGCCCGGTCTCATGGCGGTGCGGGCCGAGTACGCAGACACCCAGCCACTCGCCGGGGCGAGGATCACCGGCTCGCTGCACATGACGATTCAGACCGCAGTGCTGATCGAGACCCTGGCCGCGCTCGGCGCGCAGGTCCGCTGGGCGTCCTGCAACATCTTCTCCACCCAGGACCACGCCGCGGCGGCGATCGCCGTCGGGCCCGACGGCACGCCCGACGACCCGAAGGGCGTGCCGGTATTCGCCTGGAAGGGCGAGACGCTCGAGGAGTACTGGTGGTGCACCGAGCAGGCGCTCACGTGGCCCGATGCCGACGGCCCGAACATGCTGCTCGACGACGGCGGTGACGCCACCCTGCTGGTGCACAAGGGCGCGGAGTTCGAGGCCGCGGGCAGTGTCCCGGCTGCCAAGGACGACGACCCGGAGGAGTGGCAGGTCATCCTCTCGGTGCTGAGCCGGGCGCTGCAGGAGACCCCCGGCAAGTGGACGGCCATGGCCGATGGCATCAGGGGCGTGACCGAGGAGACCACTACCGGCGTGCACCGCCTGTACGAGATGGCGAACGCCGGAACGCTGAAGTTCGCTGCGATCAACGTCAACGACTCGGTGACCAAGTCGAAGTTCGACAACAAGTACGGTTGCCGGCACTCGCTGGTGGACGGCATCAACCGGGCCACCGACACGCTCATCGGCGGCAAGGTCGCGGTGGTGTGCGGCTACGGCGACGTCGGCAAGGGCTGCTCGGAGTCGCTGCGCGGCCAGGGCGCGCGGGTGATCGTCACCGAGATCGACCCGATCTGCGCGCTGCAGGCGGCCATGGACGGCTACCAGGTCGCCCGGCTGGAGGACGTGGTCGCGATCGCGGACATCTTCGTGAGCGCGACCGGCAACTTCCACATCATCACGGCCGAGCACATGAGCCGGATGAAGCACCAGGCGATCGTCGGGAACATCGGCCACTTCGACAACGAGATCGACATGGCCGGCCTGGCCCGGCTGCCCGGCATCAAGCGGACGAACATCAAGCCGCAGGTGGACGAGTGGACGTTCCCGGACGGGCACGCGGTCATCGTGCTGTCCGAGGGGCGCCTGCTGAACCTGGGCAACGCGACCGGGCATCCGAGCTTCGTGATGTCCAACAGCTTCACCAACCAGGTGATCGCGCAGGTCGAGCTCTTCACCAAGACCGGCGAGTACGCGCTCGGCGTGCACGTGCTGCCCAAGCACCTGGACGAGAAGGTCGCCCGGCTGCACCTGGACGCGCTCGGCGTCCGGCTGACCGAGCTGACCAAGGAGCAGGCCGCCTACATCGGCGTCCCGGTCGATGGCCCGTACAAGCCCGATCACTACCGCTACTGACGGGCCGGACGGGTCCGCGGCAGGCTCGGACATCGCCGATCCCGGGCTGGCCCTCGCCGGCCAGCCCGGGATCGCGTGGGCCGGGCGGTCCATGCCGGTCCTGGGCATGCTGCGCACCGCCTTCGCCGCCGGGCAGCCGTTCGCGGGGCTGCGGATCGCCGCCTGCCTGCACGTGACCGCCGAGACGGCCGTGCTCGTCCAGGCGCTCGTCGCCGGCGGCGCGCAGGTGTACCTGGCGGCGTCCAACCCGCTGTCTACTCAGGACGACATCGCCGCCGCGCTGGCCGCCGGGCCCGGCGTCACGGTGCAGGCCCGCTCGGGCGTGGACCGCGGCACGTACTACGAGCACATTCACCGGGTCCTCGACTGCCGTCCCGACCTGGTCATGGATGACGGCTGCGACCTCGTCAACACCCTCCATGAGGAACGGCAGGAACTCCTGGCCGCGGTGCGCGGCGGCTGCGAGGCGACCTCGACGGGCGCGGCCAGGCTGCGCCGGATGGCCGCGGCCGGGTCGCTGCGGTTCCCCGTGGTTGCGGCGGACGCGTCGGCGACCGGTCGCATGATCGACCATCAGTACGGGACCGGGCAGTCGGTGCTCGACGGCATCCTGCGCGCGACGAACACGCTGATCGCCGGCAAGACCGTGGTCGTGGCGGGGTTCGGGCCGTGCGGCGCGGGCGTGGCGGAGCGAGCTCGCGGCCTCGGCGCACAGGTCGTCGTCACCGAGACGGACCCGGTGCGGGCCCTCGGGGCGTTCATGCAGGGCTTCCGGGTAATGCCGATGACCGCCGCGGCGCCGCTGGGAGAGCTGTTCATCACCGCGACCGGGAGCGTCGCGGTGCTCGGCGCGGCGGAGCTCGCGGTCATGCGGGACGGCGCGATCCTGTGCAACGCCGGGCACTTCGACGTCGAGATCGACGTGCCCGCGCTGGCCGGGCTGGCCGCGCAGGTGCATCACGGGCTCCGGCCGCACGCCGACGAGTACGTGCTCACCGACGGCCGGCGGCTGATCCTGCTGGCCGAGGGGCGGGTTGTGAACCTGGTAGCCGCCGAGGGCAATCCGCCGGCGGTGATGGACACATCGTTCGCGATCCAGGCCCTGGCGCTCGAGTGGCTGGCGGCGAGCACGGAGTCCGTCCCGGCGGTGCACGCGGTCCCCGCCGAGATCGATGCCCGCGTCGCCAGCATGACGCTGGCATCGCTCGGTACCCGCATCGATACCCTCACCGCCGCGCAGCAGCGCTACCTGGAGTCGTGGCGGCAGGGATCGTAAACCGCGCCGCGGCTCAGCGCGAACGCCGCGGTCTGGCCGGGAGCCTGCTCGCCGGCGCCTCCGGCGGCCCGGCATCGGGGCCGGTGCCCGGCGCGGCGCGGTAGCGCGCCGGGCGCCCGGCCCGGTGCGGCGGGTCACGGTAGGCGCGCTGGCCGCCCGGCCCGATGAACATCCAGCGCCCGGCCGTGATGACGATCGCGATGGCGGTTGCGGCGACCATCGCGATG
>Ga0335076_10001810_pt1 | contig 20881 bp, 20 predicted proteins | sample Lox_Sample_25_FD_206717 | JGI IMG/M metagenome (GOLD analysis project Ga0335076, IMG submission 206717) | Soil microbial communities from Loxahatchee National Wildlife Refuge, Florida, United States - Lox_Sample_2.5 | ecosystem: Environmental > Terrestrial > Soil > Wetlands | place: USA...
CGCGGCCTCGGCGACGACCGCGGCGGTGCGGCGCGCCGCCTCGTCCCAGCCGAAAATCGCCGCCCGCTCCGGTCCGGCCTTCCGGAGACGGGCGCGGAGGCCCTCGTCGTCGAGCGCGCGCTCGAGCGCGTCCGCGAGCGCCCCGGCGTCGCCCACGGGCGCGCGCAGCGCCGCGTCGCCCCCGACCTCCACGAGCGCCGCGGCATCGGAGGACACCGACGGCGTGCCGCACGCCATCGCCTCGAGCAGCGGCAACCCGAACCCCTCCTCGATCGACGGGTAGGCGAAGGCCTCGGCGGCCCGGTAGAGATCCCGCGCGGCGTCCCGCTCGGCGTAGCCCGCGACGTGGATCCGATCGCGGAAGGAGGACGCCTCGATCCGGCGCCGCAGCGGCTCCGACTTCCAGCCCGCGCCGCCCGCGAGCACGAGGTCGGGGCGCGACGGGCGCCGGCGCCACAGGAGCTCGCAGGCGGCGACGAGCGTCCCGACGTCCTTCCGGGGCTCGAGCGTGCCGAGATACAGGACGAACGGCCGCCCTCCCGCGTACCGGTCGCGCGTCTCCCGCCGCGCGGCGTCGTCGCCTCCCGGCGCGAAGAAGTCGCGGTCGACGCCGTTGCGCGCGACGCGCACGCGCCCGGCAGTCTCCGGGTACCGAACAACGAGGTCGCGCGCCGTCGCGTCCGACACGCAGGCGAAGCGGGCGGCGCGCTCGACCGTGCGGTCCCACAGCGGCACGAAGCCGACGAGGGTCCGCCGCGCGTGCCACTCCGGATGCGTGACGGGCGTCAGGTCGTGCACGACGGACACGAACGGCGTCTCGCCGCGGACCGGTCCGATCGTCAGCGCCGATACGAGCACGTCGGCGCCCCACTCCTCGAGCCGGCGCGGCAGCGTCGCCTGGAGCCAGAGCATGCCCGGGAGGCCGCGGTCCTCGTGGAGCGAGACGCCCGTCGGGCGCGGCGGCGTCTGCGGAAAGGGCCGCGGGGCGAACAGGCCGATCTCGTGGCCGTCGAGCCGGGCCAGCCCACGGACGATCGCGTCGGTGTAGGTCCCGATCCCGGTCCGCTCCGCGAGGAGAGCCCGGCCGTCGACCGCGATCTTCACGGGGGCGAGTCTAGCCCGCCTCGCGCCGTTTGACTGGGCGGCGTGGGGCGGTAGAATGCGCGGTTCGATCATGAAGCCGGCCACCCTCTCGCTGGACGCCGTCCTCGACGAGCCGCTGCGGTTCGCGGAGGTGCTCTCCGTGCCCGCCGCCGCCTTCGACCGGGAACCGCTCCTCTCGATCACGCCGCTCGAGCTGTCGGGGGAGGTCGCGCGCATCGAGGGGGGATACGCGCTTTCGGGGCAGCTCGTCTACGGCGGGGAGCTCGAGTGCAGCCGCTGCCTCTCGGCGTACCCGTTCCGCGAGGACGAGCCGTTCTCGCTGATGCTCTATCCGCGTCGGCCCGCGGGCGGCGACGAGGTCGAGCTCGCCCCGGAGGAGCTCGATGCGGTCTTCTACGACGACCCGGTGATCGCGCTCGCGCCGATCGCGGAGGAGCGCGTCCAGATGGCGCTCCCGATGAAGCCCCTGTGCCGCCCGGACTGCAAGGGCCTCTGCGCCGGGTGCGGCAAGGACCTGAATCTCGGACCGTGCGGCTGCGCGCACGAGTCGGTCGATCCCCGCTGGGAGGCCCTGCGGGGCCTCAAGGAGAAAGTGTAGGAGAAGAATGCCGAATCCCAAACGGCGCCACAGCAAGGCCCGCCGCGACAAGCGCCGCGCGCACGACGCGCTCACGCCGCCGGCGATGTCCGAATGCCCGAACTGCCACGAGCCGAAGCAGCCGCACCGCGTCTGCCCGCGCTGCGGCTACTACAAGGGCAAGCAGGCGATCAATACATAGATCTTGAGCGGCCCGCTTCGCGGGCCGACGGACGAGAGAGGGGAAGCCGCTCCGGGACTCTCTCCCAGGAGTGACGGTCGGGGCGATCTGCCGGGCTGGGCCGCTATAATCCACGAACTCGTGCTTCACTCAGGATTGAAGGGCTGACGTGCGCATCGCGGTGGACGCGATGGGCGGCGATCATGCGCCCCTGGTGAACGTCGACGGCGCCGTCGCGGCCGCGCGGGAGTTCGGGATCGCGAGCCTCCTCGTCGGGCGGACCTCGGAGCTCGAGCCCCTGCTGCGCGACGCGGGCTTCCGCGGTCCCGAGATCGAGATCGTGGAGGCGCCCGAGGTCGTCGCGATGGACGAGCCGGCCACGGCGGCGATCCGGAAGAAGCGCAACTCCTCGATCCGGGTCGCGGCGAACTGCGTCCGCGACGGCCGCGCGCAGGGCCTCGTGTCGGCGGGCCACACCGGCGCCGCGATGGTGTCCGCCAAGATGGTCGTCGGCACCATCGAGGGCGTCGACCGTCCCGCGCTCGCGACGGTGCTCCCGAACCTGACCGGCCACAGCCTGCTCCTCGACGTCGGCGCCAACCCGGACGCGAAGACGTCCCACTTCCGCGAGTTCGCGGTCATGGGCTCGATCTACGCCGAGCTCGTCTTCGGCAAGAGGAAGCCCTCGATCGGGCTCATGTCGATCGGGGAGGAGGACTCCAAGGGCACGGCCTCCACGAAGGAAGCGTTCAAGGTCCTCAAGGAGACCGGCCTGAACTTCGTCGGCAACGTCGAGGGCCGCGACGTCTTCAACGGCACGGTGGACGTCATCGTCACCGACGGGTTCACGGGCAACGTCATCCTCAAGGTCTCCGAGGCGCTCGCGGAGATGGTCGAGAACCTGCTGCGCGAGGAGATCAAGCGGACGCTCCAGGCCTCGGTCGGGTTCCTGCTGTCGAAGTCGGCGTTCCGACGCTTCAAGCAGCGCCTCGACTACTCGGAATACGGCGGCGCGCCGCTCCTCGGCGTCAAGGGCTGCGTGATCATCTGCCACGGCCGGTCCTCGGCGAAGGCCGTGAAGAACGCGATCCGCTTCGCGGCCGAGTTCTCCCGGCAGAACCTGGCCGAGAAGATCCAGGGGCAGATCGCCGAGCTCCACTCGCGCGAGGCGAGGCTGGCGAAGGCATGATTCGCGCGAAGATCCTGGGCACGGGCGCCGCGGTCCCGAAGCGCATCCTGTCGAATGCGGACCTCGAGAAGCTCGTCGAGACCTCGGACGACTGGATCACGAGCCGCACGGGGATCCGCGAGCGCCACATCGTCTCGGACGGCGAGCACTTCTCCGATCTCTGCACGCGCGCGGGGGAGCTCGCGCTGAAGCGCGCCCACGTGAAGCCCGAGGAGATCGACATGATCCTCGTCGGCACGATCTCGGGAGACATGCCGTTCCCGGCGACCTCGTGCCTCGTCCAGCGCAATCTCGGCGCGACGCGGGCGGCGGCCTCCGACGTGTCGGCGGCGTGCGTCGGCTTCCTCTACGCGCTGCACCTCGCGGACGGGCTGATCCAGTCGGGGAAGGCGCAGAACGTGCTCGTCATCGGCGGAGAGATCCTGTCGCGCTACGTCGACTGGACCGACCGGAACACCTGCGTGCTCTTCGGCGACGGCGCGGGCGCCGTCCTCCTCCAGGCGACGCGCGGCGACCACGGGATCCTCGGCAGCATCATGAAGGCGAACGGCAGCTACCACGACTTCATCTGCATGCCCGGCGGCGGCTCGGATCGACCCGCGAACGACCCGAAGTCGATCGAGGAACGCCTTCCCTACATCAAGATGAAGGGCAACGAGACCTTCAAGGTCGCGGTGAAGGCGATGGCCGACGTGACGCAGGAGCTCCTGTCCGAACAGGGCTTCACGCACGAGCAGGTGGACCACTTCATCCCGCACCAGGCGAACGTCCGCATCATCGACGTGGTCAGCGAGAAGCTGAAGATCGACCCGCGGAAGGTCTACAAGAACATCGAGCGATTCGGCAACACGTCCGCGGCCTCGATTCCGCTCGCGCTCGACGAGCTCGTGCGAGAGGGCCGCGTGAAGGACGGCGACATGGTGCTCATGACGGCGTTCGGCGCGGGGCTCGTCTGGGGATCCGTCCTCCTGCGCTGGTGATCCTCCCGGCCTGACGGCGCCTTCATCGATGTCGCTCGCGCTGCTCTTTCCCGGTCAGGGCTCGCAGTCCGTGGGGATGGGAAGGTCTCTCTACGAGGCCTCGCCGGCCGCGCGCGCCGTCTTCGACGCGGCGGACGCGGCGCTCGGGTTCCCGCTCTCGAAGCTCTGTTTCGAGGGCCCCGAGGAGGATCTGAAGCTCACGGCGAACACGCAGCCGGCGATCCTGACCCACTCGGTCGCCGCTTTCGAGGACCTGCGCGCCCGTTTCCCGGAGCGCCTCGAGGGCGCCGCGTTCGCCGCGGGGCACTCGCTCGGCGAATACTCGGCGAACGTCGCCGCGGGCGCGCTCGCGTTTCCGGACGCCGTGCGCCTCGTGCGGGAGCGCGGGCGCTTCATGCAGGAGGCGGTGCCGGCCGGCGTCGGCGCCATGGCCGCGATCGTCGGCCTCGCGCCCGCGGAGGTCGACGCCGCGTGTCGCGAGGCCGGGCGCGGGGAGGCCGTCTCGCCCGCGAACTACAACTCGCCCGAGCAGACGGTGATCGCGGGACACGCGGCGGCCGTCGCGCGGGCCTCGGAGGCGTGCCTCGCCCGCGGCGCCAGGCGCGCGATTGCGCTGCCGGTGTCGGCGCCGTTCCACTGCGCTCTCATGTCGCCCGCCCGCGAGAGGATGCGGCCCCTCCTCGAGGCGGCGGCCTTCGCCGACGCCGGTCTTCCCGTCGTCACGAACGTCGACGCCGAACCGGTCCGGGCGGCCGCCGGCCTCCGCGACGCGCTCGTGCGCCAGGTCGACTCGCCCGTGCGGTGGGTGGAATCGGTCCAGCGGCTCGCCCGCGAGGGCGTCGACCGCGGCCTCGAGATCGGGCCCGGGAACGTGCTCGCGGGACTCGTCCGGCGGATCGAGAAGGGAATCAGGGTCGAGGGGTACTCGGGATGAGGGCGCGTCTCGCGCTCCTCCTCGCGTCTCTCGTCCTGCTCGCCCGCTGCGCCACGACGGCCTCGAGCACCGCGGCGAGCCTCGACGCCGCCGTCAAGGGCGCGGAGTCCCGCTGCCGCTGTCGCATGGGCGTTTCCGCGCGCCACCTCGAGTCGGGCCTCACGTACGAGCACGACGCGCAGTCGGAGTTCGAGTCGGCGTCCGTCATCAAGATCGCGGTCCTGACCGAGGCCATGGCGGAAGTCCGCGACGGGAGGGTCGATCTCGCCGAGCGCTGGGACCTGACGGCCGAGAAGAAGGCGGACGGATCCGGCACGCTCCTGCTCCTCGACGCGGGCCTGAATCCCACGTGGAACGACCTCGCGACGCTGATGATCGGCCCCTCCGACAACACCGCCGCGAACGCGTGGATCGTCCGGCTCGGCGTCGACACCATCAACGCGCGCATGACCTCGCTCGGCTTCGAGCACATCCGGCTCTTCGGCACGATCCCGTGGCTTTCCCGGAAGGACGAGGAGCCGTCGCCGTGGAAAGGCTTCCGCCTGGGGATCCTCACGCCGCACGAGGTGGCGGATTGGATGGCGCGCGTCGCCCGCGGGGAGCTCCTCGACGCCGACTCGTCGAAGCGCATCTTCGAGTACCTCGACAAGGACCCCAGCCGGATGCGGATCGCGCGCCGGTTCCCCTCGAGCTTCCTGTGGGCGGGGAAGACGGGCTCGATGTCGGGCGTGCGCAACGACTCGGGCATCCTCCGCACGAAGAAGGGCCGGTTCGTGCTCGTCGTGCTCACGGACCAGAGCAAGGCGGAGGGCTTCGGCGCGGCCGACCACCCCTCGGTGCTCGCGATCGCCGACGTGTCGAAGGCGATCGTGGACGCGTGGAGCGCGGAGCTGCCGGACATCGTCGAGAAACCCGAGTAGGTGCGCGAGGGATAGACTGCGCGCCGATGAACCGCTTCCAGGGCAGGATCGCCCTCGTGACGGGGGCCTCCCGCGGCATCGGCGAGGCGATCGCGCGCCGGCTCGCGGCCGAGGGCGCCACGGTGCTCGCCGCCGCGCGCTCGGCCGACGCGCTCGGCCGCGTCGTCTCGGAGATCGAGTCCGCCGGCGGAAAGGCCTCGGCGCTCGCGCTCGACCTCTCCGATCCCGCGTCGATCGACGCCGCCGTCAAGTCCGCGCTCGCGACGCATCCCGAGATCCACGTCCTCGTCAACAACGCCGGCGTCACCGAGGACAACCTGATCCTCCGCATGAGCCGCGACGCCTGGGACCGCGTCCTCGGGACCAACCTGACCGGCGTCTTCCTGCTCACGCAGGCGCTCGTCAAGGGGATGGTCCGCAAGCGCTACGGCCGCATCGTCAACGTGACGTCGGTCGTGGGTCTCATGGGCAACGCCGGCCAGGCGAACTACGCCGCGTCGAAGGCCGGGCTGATCGGATTCACGAAATCGATCGCGCGCGAGCTCGCCTCGCGCCAGGTCACGTGCAACGCGGTCGCGCCCGGGTTCATCGCGACCGCGATGACGGAGAAGATGACCGACGCTGCCCGCGCGGCGCTGTCGACGCAGATCCCGCTCGAGCGTCTCGGCACTCCCGACGACGTGGCGGCGGCCGTCGCGTACCTCGCCTCCGACGAGGCGTCGTACGTCACGGGCACCGTCGTGAACGTGTCCGGGGGCCTGTACATGTAGCGGACGCGATTTTCTCGGGTTTCGGCCCGGCTTCGCCGTCCCGAAACCCGACGCGGCGTTCTCTCGCCGCGGGTCTTGCCCCGGGGGGACAGTTGGGGAACAATACGGCGTCTTTTTCCTGGCAATCAGCGACGAAGGGAGAGTGGAATGGCCGTCGAAGAAAAGGTGAAGAGCATCATCGTCGAGCAGCTCGGCGTGGACGCGAACGAAGTCACTCCGGAGGCGTCTTTCGTCGATGATCTCGGCGCCGACTCGCTCGACACCGTGGAGCTCGTCATGGCGTTCGAGGAGGCCTTCAACATCGAGATTCCCGACGAGGCGGCCGAGAAGATCCAGAAGGTCAAGGACGCCGTCGATTACATCGAGAAGAACTCCTCGAAAAACTGAAAACAGATGCCCCGTTTTTCCTCCCCGCGCCGCGTGGCCGTGACGGGGCTGGGTCTCGTTTCCCCGCTCGGCATCGGCAATCGTGAAAACTGGGACGCCCTGACGGCCGGCCGCTCCGGTCTCGGGCCGATCACCCGTTTCGACGCCTCGCGCTTCAACTCCCGGATCGCGGGCGAAGTGAAGGGGTTCGACCCGTCCCTGTACATCGAGAAGAAAGAGATCAAGAAGATGGACATCTTCATCCATTACGCGATGGGGGCGGCCCATCTCGCGATGGAGGACTCGGGGGTCCAGGTCACGGACGAGAACCGCGAGCGCTTCGCCGTCGTCGTCGGCTCGGGCATCGGGGGACTCCCGATCATCGAGGAGACCCACAAGAAGTACCTCGAGAGCGGAGGCAACCCGCGCACGATCTCGCCCTTCTTCATCACCGGCCTGATCGTCAACGAGGCCGGCGGCAACATCTCGATCAAGTACGGGATGAAGGGGCCGAACCTCGCGATGGTGACGGCCTGCACGACGGGCGCGCACTCGATCGGCGAGGCGTACCGCATGATCCAGAACGGCGAGGCGGACCTCGCGCTTGCCGGCGGGACCGAGTCGGTGATCACGCCGCTCGCGGTCGGGGGCTTCGCCGTCATGAAGGCGCTGTCGCAGCGCAACGACGACCCGCAGCGCGCCTCGCGCCCCTGGGACCGCGACCGCGACGGCTTCATCATCGCGGAGGGCGCGGGCATCGTCATCCTCGAGGAGATGGAGGCGGCGAAGAAGCGCGGCGCGCGCATCTACTGCGAGCTGGCCGGATACGGCATGTCCGGCGACGCGTTCCACATCGCCGCGCCCTCCGAGGACGGCGACGGGCCCGCGCGCGTCATGCGCAACTGCCTGGAGGACGCCGGGATCCCGCCCGAGAAGATCGACTACATCAACGCCCACGGCACGTCGACGCCGGCCGGCGACAAGGCCGAGACGCTCGCCATCAAGAGGGTGTTCGGCGAGCACGCGAGGAAGGTGGCGGTGTCCTCGACCAAGTCGATGACCGGGCATCTGCTCGGCGCCGCCGGAGGCCTCGAGACCGCGATCTGCGCGCTCGCGGTGCACCACGGGGTGCTCCCGCCCACGATCAACTACGACAATCCTGATCCGGAATGCGACCTCGACTACGTGCCGAACACCGCGCGGCAGAAGAGGGTCGATTACGTCCTCTCGAACTCCTTCGGATTCGGCGGCACGAACGGCTGCCTCATTCTGAAGAAGATGAATTGATCTTGATTCCCCGCGAAGAGAATGGATTGATTCGCGCATGAATTCGCTCGTCTGCATCGCGTACGTTCCCGACACCGAGACGAAGATCAGGATCGGCGCCGACGGCAAGTCGATCGACGAGGCCGACGTGAAGTGGATCGTCTCGCCCTACGACGAGTACGGCCTCGAGGAGGCGCTGAAGACGAGGGAGGCGAAGGGTGCGGGCACGGTGACCGTGATGGCCCTCGGTCCCGAGCGCGTGAAGACGGGCCTCCGCGAATGCCTGGCGCGCGGCGCCGACGAGGCGGTCTGGGTGGACTCCGGCTCCGCCGCTGCGCTCGACGCGCTCGGCACCGCGAAGGCGCTCGCGGCCGCCGCGAAAGGCGGCGCCTACGACTTCTACTGGTTCGGGCAGAAGGGCGTCGGCTTCGACGAGTCGCTCGTGGGGCCGATGTTCGCGGAACTGATGGGCGTGCCGCACGTCGGCAGCGTGATCCAGCTCCAGCTCGGCGACGGCAAGTTCACGGCTCATCGCGAGATCGAAGGGGCGCACGAGGTGGTCGAGTGCACGCTTCCCGCCGTGCTCACGGCGCAGAAGGGCCTGAACGAGCCGCGTTACGCGTCGCTGAAGGGCATCATGGCCGCGAAGAAGAAGCCGATCGCGGAGAAGAAGCTCGCGGACCTCGGCGTTCCCGAGGCCGACCCGGCGCGGGCGAAGACGCGCTGGCGCAAGCTCGAGCTGCCGCCGGCGCGGCAGGCGGTCAAGCTCGTGCCGCCCGACGATCCGGCCGCGGCGGGCAAAGAGCTCGCGAGGCTGCTCCGGGAAGAAGCGAAGGTGATCTGACATGAAATTCCTCGTCTTCATCGAGCAGCGGGACGGCAGGATTCGAAAGGCCTCCCTCGAGGCGTTGTCGCTCGCGAAGAGGCTCGGCGGCGGGCCGGCGGCGGCGGTCATCGCCGGCAAGGGCGTCACCGCGCTGACGAGGGAGCTCGGCCGGTACGGCGCGGGCACGGTGTACGTGGCCGACCGCGACGACCTCGCGCTCTACTCGAACAAGGGCTACGTCGGGGCGCTCGACGCCGCGGCGAAGAAGGCGTCGCCGGACGTGGTCCTCATCGCGGCGACGGCGATGGGCAAGGACGTCGCCCCGCGTTTTGCCGCGCGCCACGATGCCTCCGTGCTCGCCGACGTGATGGACCTCCGGGTCGAGGGCGACCGGCTCGTCGCGTGGCGTCCGGTGTATTCCGGCAAGGCCCGAGCCGAGGTGGACTGCGGCGCCTCGAAGCTGCAGATCGCTACGGCGCGCCCGAACGTGTTCCCGGCGGTGGCCGACGCGGCCGCGCCCGATCCGGCCGTGGAGACGCTCGAGCTCGGCGACGTCGCGCCGCGGGCGAAGGTGCTGCGCGTCGAGACCTCCGAGTCGAAGGAGCTCGACGTCGCCGAGGCGGACGTCATCGTCTCGGGCGGCCGGGGCATCAAGGGGCCGGAGGGGTGGCCCGTCGTCCGCGACCTCCAGCAGGCGCTCGGGGCGGCGCTCGGCGCGTCCCGCGCCGTCGTCGACGCGGGCTGGATCGACCACCAGCACCAGGTGGGACAGACCGGCAAGGTCGTCTCGCCCACGCTCTACGTCGCCTGCGGCATCTCGGGCGCGATCCAGCACCTGGCCGGCATGGGAACGTCGAAGGTCATCGTCGCGATCAACAAGGACCCCGAGGCGCCGATCTTCAAGGTCGCGACCTACGGCGTCGTCGGCGACCTCTTCCAGATCGTGCCGGAGTTCGCGAAGGCGGTTCGAGCGGCGAAGGCGGAGTAAGCACAGCCCGAAGCCCGGTCGAGCGGATCGCCTGGCCGCGGTCCTCGGCGTCGCGGCGAGCCTCCCGCTTCCAGGAGAGCTTCCGGCGCGCCGACCCGAACGGCCGCATGTACCGCATCTCCTGGCTCTACGGCATCTTCGCGAACTGACGTCGCTCGATCCGCATCTGGGTGGTTCCAGGGGCTCGGGTTAAGATCCGCGCCGATGTTGCCGCTGCCCACGGAGAATGCGGTCCTCGGCCTTCCGGGCCGCGTCGTGTTCGGCCTGCTCGTGCTGGCCGCGATCGCCGTCTTCGCCTACTCGATCTCGCGGCGGGTGCGGGTCCTCCTCGCCGGCCGGCCCGACGACCGATTCACGCGCCTCCCGGAGCGGTTCCTTCGGACGCTCCAGTATGCCTTCGCGCAGAAGCGGATGTTCCGCGACCCCTACGCGGGCTTCTTCCACATCCTGATCTTCTCGGGCTTCGTCGTGCTCACGGTCCGCTCGATCGAGCTCGTCGTCGAGGGCCTCGTCCCCGGCTTCACGCTCCTGCCCGGGGCCGCCGGCAACGCGTACACGCTGGTCAAGGACGTCTTCGAGGTGCTGGTCCTCGTCGGCGTCGCCCTGGCGGTGTTCCGGCGCCTCTTCGCGCGCCCGAAGCGGCTCGACCTGTCGATGGACGCGTGGCTGATCCTCTTCCTGATCGCGTACCTGATGATCACGGACCTGGTGGCGGAGGGCGCGCGAACGGCCGCCGCCGGAGCCTCCGCGGCGAGCGTCTGGGCGCCCGCGGTGGCGGCGATCGCGGGGCGCCTCGCCGGCGCCTCGCCGGCCGGCCTGCGGTCGCTGTACGCCTTCTGCTGGTGGACGCACCTGCTCGACCTGCTCTTCTTCGCCAACTACCTGCCGTACTCGAAGCACTTCCACATCATCACGTCGATCCCGAACGTCTTCTTCATGAACCTCGAGCCGATGGGGAGGCTGAACCCCGTCGACCTCGAGAACACGGAGCGGTTCGGCGTCGAGCGCGTCGAGGACCTCACCTGGAAGCAGATGCTCGACGGGTACACCTGCACCGAGTGCGGGCGCTGCCGCGTCGTGTGCCCGACCGCGCTGACCGGCAAGCCGCTCGACCCGAAGATCTTCATCGGCCGGGTCCGGGACGCGGTGTACGAGGCGACGCCGGGAATTCTCAGCGTTGCCGACGGCCGCGGCGACGGCGCGCCGGGAGGGCGTCGCGACCTCATCGGCGGCTGGATTTCCGAGGACACGATCTGGGCGTGCACGATGTGCGGCTTCTGCACGACCGCCTGCCCGGTCTTCATCGTGCCCGCCGTGGACAAGATCGCCGAGATGCGCCGCTACCTCGTGCTCGACAAGGCGGAGTTCCCGAAGGAAGTCCAGAACGCGTTCCGCGGCATGGAGACGAACGGCAATCCCTGGAACATCTCGGCGGCGTCGCGCGCCGACTGGACCGAGGGCCTCGACGTCGTCACCATGGCGGAGGCGGGGGAGAAGGAGATCGAGGTCCTCTTCTGGGTCGGCTGCGCCGGGTCCTACGAGGACCGGGCGAAGCGCGTCTCGAAGGCGTTCGTCGAGCTCCTGAACGCCGCCGGCGTCTCGTTCGCGATCCTCGGCGGGGAGGAGACGTGCACCGGCGACTCGGCGCGCCGCATGGGCAACGAGTACCTCTTCCAGATGCTCGCGCAGCAGAACGTCGAGACGCTCAACAACCACAAGATCCGCAGGATCGTCACGAACTGCCCGCACTGCTTCAACACGATCGGCAACGAGTACAAGGACTTCGGCGGGAACTACGACGTCGTGCACGGGACGCAGCTCGTCGCGGAGCTCGTCGCCGCCGGCCGGCTGAAGCTGACGACGCCGATCGCCGAAACGATCGCGTTCCACGACCCGTGCTACCTCGGGCGCTACAACGGCGCGTACGAGGCGCCGCGGCAGATCCTGCGCGCGATCCCCGGGCTCGAGCTGAAGGAGCTCGAGCGCTCCCGCGAGCGCGGTCTCTGCTGCGGAGCGGGGGGCGGCCGGATGTGGATGGAGGAGAAGCTCGGCGAGCGGATCAACCAGGTCCGCATGCGCGAGATCGCGGACGCGGGCACGGGTGCCGTCGGCGTCTCCTGCCCGTTTTGCATGGTGATGATCGGCAACGCGAAGGACGAGATCGGCGTCGCCACGCAGCCGTTCGACGTGATCGAGCTCGCGCGGCGGGCCCTGGGGTAGGAGCGGCGGGCTCAGCCGCGGCGCCGCGGCGGCGGGACCTCGAACGCGTTCCGGAAGATGGTGACGCGCCGCGCGGCGTCCTCCTCCCGCGCGTCCACGCAGACGACGTCGAAGCGGCACGGCCGCGCCGCGCCGCCCGCGCCGGCGAGGTAGCTCTCGGCGGCGCTCCGGATCCGCCGCTGCTTCTCGAGCGTCACGGACTCGGCCGGAGCCCCGTACGCGCGCGTGAGGCGGCCCTTGACCTCGACGAAGCAGAGCGTGCCGTTCTCCTCGGCGATCAGGTCGATCTCGCCGCGCTTCGTGCGGAAGTTGCGGTCGATGATCCGGTAACGCGCGGCGACGAGCGCGCGCTCGGCCTCCCGCTCCCAGTCGTGGCCCACGCCGCGGAAACCGCCCGGCCGCTTCGGCACGCCGCGAAGGCGATCGATCACTCGCCGCGCGAGAGCGAGGGGCGTCATCGCCGACGGATCATACGCGCCGTCCTCCGACGCGGAGCGCCGCGTGCTAGAATCCAGTCTCTTTTCGAGGAAGTCCCCTTGAACGACGCCGACCTGAGGTACGGATTCTCCTGCCCGATCTGCGCCGGAACTTTTTCGATTTCCCTCGCCAAGATTCCGCCGGTCCAGGCGCGCTTCAACTGCCCCAAGTGCGGCAAGGCGATGGATTTCCCGTCGCGCGAAGAGGCGCGCGTGTACATCTCGCTTCAGTCGAGCGGCGCCGTCGCTCCCGCTCCCGAGCCCGAGCCGGCGCCTCGCGAGACGCCGCGGCCCGCGACGGTCCGCCCGACGCCCGCCCCCGATGCCGTGGACGCGAGCGGCAACCCGTCGGACAGGGCCTACCGCCTGCAGAAGCGCGGGTACGAGGCCGACGTCTTCGACCGCCGCACGATGCGCCAGCTGATCCGGACAGAGCTCGTCAACGAGGGCGACCTGGTCGCCGTCGACGGCGCCGTGGCGGCGCGCGCCGACACGATCCCGGAGCTCAAGTCCCTGTTCGAGCTGCGCAAGAACGCGCGGGCCGTGCCGCCGCCCATCTGTCCGACGCACACCGACCGGCTCGCCCACTACAAGTGCGGCGACACCGGCCGGCCCCTCTGCGAGGAGTGCGGCGACGAGAAGAAGTTCGGCGGCACGAGCGTTCGCGTCTGCTCGCACTGCGGCGGCACGGCCACCGAGCTCCACGAATCACCGGGCGACCTCGCCTAGGCTCGCCCGCCTCCGGACGGGCTCTCAGCTCCGGTAGTCGGCGTTCAGCGACACGTAGTCGTGCCCGAGGTCGCTCGTGAGGACGCGCGCCCGGGCGTGGCCGACGCCGAGGTCGATGGTGATCGGCACGCGCTCGCGCGCGAAGATCCGCGCCGCGTCGCGCTCGCGGTACGGCACGGGCACTCCCGCCTCGACGAGGCACAGCGGGCCGGCGGCGAGATGGGCGCGTGCGGGCGCGAGACGCGCGCCGCTGCGTCCGACCGCGGCGAGGATGCGGCCCCAGTTCGGGTCGCCGCCGTGGAGCGCCGTCTTCACGAGCGGGGACGTCGCGACCGCGTGGGCCGCGCGCCGGGCGTCCCGCTCGGTGGCCGCGCCGCGGACGAGGACCTCCATCACGCGCGTCGCGCCCTCGCCGTCGCGCACGATGCGCCACGCCAGTTCCCGGCAGACGGCGAGCAGCGCCCTCTCGAAGTCCCCGGCGTCCGCCGCGCCGTGGATGCGGGGCGCGCCGCGGGCGGCGGAGGCGAGGAGGAGCACCGTGTCGTTCGTGGACGTGTCCCCGTCGACCGAGATCGCGTTGAAGCTCTCGTCGGTGGCGCGACGGAGCGCCGCCTTGAGGAAGGCCGGCGGGACCTCCGCATCGGTCATGACGAAGGCGAGCATCGTCGCCATGTCGGGGTGGATCATCCCGGCGCCCTTCGCGAATCCCACGATGCGGCCCCGGCGTCCGTTCGCGCGGAAGGTCGCGGACGCCACCTTCGGCCCCACGTCGGTGGTGAGGATCGCGTGCGACGCGGCGTCGATGCCTCCGGACGAGAGGCGCGCGACCGCCGCCGGAAGCGCCTCGCGGATGCGGGCGTCGGGGAGCGGCACGCCGATGACGCCGGTCGACGCGAGGAAGACCTCCCCGGGAGGACAGCCGACCAGCTCGGCGGCGCGCCGGCGCACTCGCCGCGCGGCGTCGGCGCCCGGTCGCCCCGTGATCGCGTTGGCGCAGCCCGAATTGACGACGACCGCGCGCACGCGGCCGCCGCTTCTCGAGAGGGCGGCGCGGGACAGGACGACGGGCGCGGCGGGGAATCGGTTGCGGGTGAAGAGCGCCGCCGCGGTCGCGCCCTTCTCCGCCACGATCAGCGCGAGGTCGGGCCGGCTCTTGCGCACGCCCGCCCGCACGCCGGACGCGAGAAACCCGCGGGGCAGCTTCAAGGCCGTCTCCGGGCCGCCGCGATCCGCCGCGCGGCGCTCCGCGCGGCCTCCGCGACGCGCCGGGGCGCCGTGCCGCCGAGCGCCCGCCGGCGCCCGAGCGCGCGCCCGAGGTCGAGGGCGGCGAGGTCGCGGGACTCGATGCCGTCGGTGGGCGGGAGGTCCTTGAGCGTGCGGTGGGCCGCCCGGGCGCGGGCGAGGCGCCGTCCCACGCGCGCGTGTGCCTCGCGGAACGGGACGCCCCGGCCGGTGAGCGCGTCGGCGAGGTCGGCCGCGAGCAGGCGCTCGTCGGCCGCCGCCTCCGCCATGCGTGCCTTGTCCAGCCGCACGGCGGCGACGAGCTCCGCGACGGCCGGGAGCACCGCGGCCAGGGTCTCGCGCAGCCGGAAGACCGGCTCCTTGTCGAGCTGAAGGTCCTTGTCGTACGCGAGGGGCAGTCCCTTCAGGAGGGCGAGGAATCCCGCGAGGTCGCCCGCGGACCGCGCGGCGTGGCCGCGCGCGAGCTCGAGCAGGTCCGGGTTCTTCTTCTGGGGCATGCGCGAGGACCCGGTGGCCAGCCGGTCGGGGAGCTCGAGGAAACGGTGCTCGTCCGAGGAGAACGCGATGACGTCCTCCGCGAGGCGCGAGAGATGCGAGAGCGCCATGGCGCCGGCGTACAGGTAGTCCGCGGCCGCGTCGCGGTCGGAGACGGCGTCGAGCGAGTTGGCGGTCGGGCGCGCGAAGCCGAGGCGCCGCGCGAGCGCCGCGCGGTCGATCGGCAGCGGCGTGCCCGAGAGCGCGGCGGAGCCGAGCGGGCACTCGTCGGCGCGCGCGAGCGCGTCGCCGCAGCGGGAGACGTCGCGGAGCAGCATCTCGACGTAGGCGAGACACCAGTGGCCGAACGTGACGGGCTCGGCGCGGCGCGCGTGCGTGTAGCCGGGCATGGGCGTCGCGGCCTCGACGCGCGCGCGGGCGGCGAGCGCGCCCGCGACGTCGAGCAGTCCCTCCCGCGCCTCGGCGAGGGCCCGCTTCAGCCAGAGGCGAAGGTCGACCGCCACCTGGTCGTTGCGTGAGCGGCCCGAGTGGAGCTTGCCCGCGAGGGGACCGAGGCGGCGGCCGAGCTCGGCCTCGACCCAGGAGTGCACGTCCTCGTGTCCGGAGCGCGGCGCCACCCGCTTCGCGATCGCGCGGAGCGCGGCCGACAGCCGCCGCGCCTCCGAGCGGGAGAGCACGCGCGCCTCGCGGAGGGCTTCCGTCCAGGCGATCGAGCCTTCGACATCCTCCGCGAGGAGCGCGCGATCGAAGGAGAGCGAGTCGTTCAGACGCGAGAGGCGCGCCGAGGTCGGCTCGGCGAACCCGCCGCCCCACTGGTTGACGCGGCGCGTCAACGGTGTCTCGCGCGCTTCGGCGCCCCGACCGCGCCCACCTCGAGGGGCGCGAGGCGCCGGCGGCCCCGGTGCGGCAGACCGAACAGCCGGATGAACCCGGCGGAATCCCGGGGCGTGTAGCCCGACATGTCGAAGGAGGCGAGGCTCTTGTCGTAGAGCGAGCGCGGCGAGCGACGCCCGGAGACGGCCGCGGTTCCCTTGTAGAGCTTGAGCGTCACGCTGCCGGTCACCGGCTCCATCACCTTCTCGAAGAAGGCGTCGAGCGCCTCGCGCAGGGTCGTGAACCACTGCCCGAAGTAGACGAGCTCGGCGTAGCGCAGCGCGGCCCGCTCCTTCTCGTGCGCCGTGTCGCGGTCGAGCGTCAGCGACTCGAGCGCCCGCAGCGCCGCGACGAGGAGCGTGCCGCCCGGCGTCTCGTAGACGCCCCGCGACTTGATGCCGACCAGCCGATTCTCGACGATGTCGACGCGGCCGACGCCATGCCGCCCGCCGATGGCGTTCAGCGCGGCGATCAGGCGGGCGGGGGAGAGGGACTCGCCGTTGACGGACACCGGCGTGCCCGACTCGAACGCGATCGTCACGCGCTCGGGCTCGTCGGGGGCGTCCTCGGGCGCGACGGTCAGCTGAAACAGGGACGGTTCCGGCTCCCAGGCGGGGTCCTCGAGGCGGCCGCCCTCGTGCGAGAGGTGCCACAGGTTCCGGTCGCGCGAATACGGATCCTTGCGCGTCGCGGCGACCGGGATGCCCCGCGCCGCGGCGTAGTCCATCGCGTCCTCGCGCGAGGCGATCGACCACTCGCGCCAGGGCGCGATCACCGCGAGCTCGGGGGCGAGCGCCTGGTAGGCGAGCTCGAAGCGGACCTGGTCGTTCCCCTTGCCGGTGCAGCCGTGGGCGAGCGCGTCGCAGCCGGTCTCGAGCGCGACCTCGACCTGCTTGCGGGCGATCAGGGGCCGCGCCGACGCGGTGCCGAGCAGGTACTCGCGTTCGTAGATGGCGCCCGAGCGGAGGACCGGGAAGAGGTAATCGCGCGCGAACTCCTCCTTCAGGTCGAGGAGACGGAAGTCCGCCGCGCCGGTGCGGCGCGCCTTCTCCGCGAGTCCCGAAGTCTCCTCCTCCTGTCCGACGTCGGCGGCGACGGCGACGACCTCGCAGCCGTAGGTCTCCCGCAGCCAGGGAATGATGATCGAGGTGTCGAGGCCGCCCGAATAAGCCAGGGCGACGCGGCGAATCGTCTTCATGCGGGACGTTCCTCCTTCAGGATGCGTTCGAGCTCTTCGAGAAAGGCGGACAGCGCCGCCCGCGGCACGACGTAGGGCGGCAGGAGGCGCAGGACGGTCGAGCGCGCGGTGCCGACGACGAAGCCGGCGTCGAGGAGCCGGCGCGCGACGGGCGCCGCCTCCCGGTCGAGATCGATGCCCCACATGAGGCCGCGCCCCCGGACGGCGACGATCGAGGGTGTCCTTCGACGGAGCCTCTCGAGGCGCCCGCCGAACCAGTCCCCGATGCGGCGGACGCGCTCGAGGAGCCCCGCTTCCTCGATCTCCTCCAGCACGGCGAGCCCGAGGCGGCACGCGACCGGGTTGCCCCCGAATGTCGAGCCGTGCTGGCCCGGCGCGATGGCGCCGTCGAACGACGGGCCGAGCAGAACGGCCCCGAGGGGGAGACCTCCCCCGAGCGGCTTCGCGAGCGTCACCGCGTCCGGGCGAACGCCGGCGGCCTCGAACGCGAAGAGGGTCCCCGTCCGGCCCAGACCGCACTGCACCTCGTCGAAGACGAGCGTCGCGCCCGTCGCGTCGGCGAGCTCCCGCGCGGCCCGGAGGAACTCCGCCGAGAGCGGGACGACGCCGCCCTCGCCGAGCACCGGCTCGAGCAGGATCGCGGACGTGCGCCCGGAGACGGCCGCGCGCAGGGCCGGTTCGTCGTTCGGCGGCACGAATCGCGCGCCCGGCACGAGCGGGGCGAACGGCGCTCGATACGCCGCGTGTCCCGTGACGGAGAGCGCGCCGAACGTCCGTCCGTGGAAGCTCTCGTCGAGCGCGACGACCTCGGAGCGGCCCGGGTTGCGGAGCCGCGCGAACTTCAGCGCGGCCTCGTTCGCCTCCGTGCCGCTGTTGCAGAAGAAGACCCGCGACAGGCCCGAGGCCCTCGTGAGCCGTTCCGCCAGCATCCCCGGCGCGGGGTGGTAGTAGAGGTTCGACACGTGCCACACGCCGGCCGCCTCGTCGCGCAGCGCGCGAACGAGACGAGGGTGCCGATAGCCGAGCGCGTTCACGGCGATGCCGGCGAGCAGGTCCCAGTACGCCTTCCCGTCCGCGTCCTCGAGGCGGGCGCCGCGCCCGCGCCGCGGATGGAACGGCGTGCGCGCGTACGTGGCGGCGACGTGCGCCCTGTCGCGCGTTTCGACGTCGAGCGGCGCCTCAAGCGGCGACAAGGGTCGTTCCTCCCGGGCCGCCGGCGAGCGCCGCCTCCCGGCGCGCCGGACCGGCGATGACGATCTCCCGGATGCCCGCGCGCGCGGCCGCGAGGCACGCCGACAGCTTCGGACGCATGCCCCCCGTGACGGCCGGCGAGTCGAGGAGGCGCGAGGCCTCGAGCGGATCGAGCCGCTCGCGGAGGCGCCCGGCGCCGTCGGCGACGCCCTCGACGTCCGTCAGGAAGACCAGGCGCCGCGCCCCGATCGCGCCGGCGAGGGCGGCGGCCGCGGCGTCCGCGTTCACGTTCAGGAGCGAGCCGTCCGGTCCCGCGGCGAGCGGGGCAACGACGGGCAGCCGCCCCTGCGAGAGCGGCCCCTCGAGCCCCCGCGGGTCGGCGGAGGTCACGGTTCCGACGAAGCCGAGGTCGACGCCGCCGATCGGGGGATGAAGGTCCGCCCGAAGCAGACCCGAGTCGCCGGCGCAGAGGCCGACCGCGTCGACACCGGCGGACTCGAGCTCCCGGACGAGCTGCGCGTTGACCCGACCGGCGAGGACGGCGACCACGACCTCCAGCGTGGCGCGGTCCGTGATCCGAAGGCCCTCGTGCACGCGCCGCTCGATGCCGCGGGCCGCGAGCTCGGCATCGATCCGTTTGCCGCCGCCGTGGACGAGGACGATCGGCTCGCCGCCGCGCCACCGGCGCGCGATCGCGGCGAGGACGGCCGCCCGGCCTCCCGCGTCCTCGAGGAGGCTGCCTCCGAGCTTGACGAGCGCCGGCCCCGGCCCCGTCACGCGAGGCCCTCGTCTTCGTCGAAGCCGGACATCCGGTTGTAGTTCTGCACGGCCTGAGACGCCGCTCCCTTGAGCAGGTTGTCGAGCACCGACACGACCACGGCACGGCGGCCGGGAAGCATCGCGAAGCCGACGGCCGCGCGGGGAGTGCCCACGACGTCGTTCAGCTCGGGAAGACGGCCGGGCGTCTCGACGTCCACGAAGGGGGCCGCGCCGTACGCGGCCTCGTACGCGGCGGCGATCTCGTCGTCGCCGACCGCTCGCGAGAACGCGACGTGGATGGTCGAGAGGATGCCGCGGACCGTCGGCAGCAGGTGCGGCACGAAGACGAACGGGGCGGTGTCCGCGAGACCCAGCTGTTGCCGCATCTCCGGTTCGTGACGGTGCGTGCCCGCGCCGTAGGCCTTCAGGTTTCCGGCGAGCTCGGCGAAGGAGTAGGCGAGGTCGGTCTTCTTGCCCGCGCCGGAGACGCCGCTCTTGCAGTCGCAGATCACCGGCTGCGCGCCGTCGAGGAACGGGAGGATGGGCTTCAGCGCGAGCAGGACCGACGTCGGATAGCAGCCGGGATTCGCGACGAGCCGCGCCCCCGGCAGGGCCGCTCCGTTCCATTCCGGCAGTCCGTACACCGCCTCGGCGAGGAGCTCGGGCCGGGGATGCGGGAACCCGTACCAGGCCGGGTAGTCCTCGGCGCGGGCGAGACGGAAGGCGCCGGAGAGGTCGACGATCGACAGCTCCGGCGCCCAGTCGAGCAGGAGCGGCACCAGCTCGGCGGACGTCTCGTTCGGCGTCGCGAGGAAGACGGCATCGGGACCGTCCTCGAGGAGCGCGTCCACGTCGAGCGGCAACGCGGCGGGCCCCGGACGGCCGCCGAGGCTCCTGTGGAGCGCCGCGAATCGGACCGAGCTCCGGCCGCCGCTCGAGAACAGCCCGCCGATCTCGATCCGCGGATGGCGGGCGAGCAGCGCGACGAGCTCCGCGCCGGCGTAACCGGTCGCCCCGACGACGGACACACGCCGCCGCGGCGACGGCACCGAAGCGGGGGACGTCGCGGCGGAGGAGGCGGAGAGGGCGGCGCCGGCCACTACGCGCGCCGGCGCGCCGGGCCCGACGAACGGCGTCGGCCGGGGAAGCGCGCGGGCCCGGCTCCCGACCGGGACCCGATCGTCTGGCGGAAACGGGCCGCGAGCGCGCGGGCGGCGGCGGTGGATCGCGTCGCGAGGAAGATCGTGTCGTCCCCGGCCAGCGTCCCGACGATCTCGTCCATCGAGGCGGCGTCGATCGCGAGAGCGACCGGCTGGGCGTCGGCGGGCGGCGTCCTCAGGACGACGAGCGTCCCGGCGGCGTCGGCCGAGAGGACGAAGTCGTCGACGAGGCGCTCGACCGTCTGATTCCGGCGAAGCGCGAGGGACGCGGCCTCCCTCGGGGGAGCGCTCTCCGGCGACTCGCCGGGAGCCGCATACCCGTCGGCACCCTTCACCAGGCCGAGCTCCCGGATGTCGCGCGACAGCGTCGGCTGGGTCGCGGCGAGGCCGCGCGCACGGAGGAGCCGGGCGAGCTCCTTCTGGGAGCGGACGGGCGA
>Ga0335076_10001812_pt1 | contig 20867 bp, 18 predicted proteins | sample Lox_Sample_25_FD_206717 | JGI IMG/M metagenome (GOLD analysis project Ga0335076, IMG submission 206717) | Soil microbial communities from Loxahatchee National Wildlife Refuge, Florida, United States - Lox_Sample_2.5 | ecosystem: Environmental > Terrestrial > Soil > Wetlands | place: USA...
CCTGCGCTTCAACACCAACATCCTGCATGGCGCGAGGATCTGGAACAACACGTTCTACGACGCGGTGACGAGCGGCAACAGCGGTTACGGTGCGATCACGAACGACTGGAACCTTCCGGGCGACGCGCTCGACATGGAAAACAACATCATCGTCCCGACGAACGGAATGCACTACAGCGGCGGTTCGGTCGGCATGTCGGCGGGAATCGGCACGGTAAGCGGCAATCTGTGGTTTGGTGGCGCCGGCGGCGTGGGATTCGACGGCAGTCCGATCAAGGCGGATCCCGCATTCGCCGATCCGTCGCGCGCCGATCTCCATCTCCACGGCGGCAGCCCGGCGATCGACAGCGGCAGCGGCGCGGTCGCCGCGCTCGTGGCCGACGACTACGACGCCGTCGTCACGCGTCCGGCGGGTGCGGGATTCGACGTCGGCGCCTACGAGTATGCGGCCGGCTACGTGTACGACCGGATCTTTGCCGACGGCTTCGAGTGAGTGGCGCCGGCCGTCCGACGATTGCGGCGGCGTAATCCACGCCGATCACCACGAACACTGCGAGCGTCTTCAGGCACCTGATCGCGAAGATGTCCTTGTACGACTGGCGGTGAGTCAGCCCGCACACGGCGAGCAGCGTGATGACGGCCGGTATCGTCGCAGAGGATTGGTTTTGGTCAAGCAGCTTGCGGATGCCGCTGCGTCAGTCTCCTGCGCACGTCCCGCGCACCGCGTCGTCGACGCTGGAGTAGTCGAGCACGGCCGCGGGCAACTGCGGCAGTCGCGCCCGCACGAGCGCGTCGCGGCTGGATTCCTTCAGGCGCGCGACACGAAAGTCGGTGCCGCGCGCGGCCAGCCAGTCGCAGAATTCGCCGAGCGCCTCGAGCACCGTGCTGTCGAGGTCGGGCGACTCCTCCAGACTGAGGATCACCAGGCGCGCATCGGCGTGCTGCAGCACCAGCTGGCGCGCCTGCGCGAACAGCGGCTCGGCGTTGGCGAAGAACAGCGGCTCCTCGGGACGCAGGATGAGGAGACCCGGTGCGAGGGTAGCCTTCGGATAACGTCGGGTGTCCACGTAATCGTGTTCGCCAACGCGGCCGAGCACGCTCAGACGCGGCGTCGCCAGCAGGCGCAGCAGCATGACCAGGCTGAACGCGATCGCGGCGAGCAGGCCGTCGAGTACGCCGAAGCTCAGCACCGCAACCACGGCCGCGAGCGCGACGAGACGGTCGCGCTGCCAGACCAGGTAATTGCGGAACACGCCGATGCGCAGTGACTTGCTCACCGCGTGAATGACGATCGCGGCGAGCACCGGTTGCGGGATGCGCTCGATCAGGGGCAGGCAGACGATGACCAGCACCAGCACCACGGCGGCGGCGTACAGGCCGGCTCGGCGTGATTGGGCGCCCGCGGCCTCGTTTGCCGACGTGCCGGAGTAGCCGGCGCCGACGGGCGTGCCTTGCAGCAGGCCCGAGGCGATGTTGGCGATGCCCAGCGCCACCAGGTCGCGATTCGGTTCCACCGTCTCGTTGTGCTTCAGCGCGTAGGTGCGGATCGATCCGTAGGACTCGGCGTACAGGATGAACATCAGCGCGACCGCGAGTTCGACCAGCGGCAGCCACTGCGCCTCGGCAGGCAGCTCGAATTTCGGCAGTGCGAGCGCCAGGCTGATCGAGCCGGTCAGCCCGACGCCGTGCGCGGCGAGCCAGCCTGCTGCGGCGATCCCCGCGATGATCACGACCAGAGGGCCCGGCACGCGCGGAATGCGTTCGAGGATGAACAGCAGGGCGAGCGCGCCGAGGCCGCAACCGAGGCTCGGCACCTGCCACTCACCGGCGTGGCGCAGGGTGTCGACGAGCACGGGCAGGAAACCGCCGGCCGCCGCATGCATGCCGACGAGGTGCGGGCACTGCTTCACCACGATGATGATGGCGAGCCCGAAAGCGTAGCCGCGCAGCACCGGTCGCGCGATCAGGTTGGACATCGCGCCCAGGCGCAGTGCGCCCGAAAGCGCGAACGCGACGCCGGTGGCGACGACAAGGATCGAGGCGAACGCCGCGCGCGCTCCGGGGTCGGCGCCGGCCTGGCTCAGGGTTGCCGCAGCGAGCACCGCGGCGGACGAGGACGTGGCAGTCACGATCGCGTAGCGGCTGCGTCCGATCAGTCCGTAGACGATGAGTCCGCAGAACAGAGCGATCAATCCGGCCTGCGGTGGCAGCGCTGCCAGCCCGGAATATGCAACGGCTTCCGGCAGCAACAGGCCGGCGATCGACAGGCCGGCCAGCAGGTCGGCCGTGCGAAACGTCGGCGGCACAGCGTTCATGCGCCCATCCTGCTGCGACCGAACGCTGTTATCAACTAGGGCACGCCGGCGTGCGCCCAGTCGACGACGTGCGCGTAGAAGCGCACTTCGTGCTGGCCCCAAGCGGCGGAATGCCCGGCGAAGCCCTGCGCGAGCGACGTGCTGCCGTAGTTGACGCTGCCGGCCTGTGCGACCTGCGGACCCTCGCTCTCGACCGCGCGGTCGCTTTTGGTGCTGGGCCGCACGATCGCGATGTGTCCGGGTTTGTTGTCTTGGTGGTTGCGATACGTTGCCACCACCAGCCAGCCGCGATTCGCATATCCCTGCGCCGACTTCGCGTCGGTCAGGGCTTGCCAGCCGTGTGTCGCACGGCTGTCCGCGAGCCAGTCGTACTGGGCGTTGGCGAGCAGGATCTGCCCGTGCTCCGGCGGCCGCAGGATGGAGATGCCGAGCTGCTTCGCGGCAGCGGCCACGAACGCACTGCAGTGCGTGTGCATGCCTTCGGTGGTCTCGGTTCTGCCGTCCGGCACGCCCGTTTCCCAGTTGACGTGCACGCCGGCGGGCCAGTGCGCCTCGACGTGCATCGAGTCCAGCAGGCGGGCGAGACGTTCGCCGTCGGTGCTGATGCCGGCCGCGAACGTGCCGCTCGCCATGGCCAGGCAGACGAAGGCCAGAATCGCATGGGTGAAAGATCGTTTGGAGAAGGTTCCGGACATCGTCCTGCCTCGCGTCGCAAGTACGGCCACTGTAGACGATTAGTTGTTCCCGGCAACCATTTCCATGTGCACCGACCACGCGGTCGTCCAGGCATCGCCCTTCTTGAACTCGGTCAGCACGTCGTACGCATCGGCGCCGTTTTTCTTCCACTGGCTGCGGTAGGTCTGGACCTTGCCATCCTGCTGGTAATCGGTCGGCGGGAAGACCAGCGCATCGCCCGCGGATTCGACCGCGCCCTGGCTCGACCCGCCGTCGCTCTCGACGTACAGATACTGCAGCTTCCTTGCCGTGCCGTCCCAGTAGTAGATCGATTCGCCCAGATAGTCGGCGTGTCCGTCGCCGTGCACGGTGTGGCGGTCGCGCACGAAATGATCGGCGTAGATCCAGCTGAAGCAGTGCGTGTCGACGTCCTTGCCGTTTGGCAGAGTGCCTTTCCAGCAATGTCCCGCCAGATGCGCGAGCGGCGCGTACGGCGATGGCGCGTCGGCGGCACCGGCGGGAAAGTGCAGGGTCAGAAGCAGCAACGGAAGCCATTTGCGCATGATCGTTCCTCGATGGACTGGTGACGGCAGGAGTGCGGACGGGCGAACGGTCTAGGTGTGCTTTTTCGCCTTGCGTTTCGGAGCGGATGGCCTGGAAGTGGCGCGTGTTGTGGGGCGCGAACGCAGCAGCAGATCGATGTAGGCGCGCAACTGGCGCACCGAACTGTCGAAGTGGCGGATGTCGCGATAGGTCCGCGCCTGCATCACGCCGCCTTCCATGGTCGTGAGGATGAACTCCGCCAGTTCGCGCCGGTCGAGGCTCCCCGGCAGGCGCTCGCGCGCCGCATCGAGGCACTCCTGGACTGCGCCGATCCAGGCGTCGAAGTTGCGTGCCAGCGACTCGCGCACTGGCGGATCCGGCTCGTGCAGTTCCAGCGCGAGGCTGCCGATCGGGCAGCCGTACTGGCACTCGGTCTGCGTGAGCGCCATGCGATAGCGCGCGAGCAGGGCGAAGATTTTCTCGATCGGGTCGTCGACGCCGGCCCAGGCCGGCGCCAGCAGCATCGGTCCGATGCCGTCGCGGTAGGCCTGGAGCACGGCGAGCAGCAGGTCCTGCTTGCCGGGGAAGAAGTGGTAGAGGCTGCCGCTGTGCGCAGCCGCGGCCTGGCGAACGTCCGCCACGCTCGTGGAGGCATAACCCTTGGTGGCGAACAGCTGCAGGGCGGCGAAGACGAGACGATCGCGGGTTCCGGGCTCGTTCATGGATTTGATTGATCGATCAACCAAGTGAACTCTAGACCCAGTTGATCGATCAGTCAAGTGGGGCGGGGACTTCCGGCGGACTCGCGTCGGGTGTAGACACTCCCCCAAGTTCGGGCAAGTACCTATTCGGAAGCGGTGGAAGTGGCCAATTTGGAGACTATTTGCACGACCACTTTGGTATCGACATCCACGGCGTTCCAACCTGCACCAACGGATATTTGGCGTGCATCACAAGTGGCAACGTGACAACGTGCGAGTCGGTCCACTGCCCGTAACTCAGGTACACGATTTACGTCTGGTAACGACAGGGTGCCAGCGCGACGGCTCGATTTAGAACCAGCAACGAGACCGCTGCAAAAGGGCAGCGGTCTCGACTGGCATCAGCAATTTCAACAACTAGAAATCCCGTGTGGCGCGGATTCCGAAGGTGCGCGGCTGCACCGGCAACACGTAGGTCTGCGGTCCGCACACGGTCTCTGCACATTCCGCAAAGCGCACGAGTTGGCCGCGATTGTCGAAGGCGTTCTTGAGATACACGTCGAACGACCACAGGTCCTTCTTCGTGCCGATGGACAAATCGACCGTGCCATAGCCGGGCAGGTCGCCGAGGATGCTGTTCTCGAGCAGACGCAGATCCGAACGGCGGCGACCTTCGAAGAATACAGCTCCCTGGGCGTAGCTTTCCCAGCCGCCGCCGACCTCGAAGTTGTAGCGTGCGGTGAGGTTGCCTTTTTCCTTCGCGGTAACAGGCAGCTCTGTCCCCTTGGGTGCTTCGGGTCCATCCACAGCTTCGCCGGTAATCGGGTTGATGGTACCCGGCGGACAGTGAGTAATGGGCGTGCCGTCGGTCTCGGTAAAACCGCAGTAGTCCTGCGTCAGCTTCGAGTGGTAATAGGCAAGTCCAGCGCTGACGACGAGGTTGTAAGTCGCGGCCCAGCTCACGTTGGTTTCGAGACCGTTGATCTCGGCCTGGCCCGCGTTCTTGATCACGGTCAGGCCGTTCTGTCCGAGTACCGCGAATTGGAATTTGTCCCACGTGTCGTGGAACACGGCGCCGTTCCAGCGCAGGCGATGATCCATCCATTCGGTTTTCCAGCCGAATTCCCAGTTGGTGAGGAAGTCCGACTTGTACGGCGGCAGGTCGCCGCGCCGGTTGATGCCGCCTGGCCGGAAACCCTCGGACCAGGTGCCGTAGATCATCTTCTCGTCGTCGAGCTTGTAGGTCAGGTTGGCCTTGCCGAGCGTGTCGGTCTCCTTCGTGGTCTTGTCGAGGTTCGTGCAGGGCGCGGTTTCGAACGGTTGCGAGGTGAAACAGGTCGCTTCGCCCTCGCTGGTGCTGTAGCCGGGCGCAAAGCCGTAGAAGCCCTTGAGGCTGTTCTCGGTGTGGAACCAGCGTCCGCCGATCGTGCCGGTCAGCCTGTCGGTGAAGTCGTAGTACAACTCGCCAAAGCCGGCGTAGTCGTCATCGTAGCGCTTCTGCTTGGTCAGCCACAGCGTGTCCGGCCAACCCGTCACGCTGAGGTCAGAGCCAAGGCCATTGATGATGTAGTCCTGCTGGATGTCGTGCGACTGCTTTTCATCGAAGACGCCAACGACGAAGCGCAGGCGGTCTTCCTTCGGCGACTGCAGGCGCAGCTCGTTGGTCGTCTTGCGGTAGATGTCCTGGCCGTGGATGTGCTGGCTGGGATCGATCAGGTTGCCGTTGTTGTCGTGGATGTAGGCGCCGTAGCCGCAGCACACGTCGTACCAGTACGAGTAGTCGCTGTAGTCCGAATCCGTGTGGTCACTGCGGTTCAGATGCGCGAAGGCGTAGACGACGTCGAAGTTGCCGATCTTGCCCTGCACGGTCAGCGCCGACTGCACCCAGCGGTCCACCGACGACTCGGGGAAGAAGTGGCTGACCTCGAGGTCGCCGACGTGCGGATCGAACGCCCAGTTGCCCTTCTCGCGCTGGCTCTGGCCCTGCACCGCCGGCGTGATCGTCCAGTCGTCGTTGAGGATGAAGGCGAGTGCGGCACGGCCGCCGGTCGTTTCCGCGGTGTTGTAGTTTTTCTTCGCCGTGCCCGCGTTGTCGATCGTGATGCCGGAGGTCGGGTAGGTGCGCGTACCGAAGATGTTGTCGATATAGCCGGCGTCCTTCACGTCCCAGCCGACCACGCGCAGGGCGATGTTCTGCGCGAACGGAATGTTCACGTAGCCTTCCAGCTGATAACCGTTGCCGCCGTTGTCGACGGAATTGACTTCGCCGCTCACGCTGGCCGAGAACGCGGACGGATCGGGCTTGTTCGTGATCACGCGAATCGTGCCGGATTCGGAACTGGCGCCGTACAGGGTGCCCTGCGGGCCGGCGAGCGCCTCGACGCGTGCGATGTCGTACATGTGGATGTCGAGCGCACCCTGGATCGTGGTGATCGGCTGCTCGTCGAGGTACTGGCCGACGCTCGGCAGCGGACCGGAATGGTTGCCGTTGCTGCCGCTGGCGACGCCGCGCATGTACACCTGCGCGAAGCCCGGGGCAAAGCTCTGCGTGGAGACGCTGGGCAGCAGCTTCACGTAGTCGTTGAAATCCGAGACGTTCATCTCGGCCAGCTTGTCGGAGCTGAGCACGTCGATGCTGATGGGCACGTCCTGCGCGTTCTCCGTGCGCTTCTGCGCGGTGACGGTGATGGTGCCGAGCTGGGTCTTGGATTCGTCGCCGGGCGCGCTCTGCGTGGCCGGCGGATTCTGCTCGGCGGCGCTGGTGTCGGGGTCTGCGCTCGTGTCGGCGAATGCCGGTGCAAAGCAGGCGAAGTGGATCGCGGCCGCGAGCGGCAATCGGGAAATCGTGGTGCGCGAGAAGCGGTGCAACCGGTTGCGGGGTCTGTTTCTCATGTGTCGGCTCTCCCGGGGTAGTGAGTTGTCATGTGCCAGTCCGTCGGCTGATGGTCACGCTGTTCCAGTTTTGTCCGCGTCGGCCGAGTCGTACTCGGCGAGGGCCGGCCCCAGCGCCGCCTTGAGTGGGCCGAGCCAGGGTTCGAAGTTCCGCCAGTGGTCCACGCCCGAGCGGTAGATCGGCTGGCGCACCTGCTCGGAGCTCGCCGTGCGCACGGGCCGCTCGTTCTCGAAGAAGCGCAGGCAGTTCTCCTCGAACGGCAGACCGCAATACGCGAGCAGGCGGCGCACCTCGCGTTCGGTGTCGGTGACCATGTCCTCGTAGCGTACGCGGTGCACGCGGCCGGGCAGCACGGCATCGACGTGACGCAGGTACTCGACGTAGTCGCGGTAGTAGCGGCCGATGTTCTCGAGGCCGTAGGTGAAGTTCTGGCCATGGGCGAAATGCTGCTTGAACGCCGAGAAACAGCAGGCGAGCGGATGGCGCCGCGCATCGATGATCTTCGCGTTCGGCAGGATCAGATGGATCAGCCCGATGTGCGCGAAGTTGTTCGGCATCTTGTCGATGAAGAACGGCCGGCCGAGCTTGCGGTGCGCGCGCGTGCGCGCAAGATATTCCTCGCCGAGCGCGTGCAGTTCGTCGCCGCTCAGGCGCGCAAGCGCGTCGTGGTACGTTCCGGCGCCGACGTCCGCCGCCGAGCGGCGCAGGCCGCGCGTGATGGAGATGAGATCCGGCAGCTCCATCGTGCCTTCGACGAGCGAATGGCTCGACAGGATCTGCTCGATCAGCGTCGATCCGGCGCGCGGCAGGCCGACGATGAAGATCGGATCGGGCGTCGCACAGCCGCTGCCGCTGCGCGCGTGGAAGAATTCGGCCGTGTAGATCGCGCGCGCGCGCGCCAGGCGCTGCGTGGTGTCGTCGGCACTGTAAGGAACCAGGCGCAGCCGCAGCGCATTCGCGGTCTCGTAATGGTGGAACGAATCCGCATATTCGGCTGCATCCTCGAGCGCCTTGCCGAGCGCGAACTCGAGGCACAGGCGCTGCTCGTCGGGAATGGCCGGACGCTCCAGCGCGGCGCGCATCCCGGCGATCTGCTCGGCACTGAAGCGAAACGTTTTGAGATTGGCCAGGCTCCAGTACGCGTCGCCGAAGTCCGGATTGAGTTCGATGCACTTCAGGTACGCCTCGATCGCGCGGTCCTGCTGGCCGGCGGTCTTCAGCGCATGCGCATAGCTCAGCCAGATGGCCGCGTGCCGCGGATGCTCGCGCAGCAGTTTGTCGAAGATGTCGATCGCGGCCGCGTATTCGCCGGTGTGGCACAGCGACACCGCCTTGAGGTTGCGGTAAGCGGAATTCGCCGGATCGGCGGCCAGCAGCCGGTCGAGTTCCGCGACCGCCTGTCGCGGCTTCGCCACGCGCTTGAGCACGATGGCGAAGTTGTGGCGCGCTTCGTGGAAATCCGGCGCGAGCTCGAGGCAATGCCGCAGCAGGTGCTCGGCATCTTCGCCACGGTCCAGGCGCATGGCAAGCTCCGCGAGCATGCGCAGGGCGACGACATCCGTCGGCGCCTGGCGCAGATGACTCTTCAGGCGCGCTTCGGCCTCGGGCAGGCGGTTCGCGTGCAGCGCTGCCGCCGCGTCCATCAGCACCGGATCGTGGACGGCATTGCGGACGTGCTGGACGTAGGCGTGCGCCGCACCGGCGCGGTCGCCGGCGGCGTCGAGGTGGTCGCCGAGCTGGCGCCAGGCCTGCGGGCGCTTCGGGTCGTGCGCCACGGTTTCGCGCAGCCGGGTGATCGCCGTCGCGTCCGGGGTGTCCGGCGCGCGCGGACGCGGCGCCTGCATCGACGCGCCTTGCGAACGATTGTCCCCGGCGGCAAGGATCATGCCTTCCCCAACGTGCGTTCGATCAAGGATAGGGGGTTGCCTGTGTGGTCGCAATACGTCTCCCGAACATCCGTACGGCAGGCGAACGCACTCGAACACGCGTACACTGCGCGTACACTTGCGGCGCCTGAACCGTCCCGGGAAAACTGCGATGACCTCGAGCGAAGGTGGTCTCAAACGCAGGCAGGTGCTCGCCCGGACCCTGGGTTGCGCCGCGGCCGGCGTGTTGCGCGGTACGCTTGGCGCACAACTGTTCGCCAGCACGATGATGACGCGGATCATCCCCTCCAGCCGCGAAGCACTGCCGGTGATCGGCCTCGGCACGTACAAGAACTTCGACGTCGCACCGGACAGCGCGCCCTATCGCGAGCTGCCCGCCGTGCTCGACGCCCTGTTTGATGCAGGAGGTAGCGTCATCGACAGCTCGCCGATGTACGGGCGCGCGGAACAGACCACGGGCGAACTGCTCGCCGCGCGGACATCGAGACCGGCCGCTTTTCTAGCCACCAAGGTATGGACGCACGGGCGCGACGCCGGCATCGCGCAGATGGAAGCCTCATTCAGGCTCCTGCGCACCGGGCGCATCGACCTGATGCAGATCCACAACCTCGTGGACTGGCGCACGCACCTGCCGACGCTGCGGCATTGGCAGGAGCAGGGCCGCATCCGCTACGTCGGCATCACGCACTACACAGCGTCGGCCTACGCCGAGGTGGAAGCCGCCCTGAAGGCCGAGCGCTTCGATTTCCTGCAGATCAACTACGCGATCGACGACCGCGGGGCGGAGGCACGTATCCTGCCGCTGGCACGCGAGCGCGGTGTGGCGGTGCTCGTCAATCGGCCGTTCGGCGGCGGCGGACTGCTGCAGCGCCTGAAGGGCAAGCCGCTGCCCGGCTGGGCGGGCGAGGCCGGTGCAGCGAGCTGGGCGCAGCTCGCGCTCAAGTTCGTACTCGCCCATCCGGCGGTGACCTGCGCGATCCCGGGTACCGGTCACGCGAACTACATGGCCGAGAACGCGGCTGCGGGATCCGGCCTGCTGCCGAGCGCCGCGCAGTGCCGCGAGCTTGCGGCACTCGCCGGCTGAAGGTCAGCCGAACACCACCATGCTTTGCCGGCTGAGCGCGATGGCCGCGCCGTCCGGCGCGTGGATGACGGACGACTGGTTCGTATAGCCATCCCGCGCGGCGACCAATTCCGATTCCACGTGCCAGCCCTCGAGCGGTTGCGCGCGGAAGTCCGCACCCAGAAGTTCGAGCATCCACGTCACGGAACTGCCAGGCGACGGCCCCGGCATCCACGCCAGGGCGACCGGCGGGACGAAATCGGCGATCGCGAGCAGGTGCGCTTCCGTCATGGAACCGCTGTCGCGCAAGCCGAGTCCATAGACGGTGCGGGACACTGACTTGCCCGAAAACGGCAGCGCACCCTCAAGGAGTTCGACGTTGAACTGCTGCATGAAGCTCGGTGCGACGCCAGCCACATGAGGCAGCACGCGACCCGGCGCTGTCCTTGCCGGGGCGGGCGGGACGTCGCGCCGGACGATCGATTCGCGGGCGTTGCCGAACACGCCGATGACGTGCGCCAGGGTTTCCCCGCCGGCTTCGAGACGCGACTCCACCTGCGTCGCGCTCTTGCCCGCACGCAGCACGCGTGCGCTCGCGCTGACGGCGCCGGCGGGCACGGGCGCGATGAACGTCATCTGCAGCGTGCGCAGCGGTACCGGATCGGGCACCAGCGTGCGCATCGCGGCCAGCGCGATGGCAGCCTGCAGCCCGCCGAAGACGCTGCGTCCCTGCATCCAGTCCTCGCCGACATCGGCCCGCGCGAAGCCGGCGCCGAGGCGCATTGCCGCGATCAGTTCCGACAGGGTCATGTCCTCGGCTCGCGCGGGAAAAGCGGGACGCTAGGGGAAATCACCCGCTCATGCCAGTGGCGGAACGGCCCGTCCGTGATTCTCTCTGGTTCGTGGTGAGGTATCGAACCGCAAACGCGCGCCGTTCAACATTGCTCCGCGCTCAGGGGTTCGGCGGCAGCAGGCGCAGCGTGTTCTCGTCGTACAGCGGCTCGTCCTGACCGACGCGCACGAACAGGATCCGGCGCGCTCCGCTCGCCGGCTGCGTCTCGAAATACTGGATGCCGTCGGGCGCATAGCCCCAGTCGCCGCAGGGCGGGTCCGGAATGTCGCCGGGGTCGTTCTTCTTGTCCAGTTCCTTCTGCAGTGCGGCGTTCGGCTTGAACGTGTAGCGTTTCCTGCCGGGGGGGACGGGGTCGTCGTCGTAGGGTTTCAGCAGGCAGCGGGCGACCAGGTCCTTGTCGGGCGTGTGTTCGGCGAACACGCGCTTGACCCCGGCTTCCGGCGTTTCCCCCTCCTTGAGATCGAACACCTCGATCAGCGTCTCGTCTTCGCCGCCGTCGGAGTAGTGCTGCATCAGCGTGTTCTGCTTCGCGTAAAGGTTGATCTTGCGGAAGCCGTAGTCGCAGCGTTCCACCCAGAGGGCGAGACCGAGTGCCTTGTCGTCGATCTTCTCCCATTTGCAGCCCTTGTCGGCGGCACGCGACGGTGCATCCTTCGTGGCGGCAGGCGCTGCGCCGAACAGCGCACAGAGAATGGACAGAAGCAGGATTCGTTTCATGGCGGTTTTGTCGTGCTAAGGTCGGTCGTGGATGGGAACGTCGTGACGAGGCAACCCCGAACATGAATACGCCGACGCCGATGCATGTGCAACCGGTAACACTGTCCGGTCGTCACGTGCGGCTGGAGCCGCTCAGCCTCGGGCATGTCACTGCGCTCGCCGCGGTCGGCCTCGACCCCATTCTGTGGCGCCACGTGCCGACCCGGATGGCGAGCGCGGACGACATGCGTGCCTATGTGGAGACCGCACTCGCGGAGCAGGCGCGCGGCGTTTCGCTGCCTTTTGCGATCGCCGAGCAGGCGGGCGGGCGCGTGATCGGCAGCACGCGCTACGGCAACATCGTCGCGGAACACCGGCGTCTGGAGATCGGCTGGACCTGGCTCACTCCGGCCGCGCAACGCACCGGCGCGAACACCGAAGCCAAGCTGCTGCTGCTCACGCACGCTTTCGAGACGCTCGGCGCAAACCGTGTCGAACTGAAGACCGACGCACTCAACGCGCAGTCGCGCGCGGCCATCCTGCGCATCGGTGCGAAGGAAGAAGGCATCTTCCGCCAGCACATGGTCATTCCCGGCACCGGCCGCATCCGCGACACCGTGTACTTCTCGATCATCCGCGCCGAGTGGCCGGCGGTGAAGGCGAACCTCGAAGCGCGGCTGCAGCGATAAGCGCTAGCGCGCGGCCGAGAACACCGGCGGATCGAGCAGCCATTCGCGCAACGCGGATTTCTCCAGCGGCCGGCTGAAGAAATATCCCTGGGCGAGATCGCAGCCGTACTTGCGCAACGGGTCGAGCACGTCGCGGTTCTCCACGCCTTCGGCGCAGATGGTGCGGCCGAGCTGGTGACCGAGCTCGATGATCGAGCGCACGATCGCGGCGTCGTGCTCGTTGGCGAGCAGCTCGTTGATGAAGGAGCGATCGATCTTGAGCTCGGTGAACGGCAGGTGCTTCAGGTGCACGAGCGAGGAATAGCCCGTGCCGAAGTCGTCGATCGACAGACCCACGCCGATGTCGCGCAGGCGCTGGCAGGTGTGCACGGCGAGCGCCGCGTCGCCGAGGATGCCGCTCTCGGTGATCTCGATGGTGAGGAGTTCTGGCGCCACGCCGTAATTGCGCAGCGCGCCGGCGACGGCGTCGGCGAGCTGGCGATCGCGCAGGTTGTGCGGCGACAGGTTCACCGACACGCCGGCGGCGAGCCCGGCGTCCTGCCATTCGCGGCAGTCGCGCAGCGCGCGGCTCAGGACCCAGCGCAGGATGCGGTCGTTCATCTCGCTGGATTCCACCAGGGGCAGGAATTCGTCGGGTAGCAGGCGGCTGCCGTCGGGACGATTCCAGCGCAGCAGGCCCTCCACGCGCACGGTCTTGCCGGTGGCGATGTCGATCTGTGGCTGGTAGTGCAGGATCAGGTGCTGATCATCGATGCTGCTGCGCAACTCGGCCACGAGCTGGATGCGTGCCGGCGAGTGCACGTCCAGCTGCGGGTCGTAGGTCATCACGCCGGTGTGCGCCGCCTTGGCCGCGTACATCGCAACATCGGCACGCCGCATCAGCGTGGTCGGATCGGTACCGTGCTGCGGGCAGTGCACGATGCCGATGCTGGCGCTCACCACGAGTTCGTGACCCTCGATCAGGAACGGCTGCTTCAGCGCGCCGAGGAGCTGCGTGCCGAGCTTGCTCGCGTCGGCCATGCCGGCGAGGTCGCCGACCACGATCGCGAATTCGTCGCCGCCGAGGCGGGCGATCGTGTCGGTGGCGCGCAGGTGCGAACGCAGACGCGCGCCGACGTTGGCGAGCAGGATGTCGCCGGTGTAGTGGCCGAACGTGTCGTTGATCTCCTTGAATCCGTCGAGATCCAGGAACAGCAGGGCGAACGCACTGCCGTGACGGCGCACGCCGATGATCCCGGCCTCGATGCGGTCGTGCAGCAGCATGCGGTTGGGCAGTCCGGTGAGCACATCGTGCAGCGCCTGATGCTGCAGGGCCTCCAGGTGCGCCTTGCGGTCGCTGACATCGCGCAGGATCGCGATCCAGTGCGCCGGCCGCCCCGTCGTGCGCACCGGCATCAGGTGCACTTCCAGCGCGTAGGTCGAACCGTCCGGCCGCACCGCGGTGACCTCGACCTCGAACGGTTCGCCGCTGCGCACCGCCGCATAGACGCCTTCCCACGCCGGCTTCGAATCCTCGCTGAGGCGCAGGCCGCGCGGTGACTTGCCGATGACCTGCTCGGGCGTGTGCTCGGTGATGCGCGTGAAGCCCTCGTTGACGAACGTGATGCGCAGCGGATCCTCGCCATCGACCACCTGCATGATGACGAACCCTTCCGAGGCGTTTTCCACCGCGGAACCGAGCAGGCGCAACTGTTCGTTCGCCTGCTCCAGTTCGCGCGTCCGCTTCTTCACGCGCTGTTCGAGTTTCTCGTTCGCCTGCCTGAGTTCGTCCTCGAGGCGCTTGCGCTGGAAGAATTCCGGCACGATGCCGGCATGCGCGTGCGCGGCCGCCGCTGTCGACACGCCGTGACGGCGTGCGTATTCGGCCAGGTGCAGCTCGATGCGCGACGGCGGCGCCATGATGAAGCGGCAATGCTGGCCCCCGGCGGCGAGACATTCCACTTCCGCCGCGACCAGCGGCAGGCCGAAGCTCTCCTCGCACCAGCCGGAGGAATAGCCGGCATTCATGATGCACACGGGTGCACTGCTCCGGCGCTTTTTCGCCAGCCACGAGTGCGATTCGAACGAGTAGGGGTGGTCGTACAGCAGGAAGTAGTTTTCGTCCGGAGACGGCCGCGAATCGGCGGAGATGTCCACGAACGCCCAGCCGGAAAACGCAAAGTGGATCGGCCCTGCCGACAGGTTGTCGATCGGATCGCTCACCTTCATCTTCTGCTGGAAACTGCGCGCATCCGCCTTGCCGATCGCGTGCGCGAGGTCGAACAGCAGGTTGTTGGCGACGCTGCGCGCCTCGGCCTCGCCCTTGTCCTGGTACAGCTTCATGACCATCTCGACGAACTCGACCGACAGCGATGCCGCGCGCAGCAGCACGTAGCGCTCGCCGGCAATGGCGATCGTTGCCGTGTCGGGCTGCTCGATCCGGTTGGCGAAATAGCGTGCGACGTATTCCTGCGCGCGCAGGAACGGCGCCTCGAACGGTGCCGGAACCTTCACGGTGGTGAGCTGCCCACTGGCGGTGCCCGCCTCGGCACGCAGTTCGGCCAGTTCGATTTCCAGCCGGCGGATGCGCTCCTGGAGATCCTTGCGCGCAGGCGCAGCCGCACCCGCAGACGTGGCGCGGCGACGGACGTTACCTTTCCGACCCCTGGTATCCATTTCCGCACCCGGGTAGGGACCAATCGAGTGTATGCCAAAGCCGTGCCGGCCGGCCAATCCTCACGTTCACCGATGTGAACGTTCTGCCGTCATTCAGGCGAACGGGGCGGAGCGACGCCTTTGAAGGCGCTGCGCGGCTGCCGGGGTCCGCAGAGTTCAGGCGTAATTCAGAGGGTAAGCGCAAGAATGCGAGCGTCGAAATCTGCGGGGGTGTGTGCCGTGTTACGCACGAACCTGTTCGTCCTCCTGACGGTGTTCTCTGGCGCGTCCTTCGCGCAGAGCAGCGATCCCTTGGCCGCGTCGCCGGTCGTCTACGACGGCGGGGCGCCGGCGAGTGATTGTGTCAACGCGGATGGCACGCCGTGTCTGAGCTACGTCGATTCGCAGCCCGACGACTACAGCGTCGACTACTCCGGCGACGGCTACCCGGCCTACGACCCGACCACGTATTACTGGCCGCCGTTCTATCTCGGCGTCAGTCTGTGGCCGTGGGGCTACTGGGGCTATCCGTATTACGGCTATGTGGGTTGGGGCTATGGCTACGGCTGGCCGGCCTGGGGCTATCCCGTCTGGGGCTGGGGGTGGGGTTGCTGCGGCTATTGGGGTCATTACTACGCCTGGAGCGGCGACCATTGGCATGGTGGTCACTGGCATGACGGGCACGACGGCTGGCACGACGGCCATGGCCATGATGGCGGGCACGACGGCCACGGCGGTCACGACGGTGGCTGGCACGATCACAACTCCTACCCGGGTCCGTATCGCTACGCGGGCAACGGCCAGTATTCCGGCGGCGGCAGCAATCACATGGCGCCCGGCACCGTGCGCATGAACGATCGCGCCACCGCGGCTGCGACGTTCAACCACTCGGCCGCGGAGCACGCGAACGGCGCGAACTTCGCGCGCGGCGCGGGCGCGATGCCGGCGAATTCACGCGGCAGCGCCGCCGCTTTCGGCGCACGCGGTACGCTGCCGTCGGCGTCGTACTACTCGTCCGCGCAGCGCATGACGGGCGACAACGTTCGCGTTCCGGGCAGCCTCACCGGCGCACGCGCCGCGACGAACTTCAATGGCACGGCCGTGCGCGGCGCCTCGTTCGGGCCCAACGCGCAGCACACCCTGGCCGCGCGCGGCGGTGAGCAGTATCACGTCGGGCCGATGCCGAACCGCGGCAATGTTGCAGCGAACCGCTCCTACGCTTATGGATCGCACGGCTATGCGCAGCCCAACGGCTACGGATCGCACGGGTATGCGCAACCGAACGGCTACGGTCCTTCGCGCGGCTATTCTGCGCCGAACGGCTACTACGGCGGGCACGGAACGCTGCCGTATCACGTGCCTTCGTATGCCGGCCGGGGTGGCGGCTATGCGCCGCACGGAGGCGGGATGTACGCCCGTGGTCCGGCCGGCGGCGGCGGGCATGCACCGTCCGGCGGCGTCAGTCACGGAGGTGGCGGCGGCGGCAGCCACGGTGGCGGTGGCGGCGGCGGTCACCACTGATCGCGCATAGTTTGCAACACGAATCAGGCCGGCGATCGCCGGCCTGATGTTCTTGGCGATCAGGCTTCTGTCGCGAGCGCGGCGAGCTTGAGCACGGTGTTCCAGTTGCGCGCCGTGCCGGCGACGCCGAGCCGGCGTTCGATCATCGCGTTGGAGAATCTCGAACGGCCCTGGCCCTCCGGATAGATGACGTAGGCATCGCGGCCGATGACTTCGAACGTCTCCGGCCCCTTGTATTGCGCACGCAGCGCCTTCACCGCGGCCGCGGGCGGCGCGGTTTTCAGCGCCATCAGCACGAAGCGCGACGGATCGTCCTGCGCGGCCTTCGCGAACGGATTGCGCGCGACGATCGCATTCCATTCGTCCGCGCTGCGCAGCAGGTACGTCACGTCCATGCCGAAGCGTTTCCGCGTCGCGGCCTCGAGCCTGGCCTCCAGCGCCACTGCGCCGGTCTTGTGCGCGAACACCGCGTTGCCGCTCTGCAGGAGCGTGCGCGGATTGGCGCAGCCAAGGTCGGCCAGCAGGGCGCGCAGCTCCGCCATCGGCAGGCTGCGGCCGCTGCCGCCGACATTGACCGCGCGCAGCAGGGCGATGTGGACTGTCACCGCGTTACCCGGCCTCGCAGGCACCCGGCTCAAGGACGGGGCGGTCGCGGGTGACGATGCGGTCCGATGCGGGCGGGCCGCAGGATACGGTGCATGGCCGCCGGCGCCGGACAACCCGTCGGCGGGGCGAAGCCCACGCGGCCGCCATCGACGTCGATGACGGTGTGGAATGCCTGCATGAACGCGTCGCCGAACGTGGACGGGTCTACCGTGCCGCCGTCCTGGAGCGCAAGGCAGTACTGCCCGCCGCCGGCGTTGTAGAGGTACGTGTCGAGGGCCGACGCTTGGATCGTCACGTCCGGCTCGCTGCTCGTGGCATTCGGCAGCGAGAGCGCGATCTGCGGCAACATCGATTCGACCTCGTCATCGGTGACGCTCGCGTCGGCGACGCAATCGCTACCCGAAAAGGCGTTGCTCCCGAATACCGCCTTGAACCCGGCCGATGCCTGAAGCGCCGTCTTGAACGCAACGTAGACCGAGGTGGGCACGTAGAAGAGCGAGGTGCCCGTGTCGATCACCGGTTGCTGGAAGAGGTTCGAGGCATTGGTGGCGACACTGGTACCGCCGAGGCTCATGCCGTCGACGTTGATCGCATAAAACGGGTTGCTGCCATCGATCGGCACGAGGGGTGTGTACTGCATCGACCCGGCCCCGCCGTCGCCGCCCAGCCACATCGTGCCGGCATTTGCACCAGGGTTGTCGCAGAGATCAAAGGCGAAGGTGTTGTCGAGGCCCGTGCCCACCACCACCGGGATGAAGCCGGTGGTGTACTGCTGCGCGAGTCCCTGTGTCCCGAGACCGAGGATGCCCTGGTAGCCATTGTTGGAGTCGAAGAAACCGCCAGTCGCATGGGTAATCTCGACGAGATCCAGCGAGACCGATGGGCTGCCGTTGCCGAGACCGACGGTGTCCGAGTAAGTGGAGCCCGACCATCCCGAGCCGTCGGCGTACAGTGACGACACGGTGTGGCCGGTGGAGGCGGCACTTGCCGACGGCGTGTAGAGCGGAGAGATGCCCGTGCAGCCCGTCGTGCAGGTCGCGCCCGCGACGGCGAGCGTCGCGCTGCCCGTGTCGATGTCCATGGCGAAGGTCTGATCGCCGACGGTGACCTGTGCCGTGTACAGGTAGTCCGCCCCGTCGGGAGACGCGAGCGGGATCGCGTAGCCGAGCGGCTGGAATCCGCTGGCGAATATCTCGTCCGATGCTGCCAGTGCATGTGGCGCAAGCCAGGACAGTACCGCCGAAAGCAGGCACGCCGCCGGTGCACGCAACGCACGCAGGCTCGATGAATTCATCGGTGTCTCCCCGTCCATCCGCGACCGCGGCATCGGGATATACGTCCTCCGGCAACGAATACTGACCTGCGTCACGATGACGATGGCACGAGCTTCCATCCGGTCCCCGGCCCCGTCAAGCTTCGTCGGCGACGCTTTGCGATAGGGCTTACTGGCGTAGCGCGCTTCCCGCGAGCAGTATCGCGCCGGGAAACTGCGGATCGCTCCCCACGCCGCGCCCGGCGGCGAGTTCGTGCAGCAGCAGCGGCGCGATGTCGCGCGTGCGCCGGCGCAACTCCATCAGCACGCGCACGAGGTGCGCGAAGGCTTCGGCGAGGTGATCGTAGAGGTCGGCAAAACCGGCGTTCAGGGCAGCGGAGAGTTCGTGGTACGCGTGGCTGCCCATGTCGAGGAAGTAGCCGATGCCGACCAGGCGCCGCTCGGCCTGCTCCGGATAGAGCCCGGCGAGCAGCAGGCAGCGGTCGCCGACCTCGCGCAGCTCCTGCTTGCGCAGCGCGCCCGACGCGGCGCGTGCGAGCAAGTAGTCGATGGCCATGGCGCGCGAGTGCAGATGCACGTCACGCGTGTGCGCCATCAGCAGGAAGACGAGATAACTCTCGAGTTCCTCGTCGAGCCGCGTCGCGGCGCCGTCCTCAGCCTCGTGGACCAGGTCGGTCCACAGCGCCATCTGCGGGACGTCGGTGAGGATGGTGGTCATCGTTCGGTTCTAACTTACCCTGTCACGCCGAAACGACGCAAGTCTCGTGCCGAAGGACGAGATCCGTGCGATTGAAGCATACCGTCAAAGGACTAGCGCCTTCTTCTGAGCCGGGTGAATTCCGAAAACTCCCACTGGCGCATGGCGAGCAGCATGCTACAGCCATTTTTTGCCTCGAGCGGGAGTCGCGCATCGCGCCGGGCATTTTCTTCGAGCTCTTGCACCAGACGCTCGATGGCTACCTTCATCTGAGCCAGAAATTTGAACGAAGGAACTCGGGTGCGACTCGGTTGAGGAAGAACTCCTGCACGGGGCCGTCCCTTCTCCACGCGAAATTGCGCGCGGTGAGCCTCCGCATGCGGCGTGGCGGGCGATAGTCGACGATGCCGAGTTCATCGAGACGCAGGAGCACCGAGATCAGCGCGTTGTCGTCGAGCTGGAACGTCGAAGTTATCTCGCCCCACTTCCAGTCGTTGACAACAAGGTACGTAACAACCAGCAAGGTCGGATCCCGTACGAGCGCCCGTTCCTGCTGCTCACTGAGCTGGGTAAGCCGGGTTGCGCTTGGGGACGACAGGAGGAGGTCGGCCAGTGAAAGCTCCAGGACGTCGCAGATTCGGTCCAGACGGCTTAGCGAGAAATCGCCGCGACTCAGATCGCGCTTGACCGTCGGTTCGCTGACGCCTATCGCGGCTGCCAGCTGTCGGTAGGTCATGCGCCGCTGGCGCAATGCCCCGCGAATCCCTTGAACGATCGAACTGGCCGCACTCATCGCAAACATCCGTCCGCATGGTATCAAATTATGATACCTCAAGAGTAACTTCGTATCACTCTGGTGCAAAAGTTTGCGCTATGTCACGAACCGCGATAGTTGTCGTTCGTTCCTTGTCGGCAAGAAGCAGTGCCGGCATTGCTCGAGAAACCGGGAGAGTGCCCATGCTTGGCTGGATTCTTTGTGTGTTTGCCGGATGCTTCGTGCTCGAGCGCGCTATTCCGGGGTGGAAGCTACCAAGCGTCCGAACGTGGCCAATACGTGTCCTGTCCATAAACATCATCCAACTTGGAGTTGTGCTCGCCTCGGGATTTACCTGGGAGCGATGGTGTTCTGAGGCGAGCATCTTTCACATGTCGCGGCATGCGTCGCCATGGATAGGCGGCGTAGTCGCCTACTTCATCGCGACATTCATCTTTTACTGGTGGCATCGCTGGCGGCACGAGGTGCCGGCCCTGTGGCGCCTCTTCCATCAAATCCACCATAGTGCTCAGCGCATCGAGGTCATCACGTCGTTCTACAAGCATCCCGGCGAAATGATCGTCAACTCGATAATAGGAAGCGTGCTGGTTTATGCCGTGCTCGGCCTGTCGCCCGCAGCTGGCGCTGTCTATACCGCGTGCACAGCGCTTGGCGAATTCTTCTACCACACCAACGTTCGCACGCCACGGTGGGTTGGATACATCTTCCAGCGCCCGGAGATGCACCGGGTGCACCACCAGTTCGGTCTCCACCGCAACAACTACGGTGACATCGTGTGGTGGGACATGCTCTTTGGTACCTACGAGAACCCGCTGGAATTCAACGCTACCTGCGGCTTCGAAGATGCACGGGAGCAGCAGTTGCTGGCGATGCTGGCTTATCGCGACGTGCACGCCTCCGCGGTGCCGGGCGCTGCCGACCGTCGGAACCGTCCACTGCGATCCGCGCGCGCCAGACTCGTCAGCAGGTGAATTCCATGAAACTCCGCGCGTTTGCCCTTCCTTTGCTGATCTTGTATCCGCTCTATGCGAGCATCATGTTCGGCAA
>Ga0335076_10001813_pt1 | contig 20863 bp, 19 predicted proteins | sample Lox_Sample_25_FD_206717 | JGI IMG/M metagenome (GOLD analysis project Ga0335076, IMG submission 206717) | Soil microbial communities from Loxahatchee National Wildlife Refuge, Florida, United States - Lox_Sample_2.5 | ecosystem: Environmental > Terrestrial > Soil > Wetlands | place: USA...
ACAGGACGATTGACGCGTCGCTGAGCAGCACCCCGACGATGAAGTTCCACATCATCCAGCCGGTCGTCGTGAACCAGAACATCCGATCGCCGGCCTGCGCATCGAGGTGCAACCACGCCTTCTTAAGGTGCTCGAGCAGGATCCCGCCCTGCCCGTGAACGATCGGCTTCGGCAGCCCGGTGGTCCCCGACGAGTACAGGACCCACAGCGGGTGGTCGAACGGTAACTGGGCGAACTCCAGCTCGGAGTCCGCCGGCCCCAGGAACCCGCCCTCCCAGCCCGACCCGGACAGATAACCCAGCCGGACGACCCGCGACAGCGACGGGATCTCGGAAGCGATTCGCGAGACCGCGTCGGAGCGGTCGAAGTCCTTGCCGCCATATCGATAGCCATCCACGGCGAGCAGCACCTTGGGCTCGATCTGCGAGAAGCGGTCGACGACGCTGCGGACGCCGAACTCGGGCGCGGCGGACGACCACACAGCCCCGATCGAGGCGCACGCGAACAGCGCCGCGACCGTCTCGGGGATGTTCGGCATGTATGCCGCGACGCGATCACCCTCCGAGACACCGCAAGCCCGCAGGCCCGCCGCGATCGAGGCCGTCAACGACCGCAGCTCGCCCCAGGTCATCGAGGACAGCTCGCGTGACTCCGACGCGTGCTGGATCGCGAGCGCGCCGGGGTCCTTGCCGGCGAACATGTGCTCGGCGTAGCTCAGCCGCGCCCCCGGGAACCACGAAGCGCCCGGCATCGACTCATCGGCGAGCACCTGCTCCGGCGGCTCGGCAAACCGGACACCCAGGAACTCGACCAGGGATCCCCAAAAAGCCGAAACATCGCGCACCGACCACCGCCACAAGTCGTGATAGCCCTCGAACCGCAGGCCCCGATTCTCATCGAGCCACGCCTGGTAGCGCGTCAGCGTCGTGCGCTCGATCCACTCCGGTGAGGGTGTCCACAGGAGCTTTGGCTCGGCAACCGCCACGAACGGCAGTATCCCGTAGTAGCGTTGCCACCGCATGCCCGCCGGCCGCACACCGAGCCCGCCGTCGCGCGCGGATGAGCTCGCCGAGATCGTCCTTCCCGACCACGAGTGCCACGACGTCCGTCTCGGCGACCTCTGGAGCGAGCGCCCGGTGGCGCTCATCTGGCTGCGCCACTACGGTTGAATTCACTGCAAGGACCACGCGATCCAGTTGGATCGTGCGCGGAGTGAGTTCAAGGTGGCAGGCGTCGGTCTGCTCCTGATCGGTCAGGCCACTCCGCGCCACGCCGCCCAGTTCCGCCGGCGACAGGGGATCCAGCTCCCGGTGCTCGCCGACGAGCAGCGCGTCAGCTACCGGGCGGCCGGGGCGAAGATGGCGAACGTGTCGGAGCTGTTCGGCCCGAGGAGCGTCTCGAAAGGGCTCGTCGCCGGCGCTCGCAGCGGCCGGATCCAGACGCGGACGATAGGAAACGCGGCCCAGCTCGGCGGCTCGCTCGTGATCCGCCCTGACGGCTACATCACGTGGTCGCACATGTCCGACCACGCCGGCGACAACGCCTCACCCGAGGAGATCCTCGCGGCCGTTACCGGCTCACGGCGAGCCCGTACCGAGGGCTCGTCCTGTCCGCGCTGATCGCCGTGGCGGCGATGTGGGGCGGCCTCGCGCTCAGCTACTAGTTCGCCGCACTCCCTCCGAGCAGCGCGATCATCGGGCTCGCCGGCGCCGGTTACGCGGCGGCAACCCTGTTCGCTCGCGCCCGCCGCCACCGCTAGACCGGACCCGTGGGCAAGGTCTGCGGACCGGCTGACGGACCCGGGCGGGAGTCACGACCCGGGGCCGCCGCCGGTCCCCAGCTGCGGGGTTCGGGGAGTCCGTCCGCAAGCGACGAGGCGCACTTTCGTCGCGTCCGGCAGCGTATGACTCGACCCGTCAGTTCTCCGTAAGCGATCAGGGAACCTGGCCGCCGATCGCATAACCCGGCAGGAACGATCGCGGTCTCGGGTAGTAGTACTGGTAGGTGTACGGGCCGTTCGCGCCCGGCACGAACTGCGACTGCGACCCGGCGCCGTCGCCGCTGGGAACCGGGACCGCCGCGGCAAACAGCCGAGACAGCGCAAGCAACAGCACCGCCGTCCCGGCGACGATCCACGCCACGATCACGGCGCGGCGAAGCCACAAGGCTCCGCTCAGCTGGATCTGCGGCGACGCCGCCGCGGTGGCCGAACGCGCGAACGTCCCGGGCGTCACCAACCGCACGGGCCCCGTCCGAACCGGCGGTGCGGCCTCCAGATCCGGCGCCGGCGGGGCGCGACGGACGACTACCCGCGGCGTCGGCGCGGGACCGGGGTATCGCTCGTTCAGGCGACCATCGGCGAGCAGCCCGCGCAGCGCCCGTTGCCACTCCCCGGCCGGCGGTCGGTTGACCGCATCCGCGTCGAGCGCTCGCCAGAGAAGCCCGCGTAGCTCGGCCGGGACGTACTGGAGATGCGCGGCCGCCGCACGCGCGTCGTGCGAGCGCGCGAACAGCCGCAGCACGACCAGCCCGAGCTTGTACGCATCGGCGGCCCGCGTGTTGGGCGACTCGCCATAGGCAGCCGGCAGCTCCCAGTCGCCTGTCTGGACGGGCGTGAGCGCCTGGCGTCCGTGGAACACCATCGAGTCGCAGTCGATCAGGCAGACCTCGGGCTCGTCCCCGGCGCCGAACGCGATCAGCACGTTGTTCGGGGAGATGTCGCTGGCGACGATCGCGTGCCGGTGCAGGAACGCGAGCGCGTCGCAGATCCGCTCGGCCACTTCGGCACGGCTGAACGTGTCGAGCCGGACGCCGAGGCCGCGCATCTGCAGGAAGTCGTCGCCGCCGAGCAGGTGCTCGAGCGTCAGCAGCACGTTCTCGCGGCGGCCGCTCGGCATTACGAACGGCGCCGAGAAGCGGCCGCTCATGTCGCGCATCACGATCCCCGCCGCCACCTCGCCGGCGCGCACGGTCGCGAGCGGCCAGGCGGCCACGCGCTGCAGCGCGTCGCGTTGCTCGTCCGGCAGGAGGTGGCTCCACGCGACCATCTCGCTCAACACGTGTCCAGCGCCCGTCGGCGGCGCGCGACGGTACAGCTTCACGACCACGGGCCCGGCTCCGAGCCCGGCGCGGACGATCGCCGGCCGGTAGACCCGGCCCTGGCCGCCGAACCGGGAGATCGGCACGAGCTCGCCGAACTCCCGCACATCGAGCGCGCGGCGCTCGGCCCCGGCACCGACGTCGACCAGCGCGCTCACCGAGCCGGGCCCCACACGGCGACCAGGCTCCGGTCGTCGTCGTAGGTGCTGCGGCTGAAGTCGAGCAGCCGTGCGAAGTCGACGACGTCGGGCGGACGCGAGAGCTCCCGCGCCAGCGTGGCGCCGACCTCCCCGTCCCCGCCCGCGAGCGGCATCGCCAGGCCGTCCGTGCACAGCAGCAGAACGGATCCGGAATCGAGCGAGCGCGTTGAAACCGAGGGCGGACCCGGGGATCGAGGCAGCGCGTCCACCCCACCCCCGACCAACCCGTCGAAGCGTTCAGGCTCGGCCACGACCGCATCGTAGACCCTGCCCGTCAGCAGGAATGCGGGCGAGTCGCCGACCGCGGCCACTTCCACATCCGACCCGCGAACCGCCGCGACCAGCAGCGTCGTGGCCAACGACCACGAGGCCTCCTCCACGCCGGCGCCGGCATCGCCGCAGGCCCTCCGGTGCTCCTCGACGAGCGCCCAGGCCGCCTGCTCAAACACGCCGCCCCAGTCGATCCCGCCGGTCCCAGAATCGAGCTGGCGCGCGACCGCCGCCGTCGAGTAGCGAACCGCGAGCGCGGCGCCGAGGTCCGATCGAGACGCCCCCGACACGCCGTCCGCCACCGCGGCGATCAGCGTCTCGGAATCCGCGTGCAGCCGCAGGCAGATGTCGTCCTGGCGCGGCCCGCCGGTGTAGCGCTTGTACAGGCCCCTGACCGAGGCCGCCCTGACCGTCAGACCGAACGCGGTGCCGCCGTCGGCGATCGTGTCCGGGCGATACGGCTCCGCCGCGGCGAGCCTGGCCTCGATCGCCGCGGCCGGCTCGCCGATCGTAACGGGCCCTCGCGCGAGCCTGACCCGGCGGCGGACCGGCGCAGAGCGTCCGGCGGCAGTCATGGATCGAAGCTACACGAGCGGCGCGTCGAGCTGGACGAACCCCTCCGGCTTCTCGAATTCGATCGTTTGCTCGCCACGGTCCAGCCGCTCGGCGGAGGCGACCATCGAGTTCAGCATCGACGCCGCGAACTCGGCGATCGCGCCCGCGGTCGACGCCCCCGTCGTCATCATGAACCCGTAGCGCGGCGAGCTGGCGAGCTGGCCGATCACCGCCGGATCGGCCTCGCCGACGCCGAACGCGAGTATGTTCGGCCGCTCCCGGAAGCTCGGATCCTTGAGCTCCGCCAGGCGCTGCTTCCACTTGTCGGCCTTCTCCGTCGGCAGGCCGTCGCTCAGGAAGAACACCGACGGGCGGTGCACCTGGTAGCCGTTGCCCTTGAGCAGCGCCACGTCGGCCGGAATCGTCTGGCGGAGCGCCTCGAACGCGCTTGCATAGCTCGTCCCGCGGCCACGCGGCGCCAGCGTGGGAAGCGCGAGTTCCTCACTCAGCTCTGAGAGCTCGAGCCGCGTCTGCGCGGTCTCGGCGAAGGTGATGATCCCGAACCGCACCTTCTTGCCGATCAGCGGATGCTTGGCCACCTCGTCGCGGAGGTCGATCAGTCCCTGGTTGACCGCCGCGATCGGCTCGCCGGCCATCGAGTGGGACTCGTCGCCGACGAAGTACATCGGCAGCACCTGACCGATGACGGACCCCGCCGGCGCCTGCTCGCCCGCCCACAGCGCCGGTCCGGAAGCGGGCGCCGAGCCGGACTCCGGCTCGACGCCCGCCGCGGCCACGGGTGGTGGAACCATGGGCGCCACCGGCGCCGCGAGGGGCGTCGTCACCGGCTCCGGAGGATCGGGAGCGCCGGCGCCCATGGAAGCGCCGGCACGCATGTTCGATGGCAGTTTGATCTTCATGTCAACCCCCGGCTGGTGTCAGGCCCCCGATGTCGTACTGGTACTCCCGCTCGCCCCGCCACTTGGTCGCGCGGGGATCAGCAGGTGCTGGCACGACTTCGCGGCGGCTTGGAACTTCGCGTTCGTCTCGATGCTCCGCGGGAAGATCGGGCCCTTGCCCGAGAAGTCCGGGGCCGGCAGGTTGTAGCCGTGCTGCTTCACGCACGCGACGAAGCTGTTGATCGCCGTGTGCGAGATGCGCCCGCCGAATCCGCCGGCACCGCCGCGGAAGCCGAACTGCGCGCCGCACGCCTTGAACGCCGCCTGCATCTTCGGCGAGATGTTGCGAGCGCCACCGCCACCGAAGAAGAACCCACGACGCGGGGTCGTGCTCGTTCCGGTGCCGGTCGTGCCGGTGCCGCTGCCGCCACCGGCAGCGCCGGGAGGCGGACCGCTGCCCGCGGGACGCGCCGGCAGCGTCACGCCGTGCGCCTTCAAGCAGGAGACCAACTGCGCGCGGCGGGCGCTGTTCGGACCGCCGCCCGTCGTACTCGAGCCCGAACCCGAACCCGAACCCGAACCGGATGCGGAGGCCGAGGCCGTGGCACTGCTGGTGGTGCCACTCGAACTGCTGGCGCTCCCGCACGCGGCCAGTGCGCCACCGGCAACAAGGGTGACGAGCGCGACTGCCACCCGCCGAGATCTAACGTCAAACACTTTCAACACTGCTTCCTTTCGTAAATTTGCTCATCCGCCCCCGCCCCCGAATAGCGAGCTAACTGCGGAGGAGCCACTGCTGCCACTGCTACTGCTACTGCTACTCGAGCCGCTGCCGCCCGCGGCGGCGCCGGCTCCGGCACCCGTGTCGCTCAGCGTGGTCGCCGAGACGGAGCCGTTTGAGTTCTTCGCGCCCGCGACGACGACGGTGTCACCGGGGCGTACCGCGTTCTTGCCAACCGACACGTTCTTGGTGACCTTGGTCGCGCTCGAAAGCGTGACCTTGACTGTGTTGCCGGAGGCTTCTGTGATGTAAAGGTTGTCGCCGCTGATGCTGCTGACCGTTCCGAAGGTCGCGCCGGCGCCGCCGGCCGCGCCCGCAAAGCCGCCGCCGCCCCCGAACAGTCCGCGGAAGCCACTAGCGCCCGAGGCCGCGCCGGTCCGGGACGCCGCGCCGGATCCGCTGGCGCCGGTCGCGCCGCTGCCGGACGCGCCGCCGCGTGCCGCCGCGGCGCGCAACGCCGCCGCAGCGCCGCCCGTGCCGGTGCTCGCGCTCGAGCTCGAGACCTGGCTCTTCTCGACGCGCACGCCGACGTAGAAGCCGATCGCGCCGAGAAGGACCGCGAACACGGCCGCGCTCGTCTTGGTGAACCATTGCCGGCGAGGACGCCCAGGGAGCGCGAACTCCTGCTCGTTCCCCTCCTCCTGATAGTTGTCCCAGTCCTCCTCGGGCCGGTCGTAGGGGATGGCGTTCATCTCGATACCTCTGGTTTGTTGTTCAGGCTGATCACTCAAAGCGGAGCGCCTCGATAGGCCGGAGCGACGCGGCGCGGCCGGCTGGGTAGGTTCCGAAGAAGAGCCCGGTCAGGACCGCGGCGCCGAATGCGAGCGCGATCGAGTAGGGCGCGATCACCGGCTCCACGCCGGCGATCTTGAACTGGCTGCCGATGATTCCGGCGATCACCCCCGCGACGCCGCCGAAGAAAGACACGAGCACGGCCTCGACCAGGAACTGGGTGAGGATGTCACTGCGGCGGGCGCCGACCGCCTTGCGAATCCCGATCTCGCGCGTGCGCTCGGTGACCGACACGAGCATGATGTTCATCACGCCGATTCCTCCGACGAGCAGCGAGATCGCGGCGACCTCGCCGAGCAGCGTGGTGAACACCTTGCTGCTCGCGGTCGAGGCCTGGACGATCGAGCTCTGGTTGACCACGTCGAAGTTGCTCGTGGTCAGCGACCCAGCCGTCGGCGGGTCGAGCTGGTTGAGGATGCTCGTCACCTCTGTCTGCGCTGCGTTCAGCTGATCGCGCGACTTCGCCTGCACGACGATCTGGCTGATGTTCCCGTACCCGGTCAGCGTGTCCTGGACCGCGGTCAGCGGCGCGATCGCGACGTCGTCCTGGTTCGAGCTGCCGTTCGATCCCTTCGACGCGGTCACGCCGATGATCTGGAAGTTTGTGCCGTTGACCTGGACGGTCTGGCCCACCGGGTCCTGACCGTTGAACAGCTCGCTGACGACGGTCGGGCCGACGACCAGCACGCGACTGTGATTCTGCTCGTCGGCATTCGTGAACCACGAGCCCTCGGCCATCGTGTAACTCCGCGCCGCTTGATACGACGTCGTCGTCCCGACGAACGATGACGGTGAATAGGTCGTCTCACCCGAGGTCAGAGTGACCCCGTTGGCACTCACGACCGGCGAGGAGCTCTCTACATCGGGCGCCTGGTACGGGTTCACGAGCGCATTCGCGTCGGCCACGGTCAGCCCGGTCGATGCCGAGGCCTGCCGGCGGAACAGCCCACCCAGCGTCGGCGCGCCGCTGACCAGCAGCACGTTGCTCCCAAGCTGATCGATCTGGTTCTCGACCGCGCTCGACGATCCGGTGCCGACGGCGATCAGCACGATTACCGAACCGACCCCGATCGTCAGGCCGAGGATCGTCAAACCCGACCGCAGCTTGTTCGCGGCCAGGCCGGCGAGCGCAACACGAATCGTTTCGATCATCCGACCTTCTCGGCGGAATCCGTGACCTCGTCGGACAGGATCGTCCCGTCGCTGATCCGGATGACGCGGCGCGCGTGGGCGGCGACGGACTGCTCGTGCGTGATCAGGATGATCGTGCGCCCCTGATCGCTGAGCCGCCCGAAGATCCCGAGCACCTCGGCCGAGGACACCGTGTCGAGCGCGCCCGTCGGCTCGTCGGCGAGGATCATCGCCGGGTTCGTGACCAGCGCACGCGCGATCGCGACGCGCTGCTGCTGCCCGCCCGATAGCTCCGAGGGCATGTGGTGCACACGCGGGCCGAGCCCGACGCTCTGGAGCGCCGCCAGCGCCATGTCATGACGCGCTGAGCGGTGCACGCCGGCGTAGGACAGCGGCAGCTCGACGTTCTGGAGCGCGCGCGTGCGCGGGATCAGATTGAAGCTCTGGAACACGAAGCCGATGTGACGGTTGCGAATGTCGGCGAGCGTGTCCTCGTCGAGCCCGCGGACATCGATCCCATTCAGGTGGTAGGTGCCGGTGGTCGGCGTGTCGAGGCACCCGACGATGTTCATCAGCGTGGTCTTACCGCTACCCGAGGCCCCGACGATCGCCACGTACTCCCCCCGCTCGATCCGCAGGCTGACCCCGCGCAACGCATGTACGGCGATGTCGCCGACCGAATACGTCTTGTGCACGTCGACGAGCTCGATCACGGGCGCCCCGCGGACACCCGCCACCATCGCCGGGGCCTTCACGGGAGCGGGGGCCGGCGTCGCGGCGCGTCGTTTGGCCTCCTCGCGTCGGGCCTTCAGCACCCGCTGCCCGCGCGACATCGCCGCGCGTGGCGGACGGTCATCGCTTGCCATCAGCCGCCGCCTCCGCCACGGAAGAACGCGCCGCCACCGCCACCACCGGCGCCGCGGAGGAACGCGCCGCCGCCGCCGCCGAGGCCGCCGAGGCCGCTACCGCCGAGCGTGCCGGAACCCGAGCTGCCCGTCGAGGTGGAGCTGAGCGACGGGAGCGCGATCGTGATCACCAGTTGGTCGCCGGCGTTGACGCCGCTGATGATCTGCGTCCGCGAGTCGCCCCGGAGCCCGACCACCACCTGCTGGGTCACGTCCTTGCCGTTCTTCTGCAGCGTGACCGTGCCGAGCGAGCTGCTGCCGGTGACGGCCGCGTTCGGGACCGTCACGCCGGAGGCCTCGCCGGTGATCACCGTCGCCGACGCGCTCATGCCGGGCTTGACCTGGGAGTCGTTCTGGTCGAGGGCAAGGGTCGCGTCGTAGGAGACGACGCTGCTGCTGGTGGTCCCGACCAGCGCGATCGAGCTCACGTGGGCCGCCAGCTGGACGCCGGCCAGGGCGTCGAGCGAGACCGTCGCCGACTGACCGACCTTCACCTTGCTGATGTCCGACTCGCTGAACGCGACCGTCATCGTCAGCGAGTTCGTGTTGACGATCTCGGCGAACCCCGAGCTCGAGCCGCTCGACGAGGAGCCCGAGCCGCCGAGGCTGCCGGCGGTCGAGGATCCGCTTGCGCCGGAACCACTGCCCGAGCTCGACGATGACGACGAGCTGCTCGAGGACCCGCTCGACGAGCCGCCGGCCGACACCGTGTCGCCCGGGCTGAGGCTCGAGAGCGACGCGATCGTCCCGCTCGTCGGCGCGTAGAGCTTCGTGTTGTTGACGGCGATCTCTGCGTTGTGCACGGCCGCCTGGGCGCTGTATACGGACGCCTGTGCGGAGGCGAGGCTGCTCGGGGACGGCGTGGAAGTCGTCGTGGTGGTGGCGGTCGAGCTGGTTTTCGCCGCTGAGCTACCACCGCTCGAGGGCGACTTGGTGCTCGGCACGACCACGGTCACGGTCACGCTCGGGGTCGTCTTCGTGATCTTGGTACCGGACTTGGTCGTCGTCTCAGTCTGGCCGGATCCACCCGCACCACTCGGCGGCTTCTTCGTCTTGCCCGACCCCGTCTTCGTCCCCGGCTCGTACGACACGTACTCGACGGTGCCGCTCGAGCTTGGCGTGAAGCTGGTGGTGCTGCTGGACCCCGACGACCCGGAGCTGGACGATCCGGAGGATCCCGAGCCTGAACCGCCGCCGGACCCGCCCGATCCACAGTTCGCCGTGGTCTGGTCCTGGAGGCACGTCAGCTGATCCTCGGCCGCGGCCAGCTGCGACTGGGCCTGGCTCAGCTGCAGATCCGCGGCGGTCGGGTCGAGGTCCGCGAGGAGCTGGCCCCCGTTGACGTGCTGGCCCTGCTTGACGTAGACGTCCTGGAGCGTGCCGCTGGTGTTGAAGTTGACAGTGACGTCAGTGCCGGCGGCGATATTGCCGCTGCCGGTGACGGTCGACTGGACCACGCCCTGCTCGGCCGTGACGATTTCCTTGGACGTCCGCGCGGAACTGGTAGGCGGCCCGATCTCCGTGACCGCAAGGACAGCGACGACGATCGCCACGACCCCCAGTGCGTAGAGAAGCCAGGGCCTAGAGGGTCGATCCCGGCGGCTTTTCATGGGAGTGGCAATCCGTTGCCGGGAGGAGGGCAGGCAGACCGCGCGCGGCTTTCAAGGCGGAAGTCACGATGCCTCAGCGTTGTAGCGCCGTCGGTATCAGCTCTGCGTAAGCGCTCTTGCGGTCTTCTTAGGTACGACCGTGACGCTCACCCGCGGGAGCGCCGCCAGCTCGATCCGGACCTCGAGCCCGCCGGTGTCCGGAGCCCAGATTTCGATCGTTCCGCCGTGGGCGACGACCACCGAGCGGACGATCGACAGACCCAGGCCGAACCCGCCGGCGGCGCGATCCAGGCGCCGGAACGGCTCGGTGAGCTTGTCGGCGTCGTCGGGATCGATCACAGGTCCGCCGTTGGACACGATCAGCTGCACGCGCGCACCCACCGTTCGGGTCGAAACCTGGAGATACCCGCCCGGCTCGTTGTGCTGGATGCCGTTATCGACGAGGTTCGCGATCATCCGCTCGAGCAGCGCAGGCTCGCCCCTGGTCCAGGCCTGCTCGAGGGCGTCGCGCACCTCGACGCCGGCCTCTCTCGCCCGCGCCCGCAGGTCGGTGATGCAGTCGGCCGCGAGCGCGGCCAGGTCCGCGGGCTCCTCGCGCCCCGTCGCGGCCTCGCTCCGGGCAAGCATGAGCAGCCCCTCGATCAGCCGCTCGCAGCGATCGACGGTCTCGCGAACGGCATCGCCCATCTGTCGCAGGTCCTCGACGCTCGCGTCGGGGTCCGCCAGGGACACGTCGACCTCGGTCCTCATGATCGCCAGCGGCGTGCGCAGCTCGTGCGAGGCGTTGGCGACGAAGTGCCGCTGACTGGCGAACGCTCCGTCGAGCCGGCCGAGCATCCCGTCGAACGTGTCGGCGAGCTGCTTGAGCTCGTCCGCCGGGCCCTTCAAGCTGATCCGCTCACCGAGGTTCTCGCCCGATACGCGGCGCGCGGTCGCGGTGATGTCGCGCAACGGCCTCAGCGCCCGGCCGGCGAGCAACCAGCCGGCCGCGACCGAGACCATCGTCATCGCGCCGAGCGCGACCACGTACTCGATCAACAGCCGGTGGAGCGCGTCGCTGCGCAGCTGGGCCCGGACCGCGTCGGCGATCCGCGAGTACGCCGCGCCGGGACCGAAAGCGGGCGGGCGGGACGGCGGGATCAGTCCCAGCTTGCGGAGTTCGTTGCGGTAGTCCGAGGTCCCGTTCAGGTTGTGTCGGACGAGCTCGTAGCCGATCGTCAGCAGCACAGCGCCGGTCACGAGGAACACGAGCCCGTACAGCAGGGTTAGGCGCAGGCGGATCGTCGGCGCCGGCAAGCGGATCGAGGCCGGCCCGATCCGCATCACGTCATCCTGTAGCCGACCCCGATCACGGTCTCGACAACCGGCGGGTCACCCAGCTTGCGCCGCAGCGTCATGATCGTCATGCGCACGACGTTCGTGAACGGATCGGTGTGCTCATCCCACACGCGCTCGAGAAGCTCCTCGGCGGATACGGTAGCCCCATCGGCGTCCATCAGCACCTCGAGCACGCCAAATTCCTTGCGGGTCAGCTCGACCGGCTGTCCCGTGCGGCTCACCAGGCGGCGCGCGGGGTCAAGCTCGATGTCGCCCCGCGTGAGCACGGGCGGCCGGCTCGGTGTGGCGCGGCGGGCCAGCGCGTGGATCCGCGCGACCAGCTCGGCGAACCGGAACGGTTTGGGCAGGTAGTCGTCGGCGCCGAGCGACAGGCCTTCGACGAGGTCCTCGAGCGCCCCCGCCGCCGTCAGCATCAGGATCCCGGTCTCAGGGCGCTCGCCGCGCACGGCCTTGCAGACGTCGTCGCCGTGGAGCCCCGGTAGGTCACGATCGAGCACGAGCACGTCGTAGCGGACGACGCGCGCCTTGACCAGCGCGTCGGTACCGTCCGGGGCCAGGTCGACGGCCATCCCCTCGCGGCGGAGCCCCCGCGCGATTGCCTCGGCCAGTCTCGACTCGTCCTCTGCGATTAGCACGCGCAATGCACAATCCAGGATGACGGCCGGCGCGTAAGAAACCCATAAGGGGCAAGATTGGTTGGAGCGCAGGTTTGCGGGGTATCGTATTCGACATCAATCGACGTTACATCGATTCGTGTTATCGTCTGAGAGAACATGGCCGAGCAGAACTTCACTGAGCGGGGAATGGCCGTTGGCCTGCGCGCGCTCAACCGCCTCGCGAGCAACGGGCTGATCGACCGCTTCGGCCTGCGCGATCCGGCGCAGCGCGTCCTCCACGGCGCGTCGAAGGCGACCGTGCGCACCGCCACGCGCGCTGGCCGCACGTTCGCCGCCACCCAGAAGCTGTCCAAGCCCGCCCGCCAGCCGCGGGCCGGCCGAAGCAACCTGTTCGACCTGACGCCCGACGAGGAGCAGCAGCTGCTGCGCGAGTCGGTTCGCGACTTCGCGCTCGCCAAGCTCCGGCCGGCGGCGCAGGCGGCCGACGAGGCCTGTGCGACCCCGGATGAGCTGCTTGGGCAGGCCAACGAGCTTGGGCTGACGATGGTCGGCGTCCTCGAGGAGCTCGGCGGCGCTGTCGCCGAGCGCTCGGCGGTCACCACCGTGCTGATGGCCGAGGCGCTCGCGCAGGGCGACATGGGCATCGCGCTCGCGTGTCTCGCGCCCGCCGCCGTCTCGACCGCGCTCAGCCTGTGGGGCGACGCCGACCAGCAGGCCACCTACCTGCCCGAGTTCGTCGGCGACAACGTGCCTGCGGCGGCGCTCGTGATCGTCGAGCCGCGTCCGCTGTTCAACCCGTTCGAGCTTCAGACGAAGGCTCGCCGCACCGGCGATGGGTTCGTGCTCGACGGCGTGAAGTCGCTCGTCCCACGGGCCGGCGACGCCGAGCTGTTCATCGTCGCCGCCGAACTCATTGACAACGATCCCGCCCACCCGGCCCCCAGCCGCCCGGCGCTATTCATCGTCGAGCCGGGAGGGACGGGCCTCGCGGTCGAGCCCGAGCCCGCGATGGGAATCCGCGCGGCCGCCACCGGCCGGCTCGTCTTCGAGGGGACCAAGCTGCCGTCAACCGCGCTCCTCGGAGACGGCAGCCGCGAGACCATCGCCGAGTGCGTCCAGCTCGGGCGGCTCGGCTGGTGCGCGCTTGCGATCGGGACGGGCCAGGCCGTGCTCGACTACGTGATCCCGTACGTGAATGAGCGCAAAGCGTTCGGCGAGGCGATCTCCTCGCGCCAGGCGGTCGCGTTCACGGTCGCGAACATCGCGATCGAGCTCGACGGCATGCGGCTGGCGACCTACCGCGCGGCGAGCCGCGTCGATCAGGGCGCCCCGTTCGCGCGCGAGGTCTCGCTCGCGCGGCGTCTGTGCTCGGAGCGCGGCATGGCGATCGGCTCCGACGGCGTCCAGTTGCTCGGCGGCCACGGCTATACGAAGGAGCACCCGGTCGAGCGCTGGTACCGCGACCTGCGCGCGGCCGGCGTGATGGAAGGGGCGCTGGTCGTGTGATCAACCTCGAGACCCCCAGAAAGTTCGAGTTCCTCGTCGGCCAGGCCCACCAGGTCGCGACCGAGATCTTCCGTTCGAACTCGCGCAAGTGCGACAGCGACGAGCACAGCTACCCGAAAGAGCTCGACATGCTCGCGGCCGTGATCGACGGCATGAACGAGGGCGGCGCGCTGAGCGGCGCCGGTGCGGGCGGGGTCGGCGAGGACAGCGGTTCCAAGAAGGCGCGTGTCGGCAATCGCAACGGCAGCAACATGGCCAGCCTGCTCGGTCTGATCGAGCTGTCGTGGGGCGACGTGGGCCTGCTGTTGACGATGCCGCGGCAGGGCCTCGGCCAGGCCGCGATCGCCGCGGTCGCCAACGAGGAGCAGCTGGGGCGGTTCGGCGGCAAGTGGGCGGCGATGGCGATCACCGAGCCCGAGGCCGGGTCAGACTCGGCCGCGATCCGGACGACCGCGGCGCTCGACGAATCCGATCCCGCCCACCCCGAGTACGTGCTGAACGGCGAGAAGATCTTCGTGACCGCCGGCGACCGGGCCGAGCTGATCGTCGTCTGGGCCACGCTCGACCGCCAGCAGGGCCGCGCCGCGATCAAGTCGTTCGTGGTCGAGCGCGACAACCCGGGCCTGATCCTCGAGCGGCTCGAGCACAAGCTCGGGATCCGCGCATCCGACACCGCGGACTTCCGCCTCGAGAACTGCCGGATCCCGAAAGAGAACTTGCTCGGCAGCCCCGAGATCGAGCCCAAACGCGGCTTCGCCGGGGTCATGCAGACGTTCGACAACACGCGCCCGCTCGTCGCCGGCATGGCGATCGGCGTCGCCCGCGCGTGCCTCGAGCGCACGCGCGAGCTGCTGACCGAGGCCGGCGTCGAGATCGACTATGACCTGCCGCCCCACGCGCAGGTCGCCGCCGCGTCGGAGTTCATCGCGATGGAATCGGACTGGGAGGCGTCGCGGCTGCTGACCATGCAGGCCGCGTGGATGGCGGATAACAAGAAGCCGAATTCGCTCCAAGCCTCGATGGCCAAGGCCAAGGCCGGCCGGACCGCCACCGACATCGCACTCCGGTGCGTCGCGCTGTGCGGATCGATCGGCTACGGCGAGGGCGAGCTGCTCGAAAAATGGGCCCGCGACGTCAAGATCCTCGACCTGTTCGAGGGCACCCAGCAGATCCAGTTGCTGATCGTGGCCCGCCAGCTCCTCGGCAAGACCTCGGCCGAACTCAAATAAGAGATCAGCCTCGGGGGGCGGTCGTCACCGAGAACACCGCGCCGTCGGGGTCCGCGAGCACGGCCTGCCGCGTCGGAATGCTGTCGAACGGTGGCACCACCACGCTGCCGCCGATCTCCGGCGTCCGTTCGGCCAGGGCATCGGCGTCACCCGCCCAGAAGTCGACGCTCCAGCGGGCCGGACCCTCATCCCTGGCCAGCACGGCGACCACATCACGCGGCACGGGTTGCGCTGGCTCGCCGCCGACGTAACCCGGTAGCCGGAACAGGCTTACTCCAGGAGCGAACTCCTCGACGTCCCACCCGAAGACGTCGTGGTAGTAGCGCGCTGCGCCGTCCGGATCGGGCGTGTGGAGCGCGCTCATCGCGTATGCCGATGCCTGGTTGACCAGCTGGCAGCCCAAGCGCTCGCGGGGCTCCCACACGCCGATCACGGCGCCGGCCGGATCCCCGAGGGCGGCGAGGCGGCCTGCCGGCGGCACGTCGAACGGCTCGACGATAACCCGGCCCGCGGCCCGTGCCGTGTCGTCGGCGCTCGTCACCGACACATACGTGTTCCACCCCGGCGACACGCCGGGCGGCGCCTGGGCCAGTCCGGCCACGTCGCGCCCCCGCACTTTCGCCACGTAGTAGTCGCCCGGACCAGGACCGTCGAACTCCCACCCGAACAGCTCGCCGTAGAAGGCGATCGACTTCGCCGCGTCGGGGACCAGGTTGTCGACCCAACACGGAACGCCGGCCGGATATGTGGCGCGCTCGCTCATCCCGGCTCCTCGTACTCGTCGTGCTTGCGCCACCAGGTGTACGCCTCGGTCTGCGGCCAGCCCTCGGGCGAGTCCTCCCACCGCTCCTGGCGGCCGAACGGGGTCAGGTCGAGCAGGCTGAAGTCGAGCCTGAGCCGGTCGACGCCCCGCGACGATGTGACGTACGAGCGGTAGACGTCGTTCCCGTCGCGAAGGAACACGCTCAGCGCAAACATCTCACCCCGGTCGGTGGTCACGCCGAAGTCGTAGTTGAAGTCGCTCCCGAACGAGGAGTACCACGGAACCGACCAGCCCATGCGCCGCTTGAACGCCTGGATCTCGTCGTACGGCGCTCGAGAGATCACCACGAACGAGGTGTCACGCGCGCGTAGATGGGTGAGATCGGCGACGTTGTCGGTGAACGACGAGCAGCCCGTGCATGGGTCCTCGCCGGGACCGAACATGAAGTGGTAGACGACCAACTGCCGGCGTCCGTCGAACAGATCGGCAAACCCGACCTTGCCGTTCGGGCCCTCGAACTCGTAGTCCTTCGTGACCGCCACCATCGGCAACCGCCGGCGCTCGGCCGCGAGCGCATCGAGCGCACGCGTGGCCTCCTTCTCCTTGACGAGCAACTCATCGCGGGCCGCACGCCACTCGGCCTCGGACACCACCGTCGGTAGAGCCATCTCTCCACACCTCCCGTCATCGTCTTGCCTAATTGGAAAATCCAACCATAGAGTCTTTTATTCCGACTGTCAACTGATACTCTCCTGTCATGGCCGGAAAGCGCACATACGGAGACCCATGCGGCGTGGCGCGCGCACTAGACGTGATCGGCGAGCGGTGGGCGCTGCTCGTCGTGCGCGAGCTGCTGCTGGGACCGAAGCGGTTCACCGACCTGCGCGCCGGGATGCCGCACCTGAGCCCGGACGTGCTCTCGCAGCGGTTGCGCGAGCTCGAGCAGGCCGGGGTCCTGCGGCGCGACAAGCTGCCGCCGCCGCTCGCGGCGCAGGTCTACGAGCTGGCCGACTGGGGCCGCGAGCTCGAGCCGGTCGTGCTCGGCCTCGGCCGCTGGGGAAGCCGGGCGCCGTTCCCACCCGGAGACGGGACGCTCGGGGTCGACTCACTGGTGCTGGCGCTGAAGACGCTATACGACCCGGGCCGTGCCGGCGGCCTCGAGGGCTCGAGCTTCGAGCTGCGGCTCGACGACCAGCGCTTCGAAGCCCGCCCCAAGAACCGTGGACTGGAGGTGACGCGCGGAGCTGCCGCCGATCCCGACGCGACCATCGCCACCGATCCCGGAACGCTCGAGCACATCCTCTGGCACGGCGCGCCACTGACGACCGAGGACGTGTCGATCAGCGGGAACAGGGACGCGGCCGTGCGATTCCTGACGATGTTCCCGCTACCGGGTTGATGCGGGGCGGCCTCCCTCAAGGCCGCCCCGCACACCACGGAGACTGCTACTCACACCACGGAGACTGCTACTGCTTCATGTTGACGGCCGTCTGCATCATCTGATCGGCCGTCGTGATCGTGCTCGCGTTGGCCTGGTAGCCACGCTCAGCCTCGATCATGTTCGTGAACTCTGTCCCCATGTCGACGTTCGATTGCTCGAGTTCGCCGCTGATCGTCTCGCCGAACCCGGCGGTGGCCGGCTGACCCGCAGTCTCCGCTCCCGAGGCCACGGTGGCGCTCCAGAGCGACCCGCCGTCACGCTGGAGGCCGGCCTGGTTCGGGAACGTGGCCAGCGAGATGTAGCCGGCGGTCACCAACGTGCCGGCCGGCGTCTGGTAGTTGACACTGCCGTCCGCGCCGATCGTGACGTTTGTCGAGCCGGGCGGGACGATGATCGGGTTGTTGGCGCCGCCTGCCGTGTTGGCCGAATAAGCGCCCGTCGTGGCGTTCTGCGTCGCGCCGTAGCCCAGCACGTACTGGCCGGTCTGCGTGCACAGGTAGCCGCTTGCGTTGAACGTGAGGTCACCCGCGCGCGTGTACTGCGTGGCGTCGAACGTCGGCGGGGTGGCGCTGACGTTCCCGTCGGCCACGCGCAGCCAGCCGTTGCCCTGGATCGCGACATCGGTCGCGCTGCCGGTCGTCTCCACGCCACCCGCGTTCATCACGTTGTCGATTGAGCCGACCTGCGCGCCGAGCCCGATCTGTACCGGGTTCGTCCCCGCGCTGAAGTTGTTGGCGGCGCTGCCCGACGAGACCAGTTGCGAGAGCTCGTCGGAGAACACGGCGCTCTGGGCCTTGTAGCCGACCGTGTCCACGTTGGCCAGGTTGTTGGCCGTCACATCAAGCATCGTTTGATGCGCATCGAGGCCGCTGATAGCGGCGTACATGCCCGACATCATCGAGGTATCACATCCTTTGCGGGCCCCCGGGGCCGCTATCGAGATTGGTCCCTGCAGCCCGAGTAGTCGGCAGCCCCGCCCGTCGATGCAGTGGTGCGCACACCACACCTGGCGCGGGGCGCTCAGGCCGGCGTCAAACCCGCTCGGCCTCGCGCGTGAGCACCTCCCATGCCCGGCGCACGTCGTCCGCCGTGGTGCTCTGCTGACCGATCGCCAGCCGCAGCACATAGCGGTCGTTCAGCACCGCGTGTGACATGAACATCTCGCCGCTCGCGTTGACGCGCTCGAGCAGCTTGCGGTTGCGGTCGTCGTCGCCCTCGAGGCGGAAGCAGACGAGCGAGAAGTGGCGCGGCGCGCACACCTCCCAGCCGTCCGTCGCCTGCACCCATCGCTCGAACTCCGACGCGAGCTCGACGCCGTTGCGGATGTGGCGCTGGAGGCCGCTGCGGCCGAAGCACCGCAGCACCGCCCACAGCTTGAGCGCCCGGAAACGCCGGCCGAGCGCGGGCCCGTACTCGCTCAGGCTGAGCGAGTCCTCGGCGTCGGGGGTGCGCAGATACTCGGGGACCACGCTGAATGCTCGCCGGAAGTCGTCGCGCCGGCTGGTCCAGAGCAGCGAGCAATCCATCGGGGTCAGCAGCCACTTGTGCGGGTTGACGACAAGCGAATCCGCACGGTCGACGCCGGCGAGCGCCCACCGGTACTCAGGACACACCATCGCCGAGCCCGCGTAGGCGGCGTCGACGTGAAGCCACGTTCCGCTCGCGCCGCACGCGTCGGCGACCGCTGGGACCGGGTCCACGGCTGCGGTCGCGGTCGTGCCGACGGTGGCCACGATCACGGCCGCATCGGACAGGTCGCCGATGGCGTCCGCGCGCATCCGGAACCGGTTATCGACGGGCACCTTCCGCAACCGCATCCCGAGCATCCGCGCGGCCTTCTCGATCGACGAATGCCCGTGCTCGGCGCACACGATCAGGTCGCGGCCGGTCGCCTCGCGCGCGGCCACGCACGCCGCGAACGTCGAGGTCGAGGCGCTGTCCTCGATGTGCCCGTGCCAGCCCGACGGCAGCCCGAGCAGGTCGGCGGCCCAGTCGAGCACGACGCCTTCGAGCTCGGTCGACGCCGGTGCCGTCCGCCACAGGATCGCGATCGAGTTGAGCGTCGCCGCGAGCAGCTCGGCCAGGATCCCAGGCTCGGCCGCGCTCGTCGCGAAGTACGCGAAGTACCGAGGGTGCTGCCAGTGCGTCACCCCTGGCAGCAGTATCTCGTCGAGGTCCCTCAAGACGGCGGAGAAAGGCTCGGGATCGTCCGGAGCCTTCTCGGGCAGCCGGGCTCGGATCTCCCCCGGCGCGACCTGCGCCAGCACCGGCAGGTCGGCGACTCGCTCGAGGTAGTCGGCGGCCCACTCGATCGCGGCGTGGCCGTCGGCGCGGAAGTCGATCGCAGCGCCGGCGGTGCGGGTCTCACCTCCGGTAGAGCTCACACCGCGGCTCCGTGGGCTTCGAACTCGTATCGCACACCCGTAAGTGTCTCGGACAGCTCCCACAGGCGCCGCGACGCCCCCTCGTCGTATGCCTTGCCCGCGGCGGTCACCACCTGCGGGTACCCGCGCTGCTCGCCGCGCCCGCCGGGCCCGATGTACGTGCCGCCGGGGAGGTCGGGGTGCGTGGCCGCGTACAGCGTCGGCAGCGCTCCCATCTCCGCGCTCTGGGCGAACAGCCTGTTGCCGATCGCCATGGACCACCGCTCGTAGAAGCGGTCGGTGCCGGCGGCCTGAAGGTTCGTTGCGGCATAGCCCGGGTGGGCGGCCATGCTCAGCAGCGCGGTGCCCGCGGCGACCGCGCGACGCTGGAGCTCGAAGCAGAACATGAGGTTGGCGAGCTTCGACTGCTGATACGCGCCCCACCGGCTGTAGCTGCGTTGGCCCTGTAGATCGTCGAAGTCGATCTTCCCGCGGCGATGCATCAGGCTCGAGACGGTCACGACGCGCGGCGCTGGCGCTGCCAGCAGGCGACCGAGCAGCAACCCGGTCAGCGCGAAGTGGCCGAGGTGGTTGGTCCCGAACTGGCTCTCGAACCCGTCCGGCGTGAGGCGCCGTGGCGCCGCCATCACGCCGGCGTTGTTGATCAGCAGGTCGACGCAATCGGGAGCGGCCGCGGCGAACGCCCGGACGGAGTCGAGGTCGGCGAGGTCGAGGACCTCCGGCTGAACATCGGCGCCGGGCACCGCTGACTTGATCTGCGACGCCGCGTCGCGACCCTTGTCGGCGCTGCGCGAGGCGAGCACGACCCGGGCGCCCGCGCGCGCGAGCTCGCGCGCGGTCACGAGTCCGAGACCGCTGTTGGCGCCGGTCACGATCGCGAGTCGCCCGTGCTGGTCGGGGATATCGGCGGCCGTCCAGCGCGCCTCAGCCATCGAGCACCTCGAACTTGATGCCGGCCGCCACGAGTCGTCGGCGGAGCGCCGACCCCATCGCCACCGCGGGGGTCAGCTGCCCCGCGCGCTTGGGGAGGTCGTCGTGGGCGAGGCACAGCGCCGACTCGGCGAGCATCTTCGAGGTCTCGGTGTAGCCCGGGTCGCCGCCGCGAACCTCGGTCCGCAGCTCCGCGCCATCGCCGGTGTGGGCCGCGAACCGGATGCTGAACCAGGACTTCGCACGCTGCTGCTCGGACGGCCCCTCCCCCGAGCTCTTCAGCTTCAGCAGCTGGTCGCGGGCCGGCGGGATCTGCGAGAGCATGATCAGTGCGCCGGCGCCGGCGGCGAGACCGGCGAGCACGGGCAAGCGCTTGATCGCGAGATAGTGGCTGTAGCTGAAGTCCGGGCCAT
>Ga0335076_10001815_pt1 | contig 20851 bp, 16 predicted proteins | sample Lox_Sample_25_FD_206717 | JGI IMG/M metagenome (GOLD analysis project Ga0335076, IMG submission 206717) | Soil microbial communities from Loxahatchee National Wildlife Refuge, Florida, United States - Lox_Sample_2.5 | ecosystem: Environmental > Terrestrial > Soil > Wetlands | place: USA...
CGCGCCGCGGCGGGCGGGACGGGACCGCGCCCCTCGCCAGAGCCGTCCCCGCTCGGCTAGGGCGTACTCCGTCGCGCCGCGCCCTCAGCCCCCCGCGCCGCGCCGGACCGGCGCCGGGGTGGGGACGGCCTCCCCCCCGGCCGCGCCCGCGCCGGCGGCCGCCGGCGCCACCTTGCGGACCAGGAGGAGGGTCACGTCGTCCACCTGCTCGGCCCGGAAGCCCTCGATCTCGGCGAAGAGCGCCTCCAGCGCCTCGTCGAGCGGGCGCTCCGCCACCCGGGCGAGGGCCGCCATCAGGCGCCCCTCCCCGAACATCTCCCCCCGGGCGTCCATCGCCTCGGTGGCCCCGTCGGTGTAGAAGAGCGCGACGTCGCCCTCCTGCAGGGCGACGGTCTGGTCGACCGCGGCGGCGCCGGGATCCTCCACCACCCCGATCCAGCACCCCTCGTTGCTCACCGCCTCGACCCGCCCCTGCCCCCGCCGCCAGACCAGCAGATCCTGGTGCTTGCCGGCGAGGAGCAACCCCTCCTCCCGCAGCTGCACCACGTTCAGGGTCATGTACCGGCTGGCCCGGAGCCGGGAGATGTTCTCGAGCAGGACCCCGTTCACCTCGCGGAACACGCCCGCCGGGGTGAGGCCCGGGTTCTCCCGGACCAGCGAGAGGATGCTGGTCTGGGTCATCATCATCACCAGCCCGGACTCGACCCCGTGGCCGGAGACGTCGCCGATCGCCACCCAGTAGCGGCCCGCCCCCGCCTCGATGATGTCGTAGTAGTCCCCGCCCACCTCGGCGGCGGGCATCATCCGGGCGGCGACGTCGTAGCGCCCCACCCGCCGGTTCTGGGGGAGGAGCGCGGTCTGGATCCGCTTCGCCATCTCCATCTCGCCCCAGAGGGCGTCGCGGGCGGCCTTGAGGTCGGTCCGCGAGCGCTCCAGGCGGGCGTTGGCGTCCTCCAGCTCGAGGCGCGCGTCGAACTCGTCCCGCACCAGGCCGAACTTGGCGATCGAGGTGGCGATGGCGATCACCACCGATCCGCCGAGGAAGAAGAGGTTGTTGACCATCGAGGCGGTGTGGAAGGGCCCCCCCCAGATCGCGTTCAGCACCACGTAGGTGAGGACGGTGGAGATGGAGTTCACCGCCGCGTGCCAGGCGCGCCAGGGGATGAGGAGGTTCGCGGCGATGACCAGGTTCAGGCCGGCGTAGTAGGAGGAGTCGAAGCCGCCCAGGTCCACGGTCATCAGGGCGATCATCCCCCCGACCAGGAGGGTGAAGAAGTAGCCGTGGAGGAAGGAGAAGCGCGCCGCCCGGGTGAACCGGATCACCACCAGCTGGAGCACCACGATCCCGGTGGTCACCCCGCGGTACTCGGCGAAGCGGGGGACGAGCTCCCGCGGCATGGTGAACCAGTCGAGCACCAGGAAGAGCGGCACCAGGATCGCCCCGAGGAGGGAGACCGTCCCGCACCACGAGTGAACCATGGCCTGGTGGTACGGGGCGAACCGGCGGTCGGGGTCGATGGCCTCGCGGCGGCTCGGGAAGAGGGCGCTCATCGCTCGGGCGGTCGGTCCAGGCGCAGGAACATCTGGCAGCGGGTCTCGTCGAACTCCAGGGACGGCACGCCGGGGAGCCCCTCGGCCAGGCCGAGGAAGCTCTCCTCGGTGCGGTACACGAGCGGCCAGTCGGCCCAGTAGTCCATGTGGATCCGGGTCGGGCTGGCCACGTGGTAGTTGCCGATCACGAGCGTACCACCGGGGGCGAGGACCTCGAAGGTCTTGGCCAGCACCGCCCGGGCCACCGGGCCGGTGAGGTAGTCGAAGAGCCCCATCGAGTAGACGAAGTGCATCTCCCCCAGCCGCCCCCGGAGGTCCCGGGTGCGGAGCATGGTCCGGACCGAGTCCTCGAGGTAGCGGGCCGAGAGCCCGGCCCCGAGCCGGGCCTCGATCCGCCGCACCGCCCCGCGCGCCAGCTCGAGGGCGTGCGGGTCCTGGTCGAGCAGGGTGACGTCGATCCGGGCCGCGTCCTCGGGCCTCACCAGCACGTCCTCGAGCTCGAGGGCGGGGCCGCAGGCGAGGGAGAGGACCCGGAACCCGTGGCCGGTCAGGGCCGGGAACCGGCCGAGGGCCTCGCGCATCAGCCGGGGCACGAGCCGGCGCCGGCTGCGGACCGCCTCCGCCGCCCGGGTCTCCAGCGGGTGCTTGTGCATCAGGCGGGCGAAGAGGGACGGACCCAGGTAGTCGTTCTCGTAGATCATCACCATCAGGTCGGCGTCGCCCGCGTAGCCGCTCGGCTTCAGGTTGGTGCGCTTGAGGAACTCGGAGGCGAGCAGGTAGGGCCAGAGCTGGCGCCGGAAGAAGAACCCGTGCCGCTCGTGCTCCTCCTTGGTGTACCCGCTCACCAGCCGCTCCAGCTCCGCCACCTTGGCGTCGAGGAAGCCGAGGAAGCGGCGCCCCTCCGAGCGGACCAGCGCCTCGCGCGCCGCGGCGGCCACGTCGTGCGGCTCGGTGGCCAGGATCCGGTCCTGCTCGTCGAAGAACCGCTTGTAGACCGCCAGGTCGTAGGAGAGGTCGGCGACGTGGGCCCGGAACTCCTGCCGGATGTGGGCCTTCTGCGCGAGGACGACGGGGACGTTCTCGAAGTAGCCGCGCAGGTCGGCCACCCGCCCCTCCTGCACCAGCGCGCGGCAGTCGTAGAGGTGCTCGGTGAAGACCAGCCGCCCCCGGCCGCTCCGCCCGGCGGCGGCGAAGCGGGCCGGCCCGAGCCGCACCGGCCCGCCAGCCAGCTCCACCGAGAGCCCGGCGAGCTCCGTCCCGTCCGCGAGCTCCGCCCCGCCCTCGAGCTCCGCCACCAGCGAGAGCCGGCTGGCGAGGGCGAGCGAGGCGCGCAGCGGTCCGCCCGGCGCGTCCAGGACGCCCCGGAGCCGCTCCGCCTCGAGGGGCGCGCGCTCACCGGCCGCGGACGGCGACACTGCCATCGAGGGTCTCGAAGGTGCGGAGCGCGCTGAAGGAGAGCGCCTGCCACTTGCGGGCCAGGCTGTACTCGAGGGCGATGGGGACCCCGGCCTTGCGCGCCGCGTCGATGGCCTTCACCACCGGGGTGAAGGTGGACGAGTTCATGTACTCGAGGGCGGTGAAGTCGAGCACCAGCCGCACCCTCGCCACCCGGGCGCGCTCCAGCACGTCGTCCAGCACCGGGACCAGGAAGCGCCCCGGCTCCCGGTCCGCGCTCTTGCCGTGCCAGACCACGCGGACCTCGCCCGCGCCCTCCTCCACGTCGAGCGCGAGGTCGCCCTCCTCGAAACGCTTCACGACGTCGCCCATGAGGCCTCTCCTTCGCGCCGGTAGACCGCCGACACCGCGAGCACGTTGGCCGCGTCCACGTAGAAGTCGAGGGCGCAGCGTCCCTCGTAGGCGATGCGGGTGAGGCCGAGCCCGCTCTGCCCGTGCGCGTAGGGCTGGGCGGAGACCGCCTTGAGCCGCTCGACGTAGGCCTCGAAGGGATCCTGGAAGCTCCGGATCCACTGGACCGTCTGGTCGAAGCGGCGCAGGTGCGCGTCGTCCACGCCGACCTTGCTCCGCACCTCGACGGTGACCTCGTCGCCGTCCAGCCAGACCTGGAGCTGGACCGAGTCGCCCGGGCCGAAGGCCCCGTACTTGACCGCGTTCTCGAGCAGCTCCTGCGAGACCATGGCGAGCGCGTAGGCCTCGTCCGGCCCGAGCCCGGTCCGCTCCAGCACCGCCCGGCTCGGCGCCCAGACCGCCCGCACCGCTCCCCACTCCGGGGGAACGGTCAGCTCGAGGACGCTCTTCTCACGCGCTTCTCGGTTGAAGCTCATCGACGCCCCCGCCACCTCTGTGCAGGGATTCTAGTATGTGCTCGGCGGCCTCAGGAAATAGGGGGCGAAGGTAGGGCTACCGGCACCCACGGTAGAGGCCGGGGTAGGAGATCCCGTGTGAGGATCGGCACCTGGAACGTGAACGGGATCCGCGCCCGCGAGGCGCAGGTCCGGGACTGGCTGGAGCGCGAGCGGCCCGACGTGGTCTGCCTCCAGGAGATCAAGGCCCCGCCCGCGAAGATCCCGCCGGCGCTGCAGGATCTGGAGGGCTACTGGTGCCTCTGGCACGGGGAGACCGCCTACTCGGGCGTCGGGCTCCACGTCCGGCGGGAGGTCGCCCCGGAGCGCCCGGCCTTCGCCCACCCCCCGTTCGATCACGAGACCCGCATCGTCAGCGCCGAGGTGGGTGGCGTCACCTTCGCCTCGGTCTACGTGCCCAACGGCGGGAAGGACTTCCCGGCCAAGCTCCGCTTCCTCGAGGCGCTCGGCTCCTGGGTGGCGGAGCTCCGGGCGGCCGGCCGGCCCCTGGTGCTGTCGGGTGACCTGAACGTGGCGCGCACCGACCAGGACGTCCACCCCAAGGAGCGCAAGGCGGGCGCCGTCGGGCAGCGCCCCGACGAGCGGGCCCTCCTCGAGCGGATCCTCTCGCACGGGATGGTCGACCTCGGCCGCGCGCTTTACCCGGACGACGACGGGCTCTTCACCTGGTGGGCGCCCTGGCGGAACCTCCGCCAGCGGAACATCGGGTGGCGGATCGACTACGTCCTGGCGAGCGAGCCGCTGGCGCGGGGCGTCGAGCGGTGCGCGGTCCTCGCCCAGTTCGGCACGAGCGATCACGCGCCGGTGATGGTGGACCTGCCCTGATGCGCGGCGGTTTGCCGCATTATCGCTGACCTAAACGTTCGCTCCGCAAGCCCGCGGTCCGGCGGGGTTTCCCGTTGACGCCCCAATCGCTGCGACTCGTTGTCGCGATCCGGTGTTCGAACGTCCGGCGCCGTTCCAAATGGCCCGAGGGCTCTGCTAGCCTGCGAAATCACTCCGATCCCACCGGATTGCCGCAGGACGCGGCAACCCGTTCCAGCCCCCAGGGGTATAGCCATGCCGACCGCCGCCGCCCAGACGCAGGCCGAGTCGCTCCGCACGCTGCCGGGCGACGACGTCCGCCAGATCATGTGGCGCTTCACGGACCGTTACGACCTCCAGATGCTGGTCCAGGCCGCCCGCTCCGTGGCGCGCGGGCCGGTGGCGCGGCTGGTGGCGAACGGCGGGCGGAACGACCACGAGTGGACGCCGGAGAAGAACGAGCTCCTGGCGGCGTACGACGCCGCGGGGATCACCGGGGTGATGATGGAGCCCGAGCAGGGGGGCTTCATCTCCGGCCCGAAGAACCTGGCCCTCTCCCTCACCGCCTTCGAGCTCGCCTGGGTGGACGCAGGGGCGGCCACCGGTGCCCTGGCCGGCTTCCTCGGCCTCTCCCCCATCCACGAGCGGGGGACGCCCGAGCAGGTGCAGCGCTACATGAGCCTGGCCGCTCCGGCCAAGCCGGGCGAGGACCGCAAGCCCTGGCGGGCCGCCTTCGCCCTCACCGAGCCCATCCCCTACGTCGGCGTGGACACCGGGATGCTCTCCGGGAAGGTGCGGATCGCCGAGTGGAAGGAGGGCCAGGAGCCGATGCTCCAGGTGGAGAAGCGGGGCCGCTTCATCACCAACATGGGCTTCGCCAACTTCGTCACCGCCGCGGTGGACTCCGGCGATCCCCGGATCAAGGGGAGCTGCCTGGTGATCCTGGAGGAGGGGGATCCGGGCACCTTCGACCGCGGCTCGGTCACCAAGAAGCTCGTCCACCAGCTCTCCTCGACCAGCGATCCCATCTTCAGCCTGCGGGTCCCCGCCTCCCGGATCGTGGGCGGCTACACCGTCAAGGACGGCGTGATCGTCCCCCACATCGACCACTCCTCGGTGATCGAGGCGGTCTTCCGGCGCACGCGGGTCCCGGTGGGGGTGATGACCTCGGCCAAGCTCCTCTCCGCGGTCGAGCCCATCATCCGCTACCAGCGGCAGCGCTTCCGCGGCGCCGAGCAGGCGGCTCCCGGGTCCGTCCGGTACGAGCTCGGCATCCAGCAGCGCGAGGACGCCCTGCACCGGCTGGCGGAGGTCTGGGCGGCCGGCGAGGCGGGGGCCTCGCTCGGGTTCCAGGCGGCGCGGCTCTTCGACGAGCTCGACCCGCTCGAGCGGAAGAAGGACGCCCTCCTCGCCGCCCAGGGCATCAGCGGGATGAAGGCGACCATGAAGTGGATGAAGATGATGGAGCGGAGCTGCCTCGAGCTGCTCGAGCTCCGCGCCCGGCCCCGGGGGGAGAAGGACGAGGCCAGGCTCCGGGCCCTGGAGGCGGACGAGATGGTCCGCTTCAGCCTCCTCGACTCCGAGGCCAACGTCCTCTGCCCGGCCGCCAAGCTCTGGAACACCGGCCACGGCGCCACCATGATGCGCGAGGCGGTCTCGCTCATGGGCGGCTACGGCATCACCGAGGACTGCCCCGGGTTCCTCGGCCAGAAGTGGATGGACGCCCAGCTCGAGGCCACCTACGAGGGGCCGGAGGCGGTGCAGCGCCGCCAGCTCTCGGTCACCATGGTGACCCCGCTCTTCCTCGCCCAGCTCAAGGCCTGGGCGCGCGAGCTGCGCCACGTCGCGGCCACCCACCCCGGCACCGGCGCCTGCGCCCTCGCCTCGGCGATCGAGCTCTGGCTCTGGACCTGCCGCCACCTCGAGACCGCCACCGACGCCGACGGCCAGAAGCTCTACACCTCGCCGCGGCAGGGCGTTTCCTTCAAGCTCGCCGACGCCCTCGCCTGGGTCCTCGCCGCCCGGGCCCAGGTGCTCGACGCGGTGCAGCTCGCCGACCAGGGGGCGGCCGCGCTCGGGGACGCGCTCCCCGCCACCGCCCACTTCTTCGCCGACCTCTGCCACGTGCAGGCGGCCCGCGCCGCCGGCGAGGTGGGCCGGCTCTGCGCCGAGCTGGTGCACGGCTTCAACCGGCACCCGGCCTGGGACGAGGAGGGGCGGCGGGCCTGCTGGGACGCGAGCGACGCCGCGGCGATGGAGGGCGTGGTGACCGGCCTGGCCGGTTGCGCCCAGGACGCGCTCGACGGCGGCGTCCACCCGGACAAGGAGGGCCCCTGCGCATCCTGCCAGGGGATCACCGACTTCCGCCGGCTGCGGGTGAAGGTGGACGGCTGCCTCACCGGGGCGATGCTCGCCAAGGACCGGGCGGCGGACGCGATCTCGCGGGTGATGATCCCCGAGGCGCTCGACTACCCGGCCTGAGGCCCGGCCCGGAACGGAGATCGACATGGAGCCCCTGGCGTCCCCGGCGCCCCAGCGCCAGACGATGGCCGTCGACGTCGCCTGCGTGGGCTTCGGCCCGGCGGTGGCCGGCTTCCTCGCCACCCTCTCGCGCCGGCTGGCGGCCACCGACCGGCCGCCCCTCGAGAGCGCGGCCTCGCCGGGGATGCCGCTCCAGGTGGTCTGCTACGAGCGCGCCGACGACCTCGGGTTCGGGGTCTCCGGGGTGGTGACCCGGGCCCGCGGGCTCCGGGCCGCCTTCCCCGGCCAGGACCTCTCCCAGGTCCCCATGGCCGCGCCGGTGGCGGAGGAGAAGCTCCTCTACCTCCTCGATCCGATCGGCGCGAGCCGGCGCTCCCCGGCCCTCCGGGCCACCGAGACCGCGGCGCGGGCGCTCCGCTTCGCCCTGCGCCAGGAGCACCACGCCATCGAGCTCCCCTGGACCCCGGCGTTCCTGCACAAGCAGGACGGGTTCATCTTCTCGATGGGCCAGCTCATGCAGTGGATCGGCGGGCAGGTGCTCTCCACCGGGACGGTCCAGGTCTGGCCGGGGACGCCGGTGGCCGAGGCCCTGGTCGAGGGCAAGCGGGTCGAGGGAGTGCGGCTCCTCGATCAGGGCGTCGACCGACAGGGCCGGCCGGAGGGCGCCGCGTACATGCCGGGGATGGACGTCCGCGCCGCGCTGACCGTGGTGGGCGACGGCCCGGTGGGCGCCGTGGGCCGGCAGCTCGACGAGGTGGCGGGGATGCCGGAGGGGCACGCCCGGCGCGACTGGGCGGTGGGGATGAAGCTGGTGGTGGACCTCCCCGAGGACACCCCGCTGAAGCCCGGGACGGTGCTCCACACCCTCGGGTTCCCCGAGCCGGAGATCTTCGGCTTCCTCTACGTCCACCCGGACCGGGTCGCCTCGGTCGGCATCTTCGTGCCGAGCTGGTTCGAGACCCCGGCCCGGACCACCTACCGGTACCTCCAGCACTACGTCCAGCACCCCTACCTCTGGCGCCACCTCCAGGGCGCCAGGCTCCGGTCCTGGGGGGCGAAGTCGATCCTGGAGTCGGGCCGGCGCGGCGAGCCGGTCCTGGCCGGCGACGGCTTCGCCCGGATCGGCGAGGGCTCGGGCTCGACCAACGTCCTCACCTCCTCGGGCGTGGACGAGGCCTTCACCACCGGCGTCCAGCTGGCCGAGGGCGTGATCGAGCTCCTCGAGGCGGGCGAGCCCTTCACCCGCGAGAACCTGGAGGCCGCCTACGTCCGCCGGCGGCGGGCGAGCTGGGTGGAGCGCGAGGGACGGGTGGCCGAGAAGGCCCGGGACGGGTTCCAGCGCGGCGTGGCCACGGGCCTCGTGGGCATGGCCCTCGCCGGCCTCTCCGGCGGCCGGGCCTCGCTCGGGGGCGAGCCGCCCCACCCGGCCGAGAAGGTGGGGACCCTGGAGGCCTTCTACGCCGGGAAGATCCCCGCCGCAGAGGTGGCGCGGATCGTCGCCGATTGCCGGGCGCGCAACGTCCCGGTGCACGACGCGCTCATGGAGCGAGCCGGCTGGCCGGCGGTCCCGCTCGACGGCCAGCTCCTCGTCTCCCACCAGGACGCGCTCCTCGTCGGGGGCAAGGTGCAGGCCCCGCCCGGCTACGCAGACCACGTGGTCTTCCTCCGCCCGGAGGTCTGCCGCCGCTGCGGGACCCGGATCTGCACCGAGATCTGCTCCGCCGAGGCCATCCGCCCGGGCGAGGAGGGGGTGCCGGTGTTCGACCGCGAGAAGTGCGTGCACTGCGGCGCCTGCTACTGGAGCTGCAGCGAGCGGCTCGACGGCGGCGACCGCGTGAACCTCGACTTCCGGGCGGGCACCGGCGGCCTCCACTCCGCCGAGAACTGAGCCTTCCGGGGGCGCGGGGCCGGCCGGCGCCCCGCGGGCCCCTTCCTCCGCCCCCGGGCCGTGAGCCCGGGGCGCGGGACCGCGCCGGCACGAGGAGTCGCGATGTCCGGATACCAGATCGTGGTCCTGGGGAGCATCGTCCCCGACCCGCTCCAGACGCTCGAGCCGGTCACGACGCCCCAGGGACCGGGGCTCAAGAACGAGGCCATGCTGCCGGCGGTGCTCGACCCCTGGGCGGCGATCGCTCTCTACGAGGCGGCCGCCCTGGCGGCCCGGGCGCCGGGATCGAAGGTCACCCTCGTCTCGCTCGGGCCCAAGGCCAAGCTCCAGCAGGTGATGATGGCGGTGGCGCAGAAGGTCCCGTTCGAGCTGGTGGCCCTGGACGGGCCGGCCGGCGGCTTCACCGACGCCCACGAGGTGGCGGCCCGGCTGGCCGCCGCGGTCGAGGCCCTCCCCGGGCTGGACCGCGCGCGCCTCCTCCTCTTCGGCGGCTGGGAGTCGGGCTCCCGCGGCGCGGGGGTCACCCTGGCGACCGTGGGCGAGCGGCTCGGGATCGTCGACCAGTTCCAGGGCGTGGACGGGCTCGCCGTCCAGCCCGACGGCTCGATCGAGGTGAAGGAGCGGATCGAGGGCGGCAAACACCAGGTCTCGCTCTGCGCCGGGCCGCCCGCGGTGGTGGGCTGGGCCACCGGGACCCTCCCCGAGCCCAAGAACAACCCGCAGGTGGGGATGGCCAACATGCGGCTCGTCATGCCGGCGCTGCAGAAGGCGGCCCCCGCGCCGGTGACCACCGGCGGCGTCGAGTTCCTGCAGGTGCAGGTCCCCAAGGCGCAGCGCGAGACCCGGATCGTGAAGGATCTCACCCCGGAGCAGGTGGCGGCCGAGCTCGTCGCCTGGATCGCGCAGGACTAGGAGCCCGACCCCATGGACACCGTCCTCCTCCTCACGCACGTCGACGCCGAGGGCACGCTGCCCCGCGCCGCCCTCGAGGCCCTCTCCGCCGCCCGCACCCTCTCCGGCGGCGCGCCGGTGCTGGCCGCCCTCTTCGGCACCGAGACCGCGCCCGCCGTCGCCGCCCTCGCCGGCGCCGGGGTGAGCAAGGTCCTCGCCGTCCGCGGCCCGGCCTTCGGCCCGGCCCGCTACGCCACCGACGCCACCGCCGCGGCCGCGCTCGTCCAGGCCTCCGGGGCGAGGCTGGTCGTCGCCCCCGCCACCTCGCGCCTCGCGCGCGTCGCCGCCGGCGTGGCCCAGCGGCTCGGCGGCCGCGTCGACACGCACGTCACCGCGGTCTCCGCCGAGGGCGGCCCCTCCGCCACCCGCTGGTACTACCGGCAGCGGATCGAGGCCCGCCTCCGCCGCAAGGAGCGCCCCTGGATCCTCCTCGTCGATCCGGGCGCGTTCCCGCCGGTGAAGCCGGAGGCCGGGGCGGCCCCGCCGGTCGAGGAGGTGGCCGTCGCGGCCGGCCCGGCGCTGGAGCGGACCCGGGTCACGGGCCTCCGCGCCCCGTCCTCGGGCGAGCAGACGATCCGCCCGGACGCGAAGCTCCTCTTCGTCGCCGGCGCGGGCTGGACCAAGAAGCAGGCCGACGGCAAGCCCCACCCCGAGGATGCCGAGAGGCACATCCTCGGCTTCCTGCGGGCCTCGGGCGCATCCCTCGGGACCTCCAAGTCGCTCGTCGACCAGGCCGGCGAGGGGCAGAAGGTCTTCGAGTTCATGAGCCACCTGAACCAGGTGGGCCAGACCGGCGCCACCCCGCGCCACCCGAAGGGGCTCTCCACCTGCTGCCACGGCGAGGAGCCGCACGTGGTCGGCTGGCGGTTCATCCGCGAGCGCCGGGCGGTGAACCTCGACCCGGGCTGCGGCTGGGCCCGGGGCAAGGCCGACGTGCTCTACGTCGCCGACGCCTTCGCCGTGATGGCGAAGGTGAACGAGCTGCTCGGGGGGAAGAAGTAGGGGCCCACGGCGGCGGCCGCGCGCGACTCACTGTCAGGCAGGCGCAGGCGCCAACGCGGAGCCGCGTCCGCAGGCGCCCGCTCGCGCCACGAGCGGCGCGCGCGATACGACGTCGACCGGAGGCGCGCGGCCGCGGTCGTCCGGACGCGCCATCGCGTCCCGCGCCGGCTCGCGCGCGCGCCCGAGAATCACGTGCACCGAGGACCCCGCGGCGGAGCGGTGGCGCGGGAGAGGATCGGCATCGTGCTCTTCTTCTCCACGATGCCCTGGGAGCGGCCGAGGGCCTGGGCGAGCTCGGTGACCCCGATCTTCCTGCGACTGCCTGGCGGCAACGCCCGCGCAAGTCCGAGCCACCTCCTTCCGATGGCGACCGTGCCGGGTCGGCGGCCTCCGGCACCGCCTCGAGGCGACGCCGGCGTGGGCGGACGGTGGGTGGGAGCGGTCTGTGATATCGTGTTTCGAGCAGCGGTGGGCCGCCCGGCCCGGAGCCATGGCGAGCGAGGAGATCCCTTCCCGGCGCGATCCGGCACTCCCCCAGGGGAATGCTCCCGCTCATCGCTGGACGGACCCGGCGGTCGACCTCGCGGTCGTCCCCCTCCTCCGTTACCGCCGGCGCACGTTCCGGTTCGCCTCGCTCCTGGTCGCGTCCTGCTACTTCATCGACCTCTTCCAGCCGCGCCTCGCCGAGGTGGCCGTGGCCCGCGCGCTCTGGATCCTGGTGATCCTGGGCGCGGCCGCGGTCCAGCGGCCGGAGCGACACCGGCTGGCCGACCTGGCCGCCTACCTCACCGCGGTGGCCACCGGGATCGCGGTGGTGACCATCGTCGCGCTCGACGGGGGCACCTCCAGCATCTACGTCGGCATGCTCATCGCCACGCCGTTCGCGGTCCTGGTGGGCGCCGCCGAGCTGCCCCTGGCCGCCGCGCTCAACGGGGCGATCTGCGTGGTCGGAGGCGCGGGGATCCGGCTCTTCGAGGGACAGCCCTGGTTCCAGATCGTCTCCTGGCTCCTGCTCTCCACGGTGATGAGCGCCCTCGCCACCTGGGGGACGGTGGCCGCCCGCCACGCCTGGGGGATCGAGGTGGCGGCCGAGCGCGAGCGGCGGCTGGCCCTGGAGCGGCTCGCCGAGAGCGAGCGCCAGCGGGTCGAGGCGGAGCGGCAGCGCGGGGAGGCCGAGCGCCAGCGGGCCGAGGCGGAGCGGCTCGCCGAGGTGGGCCGCCTCGCCGCCCGGGTGGCGCACGAGGTGAACAACCCGCTCGCGGTGGTGAAGGCCAACGTCCAGTGGCTCGGCGAGGTGCGGCGAGACGGGGACGGCGCGGAGCGGGCCGAGGTGGTGGCCGACGCGCTGGCGAGCGTGGAGCGCATCGTCGACGCGGTCGACTCGGTCCGCCGCCAGGCCGGCGTGCGGCCTTCCCGCATCCCGGCCAACCCGACCACCGGCGGCGGCTAGCCGACGCGCGCCACCTCGGGCGGCCCATGCGCCGCCGCAGCGCCGTGTTCGGTGCGGCGCGGCGGTGCCTCCGGCCCCCTCGCGCCGCAGAGGCACGACCGCCCCGCCTGGGGCGGGCGACCCTCGCCAGGTGGCCGTCCGGAAGGCGGCGGCGCGGTAGCGGTCCCGCCCGGCCGAGGGCTGCGCCGCAGGGGCCCGCGCCAGCTCTTGCAGCGCGTGCCAGAATGGCTCCTCCGGAGCTTGCCCATGAACCCGATCCCTCTCGCCCTCGCCCTCCTCGCGCTGATCCTCGCCCCCCTCCCCGCCCGCCCGGCGGAGCGGGTGCAGCCTGGGCTCTGGGAGGTCACCGCCACGGTCGAGCTGCCCGGCGCGGCGACGCCCGCCCCGCCCTCCACCCAGACCGAGTGCCTCTCCCAGCACGACGTGGACGCCGAGCTCGTGCCCGAGCTCGCCAAGGGGGGCTGCCGGGTGACCGACGCCCGCCGCTCCGGTGACAGGGTCACCTGGAAGCTCGACTGCGGCGCGCTGGGCAAGGGAGAGGGCGAGGTCGTGTACCAGGGCCCCACTGCGTACCAGGGCTGGATGCGGCTCGAGACCGGAGGGACCACGGTGCGGACGACGATCCGGGCGAAGCGCGTGGGGGGCTGCTAGGCCGCACCCCGCGGGGGCCGGAGCGAGGCAGGTGCGCTCCCTGCCCGACCCTGCCATCCTGGCTCGATGATCGCGCGGACTCCGAGGCTGCTGCTCGTCGGGCTCTGCCTGGCCCTCCCCAGCGCCGCCGCGGCGGTCGGGGGCGGCGAGCCCGCGCCGGCCGAGCTCGATCTCACCACCCCCCGGCGGGCGACCCGCGCCTTCTTCGTCGCGGCCAACCAGGGCGACTTCGCGGAGGCCGCGCGCGTGCTCGACCTGCGCGACCTCCCGGAGGCGAGGCGCGCCGTCGAGGGACCGCTGCTCGCCCGGCAGCTGAAGTTCGTGCTCGACGAGAAGCTGTGGGTCGACTGGGAGCGCGTGTCCGACGATCCGCAGGGCAACCCGGCGGACGGCGCGCGGGCCGAGGTCCTCGGGACCATCCCCATCGGCGACGCCGCCGTGACGGTGCGCCTGGCGCGGTGGGCGGACGGCAGCTGGCACCTCGGGCGCGGCGTGGTGGACGCGATCCCTCGCCTCTACGACGAGTACGGGCCAGGGTGGATCGGGGACCGCATGCCCAGGGTCCTGATCGAGGTGCGGCTCCTCCACGTCCAGGCGTGGCAGTGGATCGGCCTCGCCGCCGCGCTCCTCCTCGCCTCCTTCGTCGGGGGTGCGCTGGGCGCCGCCGGGAGGCGGGTCGCGCTCCGCCTCTCCCGGCGCACGCGGGTGAGCTGGGACGAGCAGCTGGTCCGGGAGACGTCGGCGCCGACCCGGCTGCTCCTCGCCATCGCGACCTTCGCCGTCGCCACGGACGCACTCCACCTCGCCGTCCCCGCCCAGCGGGTCGTCGATCACCTCCTGCGGATCGCCGCCACCGCCGGGTTCTGCTGGGCCGGCCTGCGGGCGCTCCGCTTCGCCTCCCGCCTGCTCGACGAGCGGCTGGCGCGCGCCGGAGAGCAGGAGGGCTCGGCGCGCTCCCGGCGGACCCAGCTCATGGTCCTCCGGCGCGTCGCCGGCTTCGTGGTGATCGCCGTCGGCAGCGCGCTGGTCCTCTTGCAGTTCGACGCCTTCCGGGCCCTCGGCACCTCGCTCCTCGCCTCGGCCAGCGTCCTCGGAATCGTGGCGGGCCTCGCCGCCCAGCGCTCCCTCGGCACGCTGTTCGCGGGCCTCCAGTTCTCGCTGACCCAGCCGCTCCGGGTGGGGGACATCGTCGTCATCGAGGGAGAGCAGGGCACGATCGAGGAGGTCACCCTGACGTACGTGGTGGTGCAGACCTGGGATCTCCGCCGCCTGGTCGTCCCCATCACGAGGTTCCTCGACGCCCCCTTCCAGAACTGGACCCGCGGCACGACCGACCTGCTCGGCACCGTGCTCCTCCACGCGGACTACCGGGTGCCGGTGGACGCGGTCCGGCGCGAGCTGGAGCGGTTCGTCCGCACCCGCCCGGAGTGGGACGGCAAGCAGCCGCAGCTCCAGGTCACGAGCGCGACGGACCGGACGCTCGAGCTGCGCGCGCTGGTCTCCGCCCCCGACTCCGGCCGGATCTGGGATCTCCGCTGCGCCGTGCGGGAGCAGCTGGTGGGGTTCCTGCAGGCGCTGGAGGGCGGGCGCTACCTGCCGCGCACGAGGTTCGAGGGCTCGCCCCCGGACGCGCCACGCGCCGCGAACGGCCCGAGCGCCTCCGGGTAGCGGGCGAGCAGCTCCGGCGGGACCTCGACCGGGCGCCCCTCGACCAGCGCCTCGAGCATCAGGGCGTTGGCCGGCGCCTGCCCGCGGAAGTGGTTGTTGGTCACCACGTAGACGTCGGGGGCCTCGGGCGCGGCCGCCATCTCCGCCACCCGCGCCGCCCAGGGGCGCAGCTCCTCGGCGTCGTAGAGGTAGTCGTAGCGCGCGTCCCGGCCAGCCCCCGCGCGGAACCAGTCCTTCCAGTTCCGGCCGTGGACCCGGACGTAGCCCAGGCCGGCGGTGACCGACGCCCTGGGGCGCAGGGAGTGGCGAAAGCGCGGCTGGTCCACGTTCACGATCCCCACCCCGGCCTCGTCCAGCTCGAGGAGCACCTCCGCGTCGTCCCAGGAGTCGTGGCGGACCTCGAGCACCAGCGGGAGCCCGGCGAAGGCGCGGAAGAGGCCGCGGAGCCACTCCTCGCTCGCCTCCGAGCGCTTGAACGACCAGGGAAACTGGAGGAGGGCGGCGCCCAGCCGGCCCGCGGCGGCGAGCCGGTCCAGCGCCGCCCGGGCCTCGGCCACCTCGGCCGCGCCGTACGGCTCGCGCTCGTGGGTGAAGCGCCGCCAGACCTTGGCGCCGAAGCGGAAGCCCGGCGCGCCCTCGACCCGCTCGCACCAGCGCGCCGCCACCTCGGCGGCGAAGGGCCGGTAGAAGGTGGCGTTCACCTCGACCGTCCCGAAGAACCGCGCGAGGTGCGCGAGCCGGTCGAAGCCCCGGCCCGCGCCGGGCGGGTAGACGATCCCCGCCCAGTCGGCGTACTCCCAGCCCGCCGTCCCGTAGCGGATCAAGGCCGCGCTCCTCGCGCCCACATTTCCTTGCTGATACCTCCGTCCGCCCGTCCCCTCAACCGGGGATTCCGGTGCCGGCGACCGATCCGGGTAGAATTCCGCGAGGAGCGCGCATGGCCGGCAGCGACGAGCACGAGCGCACCTGGACGGCGATCCCCCGCCTGGTCCTGCCCGACCGGAGCCACGCCTTCCTCATGGTGCTGGCCGGCCCGCACTTCGGCGACGTGTTCCCGCTCGAGCCGGGCCGGGACCTGGTGATCGGCCGGCGGGAGGACGCGGACATCCAGATCAGCGACGAGGGGGTCTCCCGCCGGCACGCCGTGGTTCGGGTGGAGGGGGAGGGGGCGCTCCTGCGCGACCTGGGCAGCGTCAACGGCACCTGGGTGGACGGCGCCCGGGTCTCGGAGGCCCGGCTGGTCGACGGCAGCCGGGTGGCGATCGGCGGCGCCACCACCTTCAAGTTCGCCTGGACCGACGCCCTCGAGGCCCGCTGGCAGCTGAAGGTCGCCCAGAGCGCGCTCCAGGACCCGCTCACCGGCCTCTTCAACCGGCGCCACCTCGAGGACCGGCTCGTCGCCGAGCTGGCCGCCGCCCAGCGCCACGCCCGGGAGATGTCGCTCCTCCTCGCCGACGTCGATCACTTCAAGGAGGTGAACGACGCCCACGGCCACCTGGCCGGCGACGAGGCCCTGAAGATGATCGCCTTCGTCCTCCGCGGCGCGCTCCGCAAGGAGGACGTGGTGGCCCGCTACGGGGGCGAGGAGTTCATGGTGATCGCACGGGAGACCCCGCTCCTCGGCGGCACCCAGCTGGCGGAGCGGATCCGCCGGGCGGTGGAGCGGAGCCGCTTCGCCTGGCAGGGCCACGAGGTCGGCCTCACCGTCTCCATCGGCGTCACCGTCTCGGTGGGCCTGACCGCCTTCGAGCCGGGGCGGAGCGATCGCGACCTGATCGCCGCCGCCGACCGCGCCCTCTACCTCGCCAAGCAGGGCGGGCGGAACCGGGTGGTGGCGCTGCGCGCCGGCGCCGCACCCCCGGGCTGACGGCGCTCGCGCCGGGCCCGGGGTTCTCCCCGTGGTTCAGCGGCGCGAGGGGACCGGGTCGAACGTGCCCGACACCTTGAGCAGCTGGACCGCGGCGAGCTGGGCGTTGAGCGACTCGGTGAGGAGGGCGATCTCGGCGTTCCGGAGCTGGGTGGTGGCGTCCGCCTGCTCCACCGCGGTGGCCGTGCCGGCCTTGAAGGAGACGTCGACCAGCCGCTGGTTCTCGGCGGAGAGGTCGCGCTGCTCCTTGGCCTTCTGGGCGTTGGCCCGGGCGCTCTCCAGGTCGAGGAGGGCCTGGCGCACGTCGGCCCGGGCGTGGAGCTCCGCGTTCCGGGCGTTGGCCTGGGCCTCGTCCATCCTGGCGTTCCCCTCGCGGATGTCGGACTCGCGCAGCCCGCCGTCGAAGATCTTCCACTGCGCTTGGATCCCGACGGTCCAGAAGTCCGCGTTGCCGGTGAACCCGCCGATGTTGGAGAAGGTGTAGTTGGCGAAGGCTCCGATGTCCGGGAAGTAGCGGGCGATGGCCGAGTTCCGGGTCGACCGCGCGGTGTCCGCGAGCGCCCAGGCCGCCAGCACGTCGGGGCGCCTCACCGACTGCTCCTCGAGGGTGGTGAGGTCGGCGGGGAGGGGCGGCTCGGGCGGATCGGTCACCTCGAAGTTCGTGTCGCGGGCGAGCAGCACCGCCAGGGCGACCTTGCCCGACAGGTACGAGTTGAGCGCCCGCTTCACGTCCTGCTCCGCCCGGGCCCGGTCGATCTCCGCCCGGATGAGGGCCACCTTGGCCACCGCGCCGGCCTGGTAGCGGACCCGGGCGTCCTTCTCCTGCCGCTGGGCGATCTCGAGGAGCCGCTCGCTCACGATCAGCGCCTGCTTGAGCGAGGCCACGCCGTAGTAGGCGCGCGCCACGCCGAAGAGGATCTCGCGGCGACCGTTCTCGATGGAGAGCGCGGAGGCCTTCTCACCGCTCTTCGCCGCGCCGATCTGGTACCAGAGCTGGGGGGAGACGAGGAGCTGGGTGATCTGCGCCTGGGCGCCGAGCTGGTCGACCTTCTGGAGCACGACGTTCTGGTAGGCGGTGGCGACGAAGTAGGGGCTCGGGTCACCGGGGAGCCCCGGCGGGTCGGTGGGGTTGCCGCCGGGGTTGCCATTGCGCGCGCGCACCGCCTGATACGCGGGCCAGGGGATCTCCGACGAGTACTCGTTCCGTGTGTAGCTCCCGCTCACCGTCACCTGCGGCAGGTAGGCCGACCAGGCCTTCCAGGAGAGCTCGTTGGACTGGCGCAGGCGCGCCTCGAGCGCCTGGAGGTCGAGGCTCTGCGTGGCCGCGACCTCGAGCGCCTGGCGCAGGGTGACGACCGGCCCGGCGGGCGGGGCGGAGGCGGGGACCGCCGGCTCGGGCGCGGGCACCGGCGCCGCCAGGGCGGGCGGAGCCGCCGCAGGCGGGCTCTCCGTCGGAGCCTGCGCGAAGAGGAGCGCCACCGCCACCGAAGTCAGAACGTTCATGTGTCCTCCCGCCGTGGGGCGTGAAAGGGGTGTGGTACCGCGCCCGCCGGAGCGGGCGCGCGGGCCCGCAGGGGTCGGACCGCCGGCCGGGGGCCGGCCGCGGGGTGGCCGCCCAGGGCGCCGTCGAGGCGCTCCAGGATCCGGACCAGCACCCGCCGGTCCTCGGGCTCGAGGAGGGAGAGGATCCCCTCCAGGCGGGCCTCCACCTCCCCGTCGATCCGCCGGAAGCGCTGCTCGCCGCGGGCGGAGAGGCGGACGTGGACCACCCGCCGGTCGAGGGGATCGCGGGCCCGCGTCACCAGGCCGTCACGCTCCAGGCGATCCACCACGCCGGTGATGGTCTTCTCGGTGACGGAGACGCGGCGGGCGACCTCGCCCATGGTCATCGCCCCGTCGAAGCCGAGCCAGAGGAGGGTGTGGATCTGGACCGGGCTCAGGTCGAGGTCGGCGCAGCTCGCGGCGATGGGGTCGCGGAGGGACCGCCGGCGGGAGAAGGCGATCATCAGCTCCCGGATCCGGAGGGCCTGGGCGCGGAGGGTGGCCCCGGGGCGGGAGATAGTCCGCATGGCGGAGTATCTCTAGAGCGGACCGTCCGCGGCCGTCAACCGAAAAGCGCCGGCCGGCGCGGGGCCGGCCCCGCCCGGAGGAGCCCCCGGGGCAGGTCGAGGCGGGGCGGCATGCCCCGCCAGCTCGGCTCAGGGCTTCCCGCCCAGGTCCTCGATCTCGGCCTCGATGTCCTTCCGCTCTGCCGCGTCCGGCTTGAGCGCCAGGAAGGCCTTGAACTCCTCGATCGCCCGCGCCCGCTGCCCGCGCTCCTTGTAGGCGTAGCCCAGGTAGTAGTGGGGCATCGGGTTCTTCTTCTCCTCCCGGGCCGCCCGCTCGTAGAGGGGGAGGGCGGCCTTCGCCCCCTGCGACTCGTGCAGGGAGCGCGCCAGCAGGTAGTAGACCTCCACCTCGGACGGGTCCGTCTTCAGGACCTGCCGGTAGACGGCGGCCGCCTCCTCGTGCTTGCCCAGCCGGTCCTTGCACTGGCCGAGCGAGACCCGCAGGCGCGCCAGCTTGGGGGCCACCTGGATCGCCTTCTCGTAGGCGGGCACCGCCTCGTCGCAGCGGTCGTTGCCCGCGAAGAGCCTGGCGATCCGCTCCAGGGGGTCCACGAGCTTCGGATCGGCGGCGGCCGCGGCGCGGTAGGCCTCGAGCGCCTCCTGGAGCGCCCCCGATCGCTCCAGGGCGATGCCGAGCTGGAGGTGGTTCTGCGGGTTCTTCGGCTCGAGCTCGACCGCCTTGCGCAGCTGGGCGAGGGCGCCCGGGGTCTCGCCCTTGGCGAGCAGCGCCCGCCCCAGCCAGAGCCGCGCCTCGGGCAGGTTCTCGTCCTCGTTGGAGGCGGCGGTGAGCACCTTGAGCGCCCCCTCGACGTCGCTCCGCTCGAGCTTCACCCCGCCGAGCCGGGTGAGCGCCGCCGCGTTGCGCGGCTGCAGGTCCACCGCCGCCTGGAAGGCCTTCTCCGCCCCGGGCAGGTCCCCCGCCGCCCAGAGGAGCGACCCGTGGGCGAGGTGCCCCTCGGCGTTGCGCGGGTCGAGGGCCAGGGCCCGGGCCAGACCGGCGCGGGCCGCCTCGGCGTCGCCGCGGGCCAGCGCGAGCCGGGCGAGGCCGATCTCGGCGGGGGCGTGCTCGGGTTCGGCCGCCAGGGCGCGCCGGAAGGCGGCCTCGGCGGCGGCCGCGTTGCCCCGCGCCAGCTCGACCTCGCCGGCGGTGGCCGGGACGGTGGGATCCTTCGGGTCCTTCTCCGCCGCGGCGGCGAGGAGCGCCGCCGCCTTGTCGTAGTCCCCGCGCGCCAGGGAGAGGCGGGCCAGGGCCACCCGGGGCTCCACCGCCGCCGGATCGCGGGCCACCACGTCCTCGTAGACCGCCGCCGCCTCGGCCGCCTTCCCGCTCGCGTTGAGCGCGGCCGCCCGGGCGAGGAGCAGGGCCGGGTTCCCCGGGGAGGCGGCCAGGGCCTGGTCGGCGAGCTGCGAGGCGTCGAGCGCGCGGCCGGCCTGGGCGAGGGCGCGGATCCGGACCGCCGCCAGGATGGGCGAGGCGGCCGCCCCGGCGGCCACGGGATCGGTGATCAGGACCGCCCGGGCCGGGTCGCCCGCCCGCAGCCGGAGCCAGGCCAGCGCCACCCGGGCCTCGAGCAGGCGGGGATCGGCCGCCACCGCCGCGTCCAGGGCCTGGTCGGCCTTGGCCAGGTCGGCCCGGTGGCGACCGAGCAGGGCCGCCTGGACCATCAGGGCACGCGCCCGCTCCGCCGGGCCGAGCTTCGCCTTGGCGCCCTCCTCGAGCAGCGGCGCCAGGCGGGCCGTGGCGCCCTCGACGTCGCCGGCGGCCTCGGCCAGGGCGGCCAGCTCGAGCTGCGAGGGGAGGTGACCCGGGTCGCGCTTCAGGGCCTCCTCGAAGGCGGCGCGCGCGTCGCCGGGCTTGCCCTTGAGGAGGGCCGCCCGGCCCCGACCCCAGGGGCCGCGGGGCCCGGGCTCGAGCCCGGCCAGCTGGCCGGAGAGGGCGTCCGCCCGCGCCGCGTCGCCCCGGGCGAGCGCCGCGGCGAGGAGGAGCGCCACCGCCTCCGGATCCGCCTTGCCGCCGGCCACGCGGGAGGCGAGGAGGCCCTCGGCCGCCTCGGGCGGCTTCCCCGGGCTGGTGGCGAGCGTCGCCGCCACCCGCGCCTCGAGCGCCTC
>Ga0335076_10001817_pt1 | contig 20841 bp, 16 predicted proteins | sample Lox_Sample_25_FD_206717 | JGI IMG/M metagenome (GOLD analysis project Ga0335076, IMG submission 206717) | Soil microbial communities from Loxahatchee National Wildlife Refuge, Florida, United States - Lox_Sample_2.5 | ecosystem: Environmental > Terrestrial > Soil > Wetlands | place: USA...
TGCTTAAAGGGGGCTGTCGCGGGCGGTGAGGCCGGTTTCATCTGCGCGGGCGCGGTGCCACTCAACTCGGTTGGCGTGATGGCCGTCTTGTGGGGGTATAGCAAGGTGTACATCAGCCCCAGCACGGCGAGGAAGGCGGCCGCGAACAGCGCGATCCACGGGAAGATCCGTCGGGCCCGATGTGATTGGCCATCGAGGTAACCCCCGTCGTCCTGGTCTGCGGCGGCTGCCGTCGAAGCCACAGCCGGGTACGCGGCGTTGCCGGACTGGGCGCGGCTCCCTCCATCGCTGCCCGTGTTGAGGTCGCTATCGGCGGAGGTCAGCCGAATCTGGCCCAGGGTGTGGTCCCGCAGCCAGGCGGGCGCGGGGATGAGCACCGGCGCCCCACCCAGCAGCGCGACCGGGTTGACCAGGCGGCGTCGTTCGTCCTCGCACGTGGGGCAGGACTCGATGTGGCGGGTGATGCGCTTGCGCATTAGCACGCTGAAGCGTCCATCCCAACCCGCCAAGATCGAGCCCAGCTCGGCGCATTTGTCTGCCGTGTGTTGGGCGCGGCGGGCGACCAGCAGCGCACCCAGCGAAGATTCGACGGTGTTGCGCAGCCGCGACACCATTTTGTTGGCGGTGCCCGGGCTGACCTCCAGCGCGTTGGCCAGCTCGGGTCCGTCCAGGCCGTGGCGGTAGGCCAGCTCCAGTACCGTGCGGTCCCGGTCGCCGAGCCCGCCTGCGGCCTCGGCGATCAGGTTGGCCAGCTCGTTGCGCGCGGCGAGGGTGTCCGGTCCCGCGTCGTGCGACGCGGACTCGGGCAGGTCGTCGGAAACCTGTTCGCGCCGACGGTCCCGGATGCAGCGCAGCGCTTCGTTGCGGGCGATCGCATACAGCCAGGGGCGCAGCCTGTCGGGCTCGCGCAGTTTGGGCAGTTGGGTCGCCGCGGCGCAGAAGACGTCCTGCACGCAGTCGGCGGCGGCGTCGCGATCGCGCACCATGCCGATACAGAAGTCGTGCAACCGGTCGGCGTAACGGTCGTAAATCATGGCAAACGCGCGTCGGTCACCCGTTGCCGCCGCGCGGGCCAACTCCGCATCGCTGACGATGTCCCAGTTGGATAGTGCGGTCGTCACGTCGCTTCCCCAGCCAATGAGGCGTCGGCTCTCATCCAAGAACCGGCGCTGCGAATAAGTGTGCGCGCACAGCGGCGAAATCGCACGAGAAATTCCAGCTCCGCGGCGGGGACGTGGGCGAGGCCGGGATCACCACCCAGCCTCGCCCGGGCCCACGACCTCATTTGCAGACGCCCTGCACAAGGTGGTGCGGAGGCAGGCACAGCGACGGTGGCGGCGGTAGCGGCGTCAGCTTCGGCGGCGGAGGCGGGGGCAGCTTCGGCGGCGAAGGCAGCGCCGGCAGCGAAGGCGGCGGCGGTAGCTGCGGGGGCGGAACCGGCACCCACACGGGCGGCGGCGGGGGGACATTCACCACGACGACCGGGCCCTGAGGTGTGGCGTCGGGCGGGGTGCCCGGGTCGGCCGGAGGCGCTGGGTTATCCGGCGGGGGCGCGACCACCGCGGGGGCCGGGGAGTTGTCGGGCAGCGCGACCACCGGGGCGGGGGCCGGGCCCTGAGGTGGGGCGTCGGGCTGGGGCACTACCGGGGCCGGGGCCGCGGCGGGAGCCGGCGCCGGTTCCACGGAGGCGGGAACAGCGGCCGGCACGGCGGTGGAGCCCGACGCCACGGCCACGTGCTGCGGCTGAAGGGAGCCGCCGAACAGGGCGATGCCCAGCGCGGTGCTCGCACCGATCGCGCCGATCAGGCCCGCGGCCACCATCGCCTTGTTGATGGACTTCGGCTTGGGTGCCGGCGTAATCGGGTCGGGCGGAAACTCGTCGCGGTACGGAAGGTCTCCGGCCGAATCGGTCGGGTCGCCGAGCGGGCTCGATGCCCAGGCATACGCCGAGGTGGGGTCCTCGCCGCGCGGCGCCAGGGCGGTCCGATCTATGTCGTGCGGGCTGCTCATGAGGTGCTCCTTGGTGTGGGTCGCGGCCCCGGTTGGGTCGCTGTCATAGGTAGGAGCAGGCACCGGGCGCGAGTCGGACATTTTTTGAAAGCTTTTTTCGAAGCGGTCGTGGCGGACATGGTTAGGTTTGCGCAGTCCGCTTGCCAGGTCTTCGCGAAGTTCTTGCGAGTTTCTTGCGTCCGCTCGGTATTTCCCATCAACGGGGCGAACCGTCGAAATCGGTCGGCCGACTACGGATGCAATTTCGCTGCGGGCCAATGCCTTTGGCGCGCGCGGAGGGTCAGCCGGCCACAGTCAAGCAGATCAGGACGATGTTGAGCACGCTGACCAATACGGCGACCGCCCAGCCAATGACCGTCGTCACGGGATGGTTGGCGTCGCTACCCATCAAATTCCGGTTGCTGGTCAGCCTGACCAGCGGAAGCACCGCGAAGGGGATCCCGAAGGACAGCACGACCTGGGACAACACCAATGCGCGCGTCGGGTCGAAGCCGAACGCGAGGATTGCCAGCGCGGGGCACAGGGTGACCAACCGGCGCACCAGCATCGGAACCGAGCGATGCAGCAATCCCTGCATGATCATCGCGCCGGCGTAGGCGCCCACCGACGCCGACGCCAAGCCCGAGGCGAGCAGCCCGATCGCGAAGAGGACCGCGATCGTCGCACCCAGCGTGTTGTGGATGGCCACATAAGCACCGTCGATGGATCCGGTTCCTTCGCGCCCTTGCAGGTTGATCGCGGCGACCAGCAGCATCGCCGCGTTCACCGTTCCCGCGACGGCCATTGCCAGCACGACGTCCACACGAGTGACACGTAGCAGCCAGCGTCGGCTATGGCCCGGTGCGGGATGTCCGTGCCGGTCGAGGGCGAGACCCGAGTGCAGATATACCGCGTGCGGCATCATGGTGGCGCCGAGTATGGCGGCGGCCAGCAACAAACTTTCGGTGCCGCGGAATCGCGGCAGTAACCCCGCAACGACCGCGTCGGGCGGCGGGGTGGCGACGAAGAAACTGGCCGCGAACCCGACGGCGATGATGAGCAGCAAGCCGGTGATGACGCGCTCGAAAAGAAGTTGTCCCCGACGGTCCTTGATCGTCAGGAGCAGCAACGAGATCACCCCGGTGATGAGCCCGCCGACCGGCAGCGGCAAATCGAACAGGATCCGCAACGCGATCGCCCCACCGATTACTTCGGCCACATCGGTTGCCATGGCCACGATTTCGGCCTGCGCCCAGAAGGTCAGCCGGAGCCGACGATTCATCCGCTTGCCGATCGCCGCGGGTAGCGAGTGCCCGGTCACCAGCCCGAGCTTCGCCGACAGGTATTGGACAAGGCCCGCCATCACGTTGGCCGCGACGATGACCCACAAGAGGAGGTAGCCGAACTGGGCGCCGGAGCTGACATTGGCCGCGACGTTTCCAGGATCGACATAGGCGATGGCGGCGACGAACGCCGGCCCGAGCAGATACCAACTCGTCTTGAGCGAGGTCTCTGTGCCCTGCGCCAACGTATCGACCTTCGATCCATATAAACGAATAAAAAAGTTAGGTTAACCGAAAGCACCGCCGGCCAGCGAACTGCATGGCCACTAGTGGGCGGAACATTAAAACCTCGGGGTCTCTTGCACTGACCCGCTACCCGGGAACGTAGAGCCCCCGACCGGTGACCAAAGGTAGGTCGAGAGTCGTCACGATGCCCGGCGGGGCGGCCACGACCGCGGGGATCGCGTTGACGACCCGCATCGCGGTGGCGACCAGTCCGGCGTGATTGTGATCGCCGAGGCGGCTGCTGAGGCAAATGTCCATGGCGTACGACGGTTCGCCGGTGATCTCGATGCGATAGGAACCACCGGGTTGGGCGGGCTGCGGCCAATCGGGGCACAGATCCTCGCGCAACCGGGTGACATGTTCTAGGACGACGACCGGGTCGCCGTTGACCATTCCGAACACCTCGAACCGCAGTGCCGCGGCCGTGCCCTTCGGGATGTGCCCCGATGCGATGTCGAAGTCCTCGGGCGCCGGCTCGCGGACGTAAACTTCGGCGACCTCATCAAGCGAAATGCCCAGGCCCGCTGCCAATTGCCGCACCACCGAGCCCCACGCCAGGCTCAGCACGCCGGTCTGCAGCAGCATGGGGATCTCGCCGAGGGGCTTACCGAAGCCCATCACGTCGAACATGACCACGGCGCTGTTGTAGGTGGCGTAGTCGACGATCTCCATGCACCGAATCTGCTGAATGTTCTGACAGGTGCCGGCCAATGCCAGCGGCAGCAGGTCGTTGGCGAAGCCCGGGTCGATACCGTTGACGTACAGGCTCGAATTACCTTCGCGCGCTGCGTCTTCCAACGGGGTGATCAGCTCTTCGGGAATCACCTGCCAGGGGTACTGCAGAAAGACCGGGCCGCTGCCGACGATGTTGATTCCAGCCGACAGGACGCGCCGGTAATCCTCCAGCGCCTCGGGCAGGCGGTTGTCGGCCATCGCGTTGTAGACCGCGCATTGCGGACCGGTGGCCAGCACGGCGTCCAGGTCGGTGCTGGCCAGCACGCCGGTCGAGTCCGCAAGTCCGGCAAGCTCTGCCGCGTCCTTGCCGGCCTTGGCGTCTGACGACACCCAGACGCCGGTGAGCTCGAACTCGGGGTTGGTGATCAGCGCTTTGAGCGCGTGGACGCCGACATTGCCGGTGCCCAATTGAACGACGGGTATGGCCATGACGGGCTCCTTAGCGGTCGCGGTTTACAGATCCGGGACGGGGATGTCGAGGTTGGGATAGGTGAGGCCGCCGTCGACCTCCAGCGTTTTACCGGTCAGGAAGCTGCCGGCCGGCGACGCCAAATACACTGCGGCAGCGGCGATGTCGACGGGATCACCGAGGCGGCGCATGGGTGTCACCTTTTCCATCGGCGCGCGCAGCTCGTCGTTGGAGGCCACCACGTCCAGCGCGGAGGTCAGGATCGACCCGGGCGCGATGGCGTTGACCCGGATGCGCGGGCACAGGTCCAGCGCTGCCAGCCGGGTGTAGTGCGACAGCGCGGCTTTCGCGGTGCCGTAGGCGGCGAAACCGCGTCCGGCCAGCCTGCCCATGGTGGAGGTGATGTTGATAACGCTGCCGCCGCCGGAGTGCTCGAGCATCAGCGGCACCGCCGCGATGGTCAGCGCGTGGGCGGTCGCGACGTTGAAGGTGAACGCGTCCTTGAGGTCCTTGGTCGAGGTGGTCAGCAGGGTGTTGGGCATGGTCCCGCCGACGTTGTTGACGACGATGTCTAGTTTTCCGAAGGCCCCGACGGCCTGACCGGCCAGCTCCGCGGTCGCCTCCGGATGGGCCAGGTCGGCGGCGACCGCGTGGGCGCGGCGGCCCGTGGCGCGGACCTGTTCGGCGACGGCGTCTAGTTGGGATTGCGTGCGCGACGCGATGAGGACATCGGCGCCTGCCTCGGCGAAAGCCAACGCGATGGCCGCACCGAGGCCGCGGCCGCCACCGGTGATTACGGCGACTTTGTCGTCCAGACGGAACCTGTCGAGGATCATTGCGGCCTCTCTATTCGAGCTGTCGGCGAAACGGTAGCAAACCTCGCCGACTCCGATCACGGCATTTCTGAAACAGGTTCTAGTTTGTCATACGGTCGTGGCAATGTAACGCGCCGGGAAGTCGCGATTGGGAGCTAAGTCGCCCACGGAGGAACGCCGCACAGAATTCTCCGAACGTTAACCTTAGTACTGTTAGCTTCATGGCTGCGAGAGATGGCTGGTTGGCGAGCCGCAGCCCACAGGCGGCGGCGAGGTTTCATCCCTACTGTTAAGGAAGCGAATTGAAACTCAACCGATTTGGCGCCGCGCTCAGTATCCTGGCCAGCGCCGCTCTGGTGTTGTCCGGATGTGGCAGTGAAAACAACAATTCAAGTGGGGCAAGTGGAGGAAGTGCGACGACCGGCGCATCCGCCGGCAAGGTGAGTTGCGGGGGGAAGAAGACGCTGAAGGCCAGCGGGTCGACGGCCCAGGCCAACGCGATGACCCGGTTCGTCAACGCGTTCGAACAGGCCTGCCCGGGCCAGACCTTGAACTACACGGCCAATGGTTCGGGTGCCGGGATTAGCGAATTCAACGGCAATCAAACCGATTTCGGTGGCTCGGACTCGCCATTGGCCCAGAACGAGTACGCCGCCGCCCAGCAGCGGTGCGGCTCGCCGGCGTGGAACCTGCCGGTGGTGTTCGGTCCGATCGCGATCACCTACAACGTCAAGGGCCTGAGTTCGCTGAACCTGGACGGTCCCACCGCGGCGAAGATCTTCAACGGCGCCATCACTACCTGGAACGACCCGGCGATCGCCAACCTCAACGCCGGCGTCACCCTGCCCGCCGAACCGATTCACGTGGTCTTCCGCAACGACCAGTCCGGCACCACGGATAACTTCCAGCACTACCTCGACGCGGCGTCCAACGGCGCGTGGGGCAAGGGCACCGGAAAGACGTTCAACGGTGGTGTCGGTGAGGGCGCCAAGGGGAACGACGGCACCTCGGCGGCCATCAAGGCCACGGAGGGATCGATCACCTACAACGAATGGTCGTTCGCCAAGGCCCAGAATCTGAACATGGCGAAGATCATCACCCCGGCCGGCACCGATGCCGTCGCGATCAGCGCCGACTCGGTCGGCAAGACGATCTCCGGCGCTACCGTTAAAGGGCAGGGCAACGACCTGGTGCTCGACACCAACTCGTTCTACAAGCCGACGCAGGCCGGCTCCTACCCGATCGTGCTGGCGACCTACGAGATCGTTTGCTCCAAGTATCCCGACTCTCAGGTCGGTACGGCCGTGAAGGCGTTCCTGCAGAGCACCATCGGCGGGGGCCAAAACGGCTTGGCGGACAACGGATACATCCCCATTCCGGACTCGTTCAAGTCGAAATTGTCGACTTCGGTCAACGCAATCGCGTGATCCGGGATGTCATGACCCGCGGACGGCTCGCCAGTCCGTCGACCGGGACTCAACCCGCGCCGAAGGCGACCGATCCGCACAAGACGCGGCGGGGCGACCAACTCTTCAAGTTGGTCGCCGCCGCGGCCGGTTCAACGATCGTGATTGCGATCGTGCTGATCGCGATATTCCTGTTGATTCGTGCCATCCCGTCGCTACGCGCGAACCACGTGAATTTCTTCACCAGCGCCGAATTCAATACCACCAGCGCGGAGCACCTGGCGTTCGGCATCCGCGACCTGTTCATGGTCACTATGCTCAGTTCGATCAGCGCGCTGGTGCTGGCTGTGCCGGTCGCGGTCGGGATCGCGGTGTTCCTCACCCAATATGCCCCGAAACGCCTCGCGCGACCGTTCGCCGCGATGGTTGACCTGCTGGCCGCGGTCCCGTCGATCATCTTCGGGTTGTGGGGAATCTTCGTCCTGGCGCCCAAAATCGAACCGTTTGCGAATTTTCTCAACAGCAACCTGGGCTGGCTGTTCCTGTTCAAGCAGGGCAACGTTTCGCTGGCGGGCGGCGGCACCATCTTCACCGCCGGCATCGTGCTTTCGGCGATGATCCTGCCGATCGTCACCTCGGTGTCGCGCGAAGTATTCCGGCAGACCCCGCCCATTCAGATGGAAGCGGCGCAGGCGCTGGGCGCCACCAAGTGGGAGGTAGTGCGGATGACCGTGCTGCCGTACGGCCGTAGCGGTGTCATCGCGGCGTCAATGCTGGGACTGGGCCGCGCGCTGGGAGAAACCGTGGCGGTGCTGATCATCCTGCGTTCGGCTGCCCGCCCGGGGAATTGGTCGTTGTTCGACGGGGGCTACACGTTCGCTTCCAAGATCGCCTCCGCGGCAGCCGAGTTCAGCGAACCGCTGCCCACCGGGGCCTACATCGCCGCAGGGTTTGCGCTGTTCGTCTTGACGTTCATCGTCAACGCACTCGCGCGCACGGTCGCCGGGGGGAAGGTCAACGCATGACCACCGATGCGCTCGACGTGCCGGTCAAAGCCGAGATGTTCACCCCTATCAGCCTGTGGCGCCGGACCAAAAACAACGCCGCGACGACGTTTTTCGTCACTTCGTTCATCGCCGCCCTGGTGCCGTTGGTCTGGGTGCTGTGGGTCGTGGTCGGACGGGGCTGGTACGCCGTCACCCGGTCCGGCTGGTGGACCCACTCGCTGCGTGGCGTGCTGCCGGAGGAGTTTGCCGGTGGGGTGTACCACGCGGTGTATGGGACGTTGGTGCAGGCCGGGGTGGCCGCCATCCTGTCCGTGCCGCTGGGCTTGATGACCGCGGTGTTCTTGGTGGAATACGGTTCTGGCCGGCTGGTGCGGTTGACGACGTTCATGGTCGACGTGCTCGCCGGGGTGCCCTCGATCGTCGCGGCGCTGTTCATTTTCAGCCTCTGGATCGCCACCCTGGGTTTTCAGCAGAGCTCTTTTGCCGTGTCGTTGGCGCTGGTCTTGCTGATGTTGCCGGTGGTGGTGCGGTCCACCGAGGAGATGCTCAGGCTGGTGCCCGACGACCTGCGAGAAGCCAGCTACGCGCTGGGCGTTCCCAAGTGGAAGACCATCGTGCGGATCGTCATCCCGATCGCGATGCCCGGCATCGTCTCCGGCATCTTGCTGTCCGTTGCACGCGTCATCGGCGAAACCGCGCCGGTGCTGGTGCTGGTCGGCTACAGCCGCTCCATCAACCTCGACGTCTTCCACGGCAACATGGCCTCGCTGCCGCTGCTGATCTACACCGAACTCACCAATCCGGAGCACGCCGGTTTCCTACGGATCTGGGGCGCGGCGCTGAGCCTGATCATCATCGTGGCGGTGATCAACCTGCTCGCCGCGGTGTTCCGCTTGGTGGCAAACCGACGGCGCTGACCGCTCGGTCCCGCTCAGACCCGAGTCAGGACTTTGCCGCGGCTTTCGAAGCGCCCTTCTTGGCCGGCGCCTTCTGCGCGGACGTCTTCTTCGCGGCGGTCTTCTTGGCCGCCGCTTTCTTGGCCGGCGCCTTGCCGTCACCGGAGCGCGCCTTCACGCTGGCCTCCAGCTTGGCCAACAGGTCGGAGACATCCTCGGTCTCATCTAGCTGTTTGGGCTGCTCCTCGGTGGTAAACGCCTCCCCGCCTTCGAGTTTCGCCTCGATCAGCTCCTGCAGCTGCTCCTGATACGTGTCGTGGTAGCGGTCGGGGTTGAAGTCTTCGGCCATCGACTCCACCACCTGCCCGGCCATCTTGAGCTCCGCGGGCTTTATGTCGACTTCCTTGTCCAGCACGGGGAAGTCGGGATCGCGGATCTCGTCGGGCCACAACAGGGTGTGCACCACCATCACGTCGCGCTTGCCAAAGTCCTTGACGCGCAACGCCGCCAACCTGGTCTTGTTGCGCAACGTGAAGTGAACGATCGCCATCCGATCGGTCTCGGCGAGTGTCTTGGCAAGCAGTACATAGGATTTCGACGACTTGGAATCCGGTTCAAGGAAATAACTGCGGTCGAACAGCATCGGGTCGACCTCGCTGGCCGGGACGAACTCGAGCACCTCGATCTCGCGGCTGCGTTCCTCGGGCAAGGTGGCGATGTCGTCGTCGGTGATCACCACCATCTGGCCGTCGTCGGACTCGAAGGCCCGGGCGATGTCACGGTATTCGACGACCTCACCGTCTGTCTCACACACGCGTTGGTACCGGATGCGGCCGTTGTCCTTGGCGTGCACCTGATGGAACTTGATGTCGTGGTCCTCGGTGGCGCTATACACCTTGACCGGAACGTTCACCAGCCCGAACGCGATCGAACCCTTCCAGATGGAGCGCATGCAGTCAGTATGCCCATACCGCCCGTAGCAAAACAGCGAGGCAAGGCCGCGGGTCGGGATTTTGCACGACGCATTGTGGGTGCACGGCGGGCGATCCGCCCACAGCTAATTTCGCTGGTCCGAGTGAGACGATCGAGCCTGCAGGGCGGCCCGGTCGGGCAGGTTGGCACCGGCGCGCCCGATGGTCAACGCCGACGCCAGGGCGCCCGACTCGAGCGCCGTCGTCAGCGCATCGAGCCCGATCCGGCCCAGGGCGGCTCGCCGGTCGGCGCCCAACAAATCAAATCCCCAGAGCGCGTCGAGCAGGCCGACCATGAACGCGTCGCCGGCGCCGACGGTGTCCACCACCCGAACCGGCCTGGCGGCCACCCGCGCCTCCCCGGCCGAGCAGAATGCCAGCGCGCCCCGATCGCCCATCGTCACGACGACGATCGCGGGTCCCGACGCCAACCAGGCTCGCGCGGTCCAGTCGGGTTCGTGTTCTGGGTCGATCCAGCGCAGGTCCTCGTCACTGGCCTTGACGATGGCGCTGCATTCGACGAGGCGCGCGATGCGGTCGCAGGCCAGATCCCGGTCGACGATGGGCGACGGGCGCACGTTCGGGTCGAAACTGATGGTGGCCGACATCCGATAGGCGTCGAGCAGCGCCGCGACCGCCAGGCACCCCGGCTCGCGCACCGCGGCGATCGATCCGGTGTGCACGAGCAGTGGCGGCGCGACTTCGGGCGTGCCGGACAGCTGCCATTCCAGATCGAACGCATACGTTGCTGACCCGTCATCGGCGATCGTCGCGACCGCGGTCGGCGTCCGGCTGGCCGACGTGCTTCCCGGAACAAGGTGCACTCCAGCGGATTTGACGTACTCGGCGATGCGGCGGCCGGGTTCGTCACCGCCGATATGGGTCAGGAAATCGACATCTCGCCCCAGTCTGGCGAGTCCGACGGCGACGTTGAGCGGGCTTCCACCGACATTTTCGGCAGCGTTGCCCCGGTGCTCGACGATGTCGATCAGCGCTTCCCCGATCACCAGCGCGCGGGTCATGGGCTCGCTCCCTTCAGCAACGCCTCCAGGGTTGCCCGTGCGCCGCGGGCATGCAACGAATCCAGCGCCCAGCGGTAGGCCTCGACGAAGCGGGGTGCCCGTGCCAGATCCCCGAACAGCTCAGCGTTTTCGATGAAGGCGGTCGGATTTTGCCGCTGCGCCCGCGCGACCGGCACCAAGGCATCCGCCAGGTTGTCGATGACTTCGATCGGTTCGCCACGCTCGTCGACCGCCTCGGCGTAGCGGGCCCAGCTTGCGACCGTCGCCGACGCCAGCCGGATGGGTCCTCCGGTGCGTAGGTTGTCGCGGATCACCGGAAGCAGCCACTTCGGGATGCGGTCCGAAGAGTAGGCGCACAACCGGGCCACGGTGTCCCGCACTCCCGGGTTGGCGAAGCGCTCGACGAGCCCGCGGGTGTAGTCACGCAGATCGATGCCGGGGACCCGCCGCAGCGTCGGCACCGCTTCGGAATCGAAATAGGTCAGCAGGAATTCGGCCAACAACGGGTCGCGCGCCGCGTCGTGCACCATGCGATACCCGCACAGGGCCGCGAAGTAGCACAGGCACTGGTGACCGGCATTGAGCAGCCGCAGCTTCATCGTCTCGTACGGGCTCACGTCGTCGACCAACAGGACGCCCGCCTCTTCCAGCGGCGGCCTGCCGTCGGCGAAATCGTCCTCGAGCACCCACGAGGCGAACGCCTCGGCGACCACCGGCCACTCGTCGGCGACACCGAAGTCGCGCTCCACCGCGGCCACGACGTCCGGCGTGGTGACCGGGGTGATGCGGTCCACCATCGAAGACGGGAACCGGGCGTGCTGTGCGATCCAGTCGGCCAGGCCGGGACGCAGCAGTTCGGCGTGCGCGACGACGGCGCGGCGCGCGACCTCGCCATTGTGCTCGATGTTGTCGCACGACACGATCGTCGGCGCGGCGATGCCGCGGCCATGACGCCGGGCAAGTGCCTCGACGATCAGGCCGAAAACCGACCCGGGGTCCCTGATCTGGTACCCGCCCTCGGTGATGGTCATCGAGATGATGCGCGTGGTCGGTGCGGCCAGCAGCTCGATCGTCGCCACCGGGTCGTCCGGCGCGTAGTGGTAGTCGACGATCGAGCCGATCACCCGCGCCTCTCGGTTCCCGTCGGGATGCTCCAGGACCAGCGTGTACAAGCCGTCCTGGGCGCGTAGTACGTCCCTCATTCGGCGGTCGGCCGGCATCACTCCGATCCCGCAGATGCCCCAGTCCCGCGCCCGACCGTGCTCGAGCAGCCTGTCGAGGTACATCGCCTGATGTGCCCGGTGAAACCCACCGACCCCGATATGCGCGATCCCGACCACGACGCCGTCACGGTCATAGCTCGGCGCCGCGATCGGCAGCCGCTTCAGGGTGGCGCTGCTCAGCCGAACCACGGTGTCGACGGTACCGGCGCCCGGATCCATGCGCCGCGATGCGGATTTGATAGCGCATGTGCTAGCGCTTTTGCGATTCACTTAGCCCCCGCACGACGATGCTGATGTGGCAGGCGTGGCTTCAGGTGTGCCCTCCCACGACGTACGTTGACAACATGGGTTCCACAGCGCAGGCGCGGGTCAGGCTGACCAACGCCGACAAGGTGCTGTATCCGGCGACGGGAACCACGAAGGCCGATATCTTCGACTACTACACCCGCATCACCGAGGTGATGCTGCCGCACATCGCCGGGCGCCCTGCCACCCGCAAGCGCTGGCCCAACGGTGTCGAGCAGGAGGCGTTCTTCGAAAAGCAGCTGGCGTCGTCGGCGCCGGACTGGCTGCCGCGGGCCAGCGTCACCCACCGGTCCGGCACGACGACGTACCCGATCATCGACAGCCCCGACGCGCTCGCCTGGATTGCGCAGCAGGCGGCGCTCGAGGTGCACGTGCCGCAGTGGCGGTTCGTCGCCGAGTGGACGCGTAGCAGGGCCGAAGAACTCAAGCCCGGCCCGGCAACGCGATTGGTGTTCGACCTGGATCCCGGCGAAGGCGTGACGATGGCCCAACTGTGCGAAGTCGCCTATGCCGTGCGGGATCTGATGACCGATATCGGGCTGACCACCTTCCCGCTCACCAGCGGCAGTAAGGGGCTGCACCTTTATGCGCCGCTGGACAAGCCGGTAAGCAGCCGGGGTGCTACGGTGTTGGCCAAACGTGTTGCCCAGCAACTGGAAAAGGCGATGCCCAAGTTGGTCACCTCGACCATGACCAAGAGCTTGCGGGCGGGCAGGGTGTTTCTCGACTGGAGCCAGAACAACGGCTCGAAGACCACCATCGCGCCGTATTCGCTGCGCGGGCGCGAACATCCGACCGTCGCGGCGCCACGCACTTGGGAAGAGCTCGAAGACCCGGGGCTGCGCCAACTGCGCTACGACAAGGTGCTCGACCGGGTCGCCCGCGACGGCGATCTGCTGGCGCCGCTCGATGCTGACGCGCCGATCCCTGATCGGCTGAGCAAGTACCGCAGCATGCGCGACGCGTCCAAAACCCCCGAGCCCATACCAGCCGCGGAAACCGCTACCGGACAAGGCAATAAGTTCGTCATCCAGGAGCACCACGCCCGCCGGTTGCATTACGATTTCCGGCTGGAGCGCGACGGCGTGCTGGTGTCGTGGGCGGTGCCCAAAAACCTGCCCGAGACCCCGTCGGTCAACCACCTGGCGGTGCACACCGAGGACCATCCGCTCGAATACGGCACGTTCGAGGGGAACATCCCCCGAGGCGAATACGGCGCCGGCAAGGTCGTCATCTGGGATTCCGGCACCTACGAGGCCGAGAAGTTCCATGACGACGAGGTCATCGTCAACCTGCACGGCAGCCGGATCTCGGGGCGCTACGCGCTGATTCAGACCAACGGCGACCAATGGCTGGCGCACCGGATGAAGGACCAAAAGGTCTTCGAGTTCGACCAAATGGCCCCGATGTTCGCCACGCATGGTTCGGTGCGGGCGCTCAAGGCCGGTCAGTGGGCGTTCGAAGGCAAGTGGGACGGCTACCGGCTCCTGATGGACGCCGATCACGGCCGCATGCGGCTTCGGTCCCGCAGCGGACGCGACGTCACCGGAGAATATCCCCAATTCGCTTCACTGGCAGCTGATCTGGCTGACCACCACGTTGTACTGGACGGCGAGGCCGTCGTTCTGGACAAGTCCGGCGTGCCCAGCTTCCACGAGATGCAGAACCGTGGTCGTGGCAGCCGCGTCGAGTACTGGGCGTTCGACCTGCTCCATCTCGACGGCCGCTCGCTGTTGCGGGCGCGCTACCAAGACCGGCGCAAGCTGCTGGAAACCCTCGCCGGCGTAGGTAATCTGATCGTTCCCGAGCTGCTGCCCGGTGACGGGGCAGAGGCGCTGGAGTACTCACTCGAACACGGCTGGGAGGGCGTGGTCGCCAAGAAACGCGACTCCAGCTATCAGCCGGGCCGCCGCTCTGCATCCTGGGTCAAGGACAAGAACTGGAACACCCAGGAAGTCGTCATCGGCGGCTGGAAGACCGGGGAAGGCGGACGCACCAGTGGCATCGGCTCACTGCTGATGGGAATCCCCACCCCCGGCGGCCTGCATTTCGCGGGGCGCGTCGGCACCGGCTTCACCGAACGCGACCTGGCGGGCCTGAAGAAGACGCTGGCCCCGCTGCACACCAAGCAATCACCCTTCGACGGCCCGCTCCCCGCGCGTGACGCCAAGGGCGTCACGTTCGTCGAGCCGGTCCTGGTCGGCGAGGTGCGCTACAGCGAATGGACCCCGGATGACCGGTTGCGCCAATCGAGTTGGCGCGGGCTGCGGTCGGACAAGAAACCAAGTGAGGTGGTGCGCGAGTGAAGTGGTTGACCTACCGAGACGCCGACGGCGAACGCACCGGAGTGCTCTCCGGTGACACGATCCACGCGATGCCGCCGGGCGTGACGCTGCTCGACCTGATCGGTCGCGGTGCCGACGGGCTGCGCCAAGCGGGTGAGGACGCGTTGCGTTCGTCGTCGGCCGTGCGGCTCGACGAGGTGACGTTGATGGCGCCGATCCCACGCCCGCCGTCGATCCGGGATTCCCTGTGCTTCCTGGATCACATGCGCAACTGCCAAGCCGCGCTGGGTGCCGGCCGCGCGCTCGCCGATACCTGGTATCGCATCCCAGCGTTCTATTTCGCCTGTCCGGCAACCGTTTTGGGACCCTACGACGACGCCCCGACGGCGCCCGGAAGTGCTTGGCAGGACTTCGAATTGGAAATCGCGGCCGTCATCGGCATAAGCGGCAGGGACCTTTCGGTCGAGCAAGCCGAACGGGCCATCGTCGGCTACACGATCTTCAACGACTGGTCCGCGCGTGACCTGCAGCAGATGGAAAGCCAACTCGCGATCGGGCAGGGCAAGGGCAAGGACAGCGGGGTCACGCTGGGCCCGTACCTGATCACGCCCGACGAGCTCGAGCCGTACCGCCGCGACGGCAAGCTCGACCTGCAGGTCACCGCCCTGGTCAACGACACCGTGATCGGCTCGGGGTCGACTGCCCAAATGGACTGGACCTTCGGCGAAGTCATCTCCTACGTCTCGCGCGGCGTGACGCTGCGCCCCGGCGACGTCATCGGCTCCGGAACCGTGCCCACTTGCACGCTCGTCGAGCACCTCAGCCCGACGGCGCTGGAATCGTTCCCCGGCTGGCTGCACGACGGCGACGTCGTCACCCTGCGGGTCCAGGGATTGGGGGAGACCCGACAAACCGTGCGCGCCAGCGGCGCACCGCACCCATTGGCCGCGCGGCCCAACCCGGACGCCGAGCCCGCCCCCGCCCGGGTCAACCGGGCGCCCGCGAGGGTGCCCTACACGCGCGGGCTGCACGAGGTCGCCGATCGGGTGTGGGCGTGGACGTTGCCGGACGGGGGCTACGGATGGAGCAACGCCGGGCTGGTTGCCGGCGACGGCGCGTCGCTGCTCGTAGATACCCTGTTCGACCTGGCGTTGACCCGCGAAATGCTCGCCGCGATGAAGCCTATCACCGATGGCGCGCCCATCAGCGACGCTCTGATCACCCACTCCAACGGTGACCACACCCACGGCAATCAACTGCTCGACGCATCGGTGCGGATCCTCGCCGCCCAGGGCACCGCCGACGAGATCGCGCACGGGATGGCACCCGAGATGCTGGCCATGGCCCAGACCGCGAACCTCGGTCCGGTCGCGACCCCGTACGTGCGAGATCGCTTCGGGCACTTCGACTTCAGCGGCATCAAGCTACGCAACGCCGACCAGACTTTCGACCGCGATCTCACGATCGAGGTCGGCGGGCGGCCGATCGATCTGCTGAATCTGGGCCCCGCCCACACGGCTGCCGATTCCGTGGTGCACGTGCCGGACGCGGGGGTGCTGTTCGGCGGTGACCTGCTGTTCATCGGCTGCACTCCGATTGTGTGGGCCGGCCCGATCGCCAACTGGATCGCGGCGTGCGACGCGATGATCGCGTTGGGCGCTCCGATTGTGGTGCCGGGCCACGGCCCGGTCACCGATCCGGACGGGATCCGCGAGGTCCGTGGGTATCTCGCGCATGTCGCCGAACAGGCCGAGGTCGCCTACCGCAAGGGGCTGTCGTGGGCCGAGGCAGCCGACGCCATCGACCTCGGCGAGTACGCGACCTGGCTGGACGCAGAGCGGGTCGTCGTCAACGTCTATCAGCGCTACCGCGAACTCGACGCCGACACACCACAATTGGAGATAATGGCGCTCCTGGTGATGCAGGCGGAGTGGCTGGCAAAACGGTCCGGCTGACCGTGCGTCGAAGTACAAGCGCGCCGAGTGTGGGCCCTACGCACGGCTATTGCCTTGAATTCGTCCATAGGGCCCACGGTCGACGACACAGATTGCCTAGGACTTGATCGCCCGCACGAAACTGATCGTGGCCGACGGGGCCTGCTGCTCGACCTCCGCAAGTTGCGGCAGGCCCGCGGCGGTGAAGAGGTCGGTGAGCTGGAACCTCGTCGTCTCCCACCCGTCCGCGTGCAGGTGTGCGGCGACGTCGGTGTGCTCGCCGGGGTAGGTCAAGCCGGCGATGTCCAGATCGAGCCCCTGCCGTCGCCAGCCCTCGGCCATGCGGCGGGCCTCCTCCTGCGACTCCTGCGAACCGTCGTTGAGCGTCCCGTAGTCGGCGGCCAACCGGCTGCCCTCACTGGACAGCGGGGTGATCGAGTCCAGCAGCCGGACCTCGGCCTCCGGCGGGAGAAATCCGATCAGCACCCCCTCGGCCAGCCACGCCGTGGGTTGAGCGGAGTCGAAGCCCGCCTTCTGGAGCGCCGACGGCCAATCGTCTCGGAGATCGATGCCGACCGTGCGGAGTTCCGCGGTGGGGGCCGCGCCGATCTCCGACAGCGCCGCGGTCTTGAACGCGATCACCTCGGGTTGATCGATCTCATACACCGTCGTCCCGGTCGGCCACGGAAGACGATACGAGCGGGCATCCAGCCCGGACGCCACGATCACGACCTGACGCAGGCCCGCCTTGCCGGCCGCGGCGAAGTAGTCGTCGTAGAACCGCGCGCGGGCTGCGAACGTGTCGACCATCCGCGGAAACCCGACCCCCTTCTCGATGTCGTCGGAATTCAGCTCGCCGCTGGCCAACCTGGTGAATAGGTCCAGCCCGACGGCGCGCACCAGCGGCTCGGCGTACTCGTCGGTGATCACCGGCTGCGAACTTCTGGTGGCCGCCGCCCGCGCCGCGGCGACCATGGTGGCGGTGGCGCCCACGCTGTTGGCCAGGTCCCAGGTGTCGCCCTCGGTTCGTGCCATGCTCGCTCCTTTGATGTGTGTTCGACCAAATCCACGGTAGGCCGCGTCGGTAAACGCCCAAGTCGCCTACGGTTTGGGTATGCCCGCAGTGGAATTTGAAACTCTCGAGGACAACATCGCCTGCATCACCCTGAACCGGCCGGAGCGTCTGAACGCTATCGACGGATCGCTGATCGGCGGCATGGACAAGGCCCTCGACGCCCTGGATGCGCTCGGCGGCGGCGAGTATCGGGTCGCGATCCTTACCGGCGCCGGACGGGGATTCTGTGCCGGGGCCGATCTGAGCGGCACCGGCGAGGCTTGGACTCAGGCCAAACCGACCAGCCCGGCGTTCAAGATCAACTACGACTCTCAGGTTCGCCTGGCCGACCTGTTCACCCGGATCTACGAGCTACCCATCCCGGTGATCGCCGCGGTCAACGGCGTCGCCGTCGGGGGTGGGCTGGCTTTCACACTCGTCAGCGACATCCGCATCGCTTCCGAGCGCGCGCGGTTCGGATCGGTGTTCATCAAGGCCGGCTTCTCGTCGATGGACATGGGCACCAGTTACCTACTGCCAAAGATCGTCGGCGCCGGTGTGGCGCGAGAGCTCATGCTGACCGGTCGCATCATCGACGCGGCTGAGGCATATCGCATCAAGCTGGTGCACGAGGTGGTGCCGCCGGATGACCTGATGCCTGCCGCGCTGGCGCTGGCCCGCTCCATCGCGGAGAACAACGCATATGGGGTGTGGCAGACCAAGATTGGGCTCAACGCCGCCCTGGACGCCCCGAGTTTGCGGCATGCCATAGAGCTCGAGAACCGCACGCAGATCCTGAGCGGTTTCACCAACAATCCGGCCGAGGCGGCCAGGGCGCACATGGAAAAACGGACTCCCAAGTGGGATCCGCTGTGAGGCTTAGAATTTCGACATCACCTTTTCGGCGTAGCGTTCCAGGTGGCGGATCTTTTTCTCCAGCGGTTCGGTGTCGGGTCCCTTGATGTAGGGATACCGGAAGCCCACAATGGCGTCGGTGACGCCCTTGTCCTCGAGGCGCTTGATGCCGTCCACGGTGTAGGCGTCCATCGAGATCACATGGATCTCGAAGGGGCCGGTCTTGCCCTCTTCCTCGCGATACTTCTTGAGGCGGGCGATGAGTCGGTCGAGTTCCTCGGGGTCGGTACCGCCGCCGTGCATCCAGCCGTCCAGGCGCGCCGCGCGCCGCAACGCCGCGTCGGCGTGCCCGCCGACCAAGATTGGGATCGGCTGGGTGGGAGCCGGAGTCATCTTGGTCTTGGGGATGTCATAGAACTCGCCGTGAAACTCAAAGTACTCGCCTGTGGTAAGGCCTTGCACGATCTCAATGCATTCGTCCATCCGCTTGCCGCGCTTGGCGAATGGGATCCCCATCAGCTCGTAGTCTTCTGGCCACGGACTGGTGCCGACGCCGAGTCCCAACCGGTTGCCGGTCAGCGCGGCCAGCGAACCCGCCTGCTTGGCCGTCAGCGCCGGATGCCGGACGGGCAGCTTGAGGACGAAGAAGTTGAACCGCAGGTTCGTCGTCACCGCGCCCAACGCCGCCGTCAGCACGAAGGCCTCGACGATCTCCTTGCCGTCCAGGAACTCGCGGTTGCCGTCGGGCGTGTATGGGTACTTGGAGTCGGATTCGAACGGGTAGGCGATGCTGTCGGCGATCGTCATGCTCTGGTAGCCGGCCTCGTCGGCGGCCTTGGCCAGCGGGATGTAGAAACTCGAGTCGGTCAATGACTCCGCAAAGCTGAAGCGCACGTCATACGCCTTCCTAGTGGGGCCGTCACACGACATTAGAACGTGTTCTAGTTTCACCCGCGCGCGGGTCCCCGAACAAGGCGCAACTGGGAGTTAGAGCTGGTTCTCGGGTCCGATGACCGCCCACACCGCCTTGCCGGAGGAGATGGGAGTGCTGCCCCAGGCGCGCGACAACGCGTCGACGATCGCCAGGCCGGATACGTCGATGCCTTTGTCCGGCGACGGCAACCGGAGGGCGGGTGTGCTGCTGCCGTCCGACACCGCGATGGTCGCCGTCGTGCCATCGGTCTCGACCCGCATCATCGGGACGCTTCCGGTGTGTTCCAGCACGTTCTCCACGAACACGTTGACAACCACCAACGCGACCGGGATGAGCGCCGATTGCGACCAAGCGGTAAGCCACTCGCGAACCAGCCGGCGTGACTCCCGAAGGCTGGTCAGGTTGGCGGGCAGTTCGGCATCGGCGTGCCGCACGGTGCGACTGGTGAGCCGATCGAGCGCCTTGATCGCCCCCTTCTCGGTCGCGTACACCGGCATGAAGCGGGCGACCCCGCTGCGGGTGATGGCCTCGCGGATGGTGCGATCGGCGCAGACCACCACGATCGGTACCCCGGGTCTGGTGTGAACCTGCCAGCGCACGCCGATGAAGCTCGACCATGCCGATTCCGCGGGCACTCGAAGCCCGGAGACGTTGACGACGACGGCGGACGGCTCGTCGACCGTGGCGTTCATGATGATGTCGCGCAGCGCCGGGGAGCTGCTGGTATCGAGTACGCCATCGACCGTGAGGACGACGACCGACTGCTCCGTGCGCGTCGCAACGGCAAGCGAGCTCGGGGACTCAGCTACCGCGCTCACTGCAGCCACCCCCTTGCGTTCAAGGCTTCATCCTCGCCGACCGCGACCGGCGAACCAGTACCATGCGAGCGGGCGTGTCTCGATAGCAATTTAGGCCCCCGCATTCCCAACATGGAAGAAAAAGGATGCGACGTCGTTTTCCGGCCTTCCGCTTCCATATCCCCGCTCCTCGAATTCCCGCCCGGCTAATCGCTTGAGAACCCGCCCCCTCGGCGGCAAAAGCGTCTAACCCCCAGATGCGCGGCATCGGCGCCGCCAGAGACACCACGGTGTGCCGGTCCGCCCGGGGAACGGCGGCCCGCTGCGCGGACCGGACGGGATCAGGCGCGTGCTCGTACCGCGCCCGTCCAAAGTGCCGACCGCTGTCGCGCCGAACATGCCGATTCTCGTCTACTTGCCCACTCCGCCTGCGTGGCCAACCTCCCGTGTGGGATGAAAATTAGACTATCCCGATTACCCCCAAGTAACACCAGGCAAACCCGCAATCGCGCCCTGGCGCAGCAAAGGGCGGTTGGGTCGCTTTGACTGTTAGCTCAGCGCGTACGGCGGAGCGCCGACCCCGGCCACCGTGTGCGTGCCCCACGGCGTTTGCTCGATGATGCGCGCGGCCACGC
>Ga0335076_10001818_pt1 | contig 20836 bp, 24 predicted proteins | sample Lox_Sample_25_FD_206717 | JGI IMG/M metagenome (GOLD analysis project Ga0335076, IMG submission 206717) | Soil microbial communities from Loxahatchee National Wildlife Refuge, Florida, United States - Lox_Sample_2.5 | ecosystem: Environmental > Terrestrial > Soil > Wetlands | place: USA...
GCCGTCGGCGAGAAAAGCGAGCACCGCCGCGTGCTCTTCCTCCACGGGCCGTGCCAGCACGACGACCTCCCGGGCGCGAAGCGGCACGAGCGCAAATCCTTGCTTTGTTGCGCTCACGCCGGCCAGTGTCCGCAGCACGGTGCGCAGCCGCCCTACTTCAACGCGCAGCCGTGCGCGATGCGATTCATCGGCGTGCCGGGTTCGGAATGCGCGTGCTATGAGCGCGCTTCGCGGTACGTCCCCGGGCCAGGCTTCGCCCAGCGCGCGTGCGAGAGCGAGCAACACCGGACGCCTCGCGAGCGAGACCATCTTGCGTGCATCGCGCACAACATTGCGGCACGCGTCCACGACGAGCGCCCGCGACGCGAGAAGCGCTTCGACCTCCTCGAGCGGAAGCAGTCGCTCCGTGCCCCGCGCAATCAGGCGCGCTGCGGGGGCGTGCAGGACGCGGGATACGCCATCCACCTCGGCGGTGAGCGCCGGAATGCCTGCCTGGCGCGCGGCCAGCTCGGCTCGGGCGAGCGCAGCGCGCGCCGCTTTCGTCCGCAGGCGCCGCAGCGCGATCCCCGCAACGATCAGCTCGTGGACGGCTCTCGACGCCGGAGGAACCGTCGATGGATCGAGCGCGTCGAGCATACCCTCGGCCTCGCCCAGGCGTCCGATCAGAAGCCGGCGCCGCACTTCGAGATACCGCGCATGCGCGGCGTTCACACGGTCTCCGTGGTGCTCGAGCATCGCTCGCGCCGCGTCGAGCGCCCTTGCCGGCCAGTTGAGTTCGCGCGAGGCGAGCGCGATCTCGGTCTCGGCGACGACGCATCTCGCGCGGGCTACGGCCTCTTTCGGACCGAAGGCGCGTGCGGCACGCCGGACGAGAGCTCTCGCTCGAACGAGATCACCGAGCTGCGCCATCGCGATGCCGCGAAGCGCGAGCGCGGCCGGGTCGTCGCGCAGCGCGACGCGGTTAAGTGCACCCAGGGGATCACCCGCGGCGAGAGCGCGGCCGGCGGCCGTGATCAGCGAGTCCATCCGAATCCCGCCACACTTGTCACTCCCACCGTTCGATGCCCGACGCTAGCATATCCCACGTGACCAATTCGATGGAGAAGGACGATGACCAAGCACAGGACCGGGACACGCAAACAGTGGCTCGCCGCGCGGCTCGAGCTGCTCGAGGCGGAGAAGGAACTTACGCGTCGCAGCGACGAGCTGGCGCAGCGGCGACAGAAGCTACCATGGGTGCGCATCGATAAAGACTATCGATTTGACACCGACGAGGGGAGCGCCTCGCTGGCGGACCTTTTCCGAGGGCGCTCGCAGCTCCTCGTCTATCACATGATGTTCGGCCCCGAGTACACCGCCGCCTGCCCGAGCTGCTCCGCGATAGCGGATGGGTTCAACGGCAGCGTCGTTCATCTCGAGAATCATGACGTCAAGTTCTGGGCCGTATCGCGCGCGCCGGTCGAGAAACTTCAGGCCTTCAAGCGGCGGATGGGCTGGACATTCCCCTGGGCCTCCTCGCACGCCGGCGATTTCAACTTCGACTTCAACGTGTCGTTGACGGAGGAGCAGCAGCGCGAGGGAAGCTATGAATACAACTATCGTCCCGGGGAGCCGATGCGGTCGCGCGGAAACGGCGGCCCCGTCGCCGAGATCGCCGCAACAGCGGGAACCGATGCAGCGACCTTCCTGCGCCAGCTGCCCGGCATGAGCGCGTTCGCGCTCGAGGACGGCGTCGTCTACCATACGTATTCTGCATATGCGCGCGGACTCGACGGCCTCTGGGGCATGTATCAGTGGCTCGACCGCGCGCCCAAGGGACGTGACGAGAACGGCATCTGGTGGCGGCACCATGACATGTACAGCAAGTGAAATCGCGGGCGCCGCTGACAACACTGCGCGAGCGGAAATCTCTCGGCACATGTTTCCCGAGCGGGCTTCCGAGAAAGCTTTCCTCGGCATCTCGGCGCTGCTCTTCGCCGGCGGCGTGGCGGTTACGATCGGCTGGTGCGCGTCGATGTCGGCGATGGGCGGGATGGCGATGCCCGGCGGCTGGGCGATGTCGATGGCGTGGATGCGCATGCCGGGCCAGACGTGGCTCGGCGCGGCAGCCTCGTTCCTCGGCATGTGGATCGCGATGATGGTCGCGATGATGCTGCCGTCGTTGACGCCGATGCTCTCGCGCTACCGCCGGGCCGTCGGGAGGGTGAGCGGGACTCCCCTGGGGTGGCTGACCGTGGTGGCAGGTGCTGCCTACTTCGCCGTGTGGGCAGGGGTCGGAATGGTCGCTTTTCCGCTGGGCGTCGCACTGGCGACGCTCGAAATGCAGCTGCCGGCGCTTTCCCGCGCCGTACCGACTGCGGCCGGTGCAATCGTCCTGATTGCCGGCATCCACCAGTTCACCGCGTGGAAGGCACATCACCTCGCGCGCTGCCGGGAGACGCCGCGAAACGGGCGCGCGCTGCGCGGGGACGTCCGTGCGGCCTGGCGACACGGCCTGCGCCTTGGCCTGCACTGCTGCTACTGCTGTGCCGGGCTGACGCTGATCCTTTTCGTCGTGGGGGTCATGGACCTGCGCGCGATGGCAGTCGTTGCAGCCGCCATCTCCGCCGAACGTCTCGCACCGGCGGGTGAGCGCGTCGCGCGCGTCACCGGAGCCGTCGCCGTCGCAGCGGGAGCGTTGCTGATCGTGCGAGCTGCCGGGCTCGGGTGACGTCGTCAACGAATGGCGGCGGGCTCTCTCGATTGCTCGGTGGCTTGCTTTACGCGCCGAAGCTCTGCACCCCATCCGGTCAAAGTCACGACCGCAACGTACGCCGTGTCGTCGAGTGAAAATGCGAGTCGCTTCTTTGGCGGAAGGCTCGTCATGACAAGATCGGTATAACGGATATCTCGCGCCTCAAACTCGGTACGCATCCACGATGCGACGGAACGTTCAGCCGGTGGGCGTTGCGGGATCTCGGCCAGGATGCGCTGAATCTTCGCGTAGTGCTCGGGATTTGCTCGCTCGACCGCCTCGAGGTTCCCGGGCACATTCAGATCGATCGCTCCGGAGCCCCGCGCCAGCACGGTGCAGGCAAGGACAAAAAATGCAAACCCCGTGGCGACGACTGTTTTCATCACGGTCCCTCCTCGAGGCGCAGAGCTCATTGTAGATGGACACTCGCTTCGTCGGCCATGAAGCGATCTCCATTCAGCCTCTCGATTTCGTACTGCTTGATGCTGCCCGACCGGTAGCCTTCTGCGATCGTTCCCTCGCGATCGCCCGCGCGTACATGCGCGCCGCGCGGAAAGCGGAAGACGGTATCCGCGCCCTTGTCGTCGAGCGTGGCGAGTTCGCCAAGCCAATGAATCCGGAACGGACCGATCCCGTGTACCTGGACTATCGCGCCGTCCGGGGAGAAGCCGAACATCGACGTTCCGGCGGGCGCAAAAGCATATGAGCCGGCCTTGAGCTCGCGCAGGTCTTCCTGCCGGTATTCAGTGCCGAGGCCGAAGTACCACGTACCCTGTACCACCGTGATGTGCTCGTCCACCGGGTGAGTGTGCGGAGGAACCTTCGTTCCTGGCAGTTCGCGAATGCGCATCACAAAGGGCTCGCCCGGTGTTTCGGGGTTGCCGTAGAGCAATTCGACATCGCCGGTCATCGGCGTCAGCGGGATCATCCTTCCCTGGCGCGGTCCCGCCCCATGATCTGCACGGGAGACGCCCGTCGCGGCAGCCATTGGGGAATCGGTGGCGGCGCTGGCCTCGGGCGGTGCCGGCGTGCCCGGCTGACAGGCGCTGAGCAGCAACAGCAAGAGGCACGATGCAGCTTGCCAGTTACACCGCACTCGTCACTTCCCTGATGAAGAGGAGCTCGGTTGCCGAAAGCTCATGCTCTCTTGACTCCTGCAACCCTGCGCGCGAAAAGCCCAGGCGCTCGAGCACGGTGATGGACTTCGCGTTATCGCGTTCAACCGTGGCCAAGAACCGCCGCACTGCGTAGGCCTCGATGAGATGCTCCATCATGCAGCCAGTGGCCAGCGTAGCATAGCCCTGACCCCAGTACTGCGCTCCGAGCACGTAGGCTACCCACGCGCTGCCCGATTGACCTACGGTTGCCTGCACGTAGCCGACGAGACCATGGACCGGCTCGCGGATGGCCCAGTTGAGCCAATGCTGCGTTCCGTCAGGGGACCGCCGACCCTCCAGAGTGGCGTAGAGCGCTTCCAAGTGCTGGACCGAAGAAGGAGGCGCGTAGTCGAGGTGGCGGTAGATCTCGAGCGCGCTCAACAGCGCGAACATCTCTTCGCCATGGCCAACGGTCAAGGGCTCCAGGGTGAGCAAGCCGATGTGGAGCGTCTCCATGCTAACGGACGAATTGTCCCGCCGCGAGCGGACCGGCGCGCGGGAGACACCATCCTCCCGAAGTAGCTACGCGAAGTCCGGCGCGATCCAAGGCGAGAAGCTAGGCATCGGCAAGCGCTATCTCGGCCATCAACGCCGGCTGATTGCCGTCGGGGTCGGTAAACTGCGAGAGCCACAGCTCCGACTTCGGCGCGCGATTGACGACATGCGGCGCAGCGACCATGAAGAACGCCATTTGCGGCGGGGCCGCGAACAGAAACGGAATGCCGGGGATGTCGCGGTAGAACGAGACTCCGCGGTCAAAGTCCGCAACGGGAATCATGAGTTGAGCGACTGTCGCACTTGCCAAGTCCATCGTGTGCCTCCATGCGCGCCCACGGCGAGCAGCCTCCGGATTGGCGCGCCGCCGCGGGATGGTCGTCGGTCCCCTAGAGCAAGTCCTCCGCCCATCTCCTCCAGCTCTCTGAGATGCGGGGAATCGCCAGCAATCGGGCGGCCTCGTGCCGATCACGCGTGTAGATGCGGAATACGTCTTGGATGGTGACATCGTGGTCGGGCCTCTCGACTACCCGGATCTCGTCGCCGGCCCCCAGCTCACCTTCGACCACGATGCGCAGGTAGGCGCCCGGCCGCAATGCCTTGGTGAAGCGGCGCGGAAATTTCTTGTCATTCATACGAACTCCAAGCCGCCAGCAAGGAACTCGCGGCTGCGAAACTTCGAGAATGGCGCTTCCGATTTCCCACCGCTCGCCGATCAGCGCTCCGTTTACCTCGATCCCTCCGGTCGTGAGATTTTCGCCGAATTCTCCGTAGGCCAGCGGTCTGCCGATCTCATGTTCCCACCACCGCGTGTCCTCGACGGCGTAGGCGTAGATCGCCTTATCGGGACCCCCGTGTGCCTCGCGATCGGCCTGGTCGTCTCCCGCGAGATTTACACCGCGGACGGCAACCCGACCGACGACGGGGGACTTCCAGATCGCGCTCCGTGCAGGCTGACCGTCGTATTCGAATTCGCGCGGCGTGCCAACGTTGACCGAGAGAACCTTTCCCGGTGTACTCGCCATCGGATTACCTCGCCACCAACAAGCCGAAGAGGATGAAGGCCGCGGTCCCGCCCAGCATCATCTACAACGCGAGTAGGCGGCCGCAGTGACAACCAGCCACGAAGGGATCTGCATGGACGGCTGCCCGTGCGAAAATGACCAGCGGAGACTGGAGAATAGCATCGCCGGCATCGATCCGGATCCCCGATGAAACAGCAAATACGCTTCTGCACCGCAGGGGACGGCGTGCGAATCGCGTTCGCGACAGCCGGCGAGGGCTCGCCTCTCGTGCGCGTCAACAACTGGTTCACGCATCTCGAGCTGGACTGGGTCAACCCCGTGTGGCGGCACTGGTCGGAGGCTCTGACCGAGCGGCGGATGCTGGTTCGCTACGACCCGCGGGGCTCAGGTCTGTCCGATCGGGATCCTACTGATGTCTCCCTCGACGCGCTCGTCTCCGACCTGGAGGCCGTCGTCGATTCGCTCAGGCTCTCCCGCTTTCCCCTGCTCGGCCTTTGCCAGGGAGGCGCGATTGCCCTCGCCTACGCGGCCCGTCACCCGGAGCGAGTCAGCCGACTCGTCCTCTACGACAGCTACCTGTATGGCGCGTTCGTGGCCGACGCCGGAGAAAAACTGGCCCGGCAGGCGAGGACGTTCGCGGAGATGATCGAGCTGGGTTGGGGCCGGAGAGTCGGCGCGTTTCGCGAGCTGTTCGCAGGTCTGCTGATGCCCGAGGCCGGCGAGGGCGCGCAGAAGTCGATCGGCGAGCTGCAACGCCAGAGCGCTTCGCCGGTCATGGCGCGACGGCTCTGGGAGGAGTTCAACGCATTCGACGTCCGTGCCGACGCTGCGAAGGTTGCCGCGCCGGTGCTGGTCTTCCACGTGCGGGGCGATTCAATGGTGCCGTTTGAGGCTGGGCGCCGCCTCGCTGCGGCAATACCGAGGGCGCGCTTCGTGCCGCTCGAAGGTCGCAACCACATCCTGCGCGCGGACGAACCGGCCTGGCTCGTCTTCAAACGCGAGCTGGACGAATTCCTCGCTCTCGACGAGAACTCCCGCAGTGCCGCAGACGGCGGGCTTGCGGCCCTGACGAGCCGCGAGCGCGAGATCCTCGATGGCATTGCCCGCGGCCTCACGAACGACCAGATCGCCGAGCGCCTGCACATCGCCGAGAAGACGGTCCGCAATCACGTCAACCACGTTTTCTCCAAGCTCGATGCGCGACATCGCGCCCAGGCGATCGTGATCGCGCGAAAAGCCGGTCTCGGACGAGACTAGGTGTTCATCGCCCGGGCCTGGGGCCTGCGGCCCACGTTTGGCCGGCAAGCCGCATCGCTGCCGAGCTCACACTGGGTCCACCGCCTCACGACGCGGATGCAGGACCATGTCAGGCTGCCACCGTCGCAACCCAAGAGAGATGGAGGCATCATGGCCCCGGCAAAAACGAAACTGGTGCAGCAACGGCAAAACCCTTTGCGCGAGCGGTACTGCAGCGTCCCGGCGGAAGCGTGGATACGCGACGGCGCGCAGACCATCAACGGCTGCGGCGCGGATGCGTTTCACGGCGCGGTCATTCCCGACAACAGCAGCGGCACGCCACTGTGTTTCGGCATACACCGCGCTATCGGAGGCGACCACGACTTCCCCAATCCGGGCGACCTGCTCTCTTCCGCGCTCGCTGCGTGCCTCGACTCGACGCTGCGCATGATCGCGGAGCATCTCGGTGTGCGGCTGCAATCCCTCGAGGTCAAGGTGCAGGCGGAACTCGACGTGCGCGGTTGTCTGATGGTCGATCGCTCGGTTCCGGTGGGATTCCAGAAGATGCACTGCAGCGTCCGGCTGCGGCCGGAGGGCCAGGTCGACGCCAAGACGTTGCAAACGCTGCTCCGCACTGCGGAGAGCTGCTGCGTCGTTCTGCAAACGCTGCGCAACGGTGTCACCGTCAGCACGCAAGTCGATCCGGAGCTCCTCGGCCCAGCGGGACGGGAGCCTGTGATCAGAGCGGGCGCTTCGGCGGCCTGAACCATCTCACTGACGGGAGAATACCTCCATGAATCCAAATCAGGCGCTGTGGGAAAAAGGCGATTTCACGCGCATCGCTGCCACGATGCGCGAAAGCGGAGAGGCGCTCGTGCAGCGAATCGGGATCACCAGAAGACTCAAGGTCCTGGACCTCGGGTGCGGCGACGGCACGACAGCGCTCCCGGCGGCGAAACTCGGCGCGGACGTGCTGGGCGTCGATATCGCGCGCAATCTGGTTGACGCCGGGAGCAAGCGTGCACAGGAGCAGGGCCTGACGAACTGCAGGTTTCAGCAAGGTGACGCCACCGATCTGCACGAGCTGAGGGACCAGACGTTTGACCTCGTGGTCACCATCTTCGGGGCGATGTTTGCGCCGAAACCGTTTGACGTCGCCAAGGAGATGGTGCGCGTCACACGCCGAGGCGGTCGCATCGTGATGGGCAACTGGATCCCGAACGATCCGACGCTGGTGGCGCAGATTCTGAAGATCAGCTCCGCCTACACCCCGCCACCGCCGGAGGGCTTCATCAGCCCCATGACGTGGGGCATCGAGAGCAATGTCATCGAGCGCTTCGCCGGCGCGGGCGTTTCAGCGCAAAAGATCTCCTACGTGCGCGACACGTTTACGTTCGATTCGCACAGCGCACCGTCCGCGCTCGTGGACGATTTCAGGAAGTATTACGGGCCGACCATGAATGCCTTCGAGGCCGCAGAAAAGAACGGCCGGGCGGCAGAGCTCAAGAAAGAGCTGGAAGACCTGTTCAATCGCGAGAACAAGAGCCCGCGCAAAGATGCCACGTCCATACCCGCCACTTTCCTGCGCGTGACCGTAGCACTCTGAAACTGCAGCGGAGGAATAGTTGACGAGATTCTGGTGCTCGGTCTCTTCGCTTTCGCGGCGGGCGTCACCGCGACCCTGGCTGTGACTGCCGCAGCCGTTGCAACCGCGTGATAGTCGTTGTCCCAGCCGCAGCATTCTGCTTGGCGGTTTACTTGGCCCGCTTCTTTCCGCTCTTCTTCGCCGGCCGGCTATTCCGGGCGACCGCAGCCTTCACGAGCGCCTTGAACGCGGCCGCGTCGACCTTGTCCCCCTCGTGGAGGTCGATCGCCCTTCGCGTGTTGCCTTCCAGGCTGGAATTGAAGAGGCGCGATGGGTCGGGGATGCTCGCTCCCCGTGCGAAGGTGAGCTTCACGACATTCTTGTACGCTTCCCCGGTGCAGACGATGCCGTCGCGCGACCAGACGGGAACCATCCATTTCCACTCCTCGATCATCCCTGGATCGGCTTCCAGGATCAGCGCCCGCATGCGGGCGAGGGTCTCGCCGCGCCATCCGCCCAGGTCGCGGATCCGCTGATCGATGAGCTGGGAAGCGGCTTCCCCGGTCGCTCGCTCGCCGCTCTTCATGCCCCCTCGCCGTCCTGACATACCGACTTGATCACCGCCGTGCTTTTCAAGAACCAAAGCCGGCGACATGCGAATTCAGCCCCCTCGTTCGGATTGCGCAGGTTCCGGGTAACCTTTATCACTCGATGCGGGTTCGTCTCGGCAAAGTATTCCTGCTGTGCTGATGTACTCTTGCTGGCCTTGCATGGTTACCGGAATTAGCTCGCCTTCGTCCAATAACCCCCCATAGATGGCGCCTGTCGGAGGCCATGCTAAAGCTCGGCGAGAGCGCTGATAGTGACGTAATAGCCGTCCGGATCGCGGAGCGAGAACTCCCTGGTGCCGGTATTCTGGTTCACGTGCGGTTCCTCCTCGAAGCGAGCGACGAGAGCGCGTGCCCTTGGCAGCACCCGGTCGAAGTCATCGACACGTAAAAACAAAAGGAGCCCGTTGCCGGGCTGCGCGTGATCCGGGCTCATCAAAGAGGGATGCTCGTGGGCGCCCCACTCGTGAAGACAGAGCAGGACCGTTCCGTCCGAGTCGACGATTTGACCGAAATCGTCGTGGGCTGGCGCTGTCTCCGGCAGGCCGAGCAGCGACTGGTACCACCTGAAGCTGACGGGCACATCGTCAACGCCGATGATCGTCCACGTGCGTCTCATACGCTCGCTCCTGGCTGGGGTGCGGTCGCCTGCAGATACCTATGCACCGGACTGCGTGGGCATTCACCGAGAGCGTGCACGGACAGCGCGCGAGCGCTGGTGACTGAGCTGCGAGGTCGAGTGCACGGTTGGCACGACCCTCCCTGCGAAAAGCATACTGGAATTCCCGGGCCGCCGCGCGGTGCGTGCGATCAAGGCGCGAAGGGCTTGCGAAGCACGGTCCCCGCCCCAATTTCCGCTATAATTCTTCTTTTGCATCAGACCCTTCGCGACGGTTCGGGAGGAAAGCATGCCGATCTACGAATACCGGTGCGACGCCTGCGGCCACAAGCTCGAGGCGCTGCAGAAACTGTCCGATTCGCCCCTTAAGGAGTGTCCGTCCTGCGGCAAGGCGCGTTTGAGCAAGCTCGTCTCCGCGGCGGGCTTCCAGCTCAAGGGCAGCGGCTGGTACGCGACCGACTTCAAGAGCTCGGGCACGAAGCCCGCGGCGAAGGCCAATGGCGAGGCGGGTGCGGCCAAAACCGACGGCGGCAAGGCCTCTGACGCAAAGCCCGAATCGAAGTCGGAATCGAAGTCCGAATCGACGAGCTCCTCCGGCACCTCGACCGGCGGGTGCGGCTCGGGCTGCTCGTGCCACTGATGCGCGGAGCACCTGCGCGGCCGTGACCCTTCGACGCTACCTGATCGCAGGCCTTCTGGTCTGGGTGCCGCTCGGCATCACGATCTGGGTGCTCGCCTTCCTGATCAACACGCTCGACCAGACGCTGCTGCTGCTGCCGGATGCCTTGCGTCCGGAGCAGGTCTTCGGTTTCCGCATCCCGGGCCTCGGCGTCGTGCTAAGCGCGGCGATTCTGTTGCTCACCGGCGCGATTGCCGCCAACTTCTTCGGCGCGCGTCTGATCGCGCTGTGGGAGTCGCTTCTCGGGCGCATCCCGGTGGTCAAGTCGATCTACAGCGGCGTGAAGCAGGTGAGCGACACGCTGCTCTCCGACTCGAGCTATGCGTTCCGCAAGGCGCTGCTGGTCGAGTTTCCGTGTCCGGGAAGCTGGAGCATCGCGTTTCTTACCGGCACCCCCGCTCCGTCCGTCGCGCAACATCTCGATGGCGAGCACATTACGGTCTATGTCCCGACCACACCCAACCCGACCTCCGGTTACGTCGTGATTCTGCCGAAGGCGCGCGTGCACGAGCTCGACATGACCGTCGACGAAGCGCTGAAATACATCATCTCGATGGGCGTCGTGGGGCCGAAGTCGCACGGAGAGCCGGTTGCGAGCCGGGTGCCGATTCAGGCCAAGCCGGCGGCCGCTTCAGCGCTCGAACAGCGAAATTGACCGGGCAGGACGGCGACGCGTTGCCGCGACGATGGCAGCACGTCGTGCCCGGTTGGCCACCGCCCCGCCCGCCCCGAATGACAGCGCCGCCGGGCGCGGCCCCGAACGAAGCTCTCGCCTGGAGAGGAACTTGAAACGCACCGACTATTGCGGTCGCATCGACCGCCAGCGACTCCGCCAGACCGTCAGCGTCTGCGGGTGGGTGCATCGACGTCGCGACCATGGCGGCGTCATCTTCATCGACCTGCGCGACCGTGAGGGGCTCGTACAGGTGGTCTGCGACCCCGATCGCGCGGCGACCTTCGCCATCGCGGAGAAGCTGCGCAGCGAGTTCGTCATCGGCGTCACCGGGCTCGTGCGCCCGCGGCCCGAGGGCTCGCTCAATCCCGAGCTCGCGACCGGCGAGATCGAGATCCTCGCCCACGAGATCGAGATCTTCAACACGTCGCCGCCGCCGCCGTTCCAGCTCGACGATGAGAACCTCTCCGAGACCGTGCGACTCGAGAACCGAGTGCTCGACCTGCGTCGCCCCGCGATGCAGCGGAATCTCCTGCTGCGCTACCGCGCCGCGACGGCCGCCCGCCGCTACCTCGACGCACACGGCTTCATCGACATCGAGACGCCTTTCCTCTACACGTCGACGCCCGAAGGCGCGCGCGAGTTCCTCGTACCGTCGCGCATCCATCACGGCCAGTTCTACGCGCTGCCGCAATCGCCGCAACTCTTCAAGCAGATGCTGATGATGGCAGGCTTCGATCGCTACTATCAGATCGTAAAGTGCTTTCGCGACGAGGATCTGCGCGCCGACCGGCAGCCCGAGTTCACGCAAATCGACATCGAGACCTCGTTCCTCGACGAGCCGCAGATCCTGCCGCTGATGGAGGAACTCGTGCGCGCGATCTTCAAGGACACGCTGGGCGTAGCGCTCGCAGATCCATTTCCGGTGATGACTTATGCCGAAGCAATGCGTGACTACGGCTCCGACAAGCCGGACCTTCGCGTGCGGCTGAAGCTTACCGAGCTCACCGATCTCATGAGGGCGGTCGAGTTCAAGGTTTTCCGCTCGGCCGCCGACCTGCCGGGCGGGCGCGTGGCCGCGCTGCGCGTTCCCGGCGGAGGCACGCTCACTCGCAAGGAGATCGACGACTACACCGCGTTCGTCGCGATCTACGGCGCGAAGGGGCTCGCCTACGTCAAGGTGAACGACGCTTCCAAGCCGAACGAGGCAGGGCTGCAGTCGCCGATCGTGAAGTTCCTGTCGGGCGAGGTGCTGCGCGAGATCCTGATGCGCACCACGGCGCAGACGGGAGACCTCGTCTTTTTCTGCGCCGACCGCGAGAAGGTAGTCAACGACGCGCTTGGCGCGCTGCGCGCGAAGATCGGCCACGACCGCGGCTTCGCCGAGGAGGGCTGGCGGCCGCTGTGGGTCGTCGACTTCCCGATGTTCGAGTTCAACGAGGAAACGAAGACCTGGGGCGCACGCCATCACCCGTTCACCGCGCCAAAGGACGGGCACGAGGAGCTGTTCGAGAGCGATCCCGGCCAGGCGCTCGCCAAGGCCTACGACGTCGTGCTCAACGGCTGGGAGATCGGCGGAGGCTCGGTGCGCATCCACCGCTCCGAGGTCCAGGCGAAAGTGTTCCGCGCGCTCAACATCGGGGCCGAGGACCAGCGGCGCAAGTTCGGCTTTCTGCTCAAGGCGCTCGCCTACGGTGCGCCACCGCACGGCGGGATTGCCTTCGGGCTCGACCGCATGGCGGCGTTGATCGCCGGCGTCGAGCAGATCCGCGACGTGATCGCCTTCCCGAAAACGCAGCGCGGACAGGACCTGCTGGTCGATGCGCCCACGCCTGTGACCGAGCAGCAGCTACGCGACCTGCATATAAGAATTCGCCCCTCCGACCAGGCAAAACTCGGCTGAGCTCCGTCGGCCGCCCCGCGGGCAGGCGCTCCGCATGATCAGCTGCTGCACCGTCACGCAGGAAGGCCGGCTGCCGCTGCTCGCGCGGGCGATCGCGGATTTCCGTGGGCAGAGCGTGCACGAGAAAGAGCTCATCGTCGTACACGACGGCTCACTCGAGCTGCACGGGCGCGTCTCGGCGCTCACGGCGCAAGCCGCCGCGCCGGTGTCAGTGATACGGGCCCCACAGGGAACGACGCTCGGCGCGCTGCGCAACGCCGCGATCGACGCCGCGCACGGTGAGCACGTTTGCCAATGGGACGACGACGACCGCTACCATCCGCGCCGCCTCGAAATGCAGCTCGACGCCTTGCGCGCGGCGGGCGCCGACGCCTCCTTCCTCGTCGACCAACTCCACTACTTCGCAGACGCGCGCGAGCTCTACTGGGACGACTGGCAAGACGAGCCGAACCCGCTCGACTTCGTCCCCGGCTCGCTGCTGGCCCGGCGCGACCGCCTCGCCCGCTATCCCGAGATCGCCCGCGGCGAGGACACCGCGCAGGCGCTGGCGATGTTGCGTGAGGGCACCCGCTTCACCCGCCTGTCCGGGCACGGCTACCTCTACGTCTACGTCTTCCACGGCAGCAACACCTTCGATCGCGTGCATCACGCGATGATCAGCCGGAGGCGGTGCCTGCGCGCCGACAGGCTGCTCGCGCTCGAGGCGCTGCTGCGCGCGCGGCTTGCCGAGTACGCGCCGCCGCTCGGAGCGTTGACGATGCCCTACGAGGGCGGCCGCCTCGAGTTCCGCCGCTGAGCGAGCTCAGTCGAGAAAACGCCGCGCCAGCAGCGTGTAGGTCGTGTCCTTCGAGCGAATGTAGTCGGGCGTTATCACGCCCGCGTGCACGACCGAGAAATCCGTGCGCCGCGCTTCCCACCACAGGTGTGCCCACAGGTGCAGGCTGTAGACGTCCGCGGCGTCGCGGTCCCTGCCTTCGAGCAGGGTGCGCAGCCCGCGTCGTGACGCCGCGTGCTTGTAAAAGCAAGGCTGCGGCACGACGTGGATCTCGCCCGGGAACTCGCCCCAGAGGCGAGATGCTTCCTGGTTGGAATGCCGGCTCCAGGTGCCGTCGAAGCACTCGCGCATGCGGCCGAGCCAGCGTTGGGCGAAACTCGCGCCCGGCCGGGCCATGATGAGGGCATTGCAGAGCGACGGCCGCAGCACGCCGTCGGCGCCCGGGAGCGGAGCTTCCTCGCCGAGGACGAATGGCTTTGCGTAGAGGTGCGAGGGCAGCGGCCGGACGAAGAGCGTATCCATGTCGGCGTAGACCCCACCTGCCTCGAGCAGAATGGCGAGCCGCAGGTAGTCAGCCTCGTGCGCGTAGGTCAGGCCGTGGTCGCGGATGAACCGGCCCTCGTCCGAGGCTGCGTAGCGCGCGGGATCCGGAAACGACGCCGCCTCGGCGATGCACCGCAGCGTCAGCCGGGGCCGGATTCGCTCCCACCACTCGCCGTGCGGCTCGTGCCGGTAGTGAAAGTACATCGCGGCCGGCTGGTTTACGCGACGGCACGACTCGAGGCAGAGGTAATGGATGACGTGCATCGGCTCGCGCTGCGGCGCGAGCCCGAACACGAAGTGGAACTCCTTCGGAATCTCAGCCATCGATCGCGGCGAGAAACTCGCGCGCCACGACGGGCTCGGCGAAGCGGTTGGTGATTCCGTCGCGCGCGGCTTCGGCGGCGTCGTGCAGGAGGCTGTCGCGCACGAGCGCGGCTCGCATGAGCTCGCGCGCGTGGCGCGCATCGGCGGTCGCCCAGCGTTGCGTCGGCCGGTAGGAGGCGAACGGAAGCCAGCCGCTGACTGGCGTCAACGCGTAACGCACAAGCCCGGGGTAGTTGCTGCCGAGGTAGTCGAGTTGGCCGCCCCAGCCCGTCATGATCACCGGCTTGCCCAGGGTAGCGGCCTCGAATGCCCCCATGCCCCAGCCCTCGCCGTGCGCGAGCGAGACGTACGCGTCTCCGGTCGCGTGGATTGCGTCCATCGAACGGCCGTCGATGTTGTCGGCGGGGATGCAGACGACGTTGGCCGGCGCGCGGCCCATGGCCCCAGCGACCTGCGCCACGACGCGCTGCGCGCGCTCCCGCGTGCCCGCTCCGAACTGAGTATCGATCGCAGCGTTGCTGAGCGCTGCAGAGGTCTTGACGAGGAGCGTGACACGCTCGTCCTCGCCGAACTCTCGGGCGAATGCATCGATCAACTCGGTAAACGCTTTGCGCGGGTCCCACGCTCCGATCGCATAGAAGACGAAGTGGTCCTCCGGGATGCGCAGGCGCAGGCGCGCCTTCACGGCGTCGTCCGCCGCGGTCTCACTCCAGGCGTGACGGCGGATGTGGGGGATGACGCGCACCGGTGGCTTCACCCCGGCACCTATGAACACCTGCGCGTTGAACTGTGAGGGCACGAGCACAACATCGGCGAGTGCGAGCAGCCGCGGCCAGTGCTCGGGCAGCGTGTCCGCCTCCCAGACGGTGTAGCCAACGAAGCGCTTGCCGGCCTCGGCGAACCGCGGCCAGTGCTCAGGCACGGTGTGGACCACGACCGTGTCGTACGGGATCGGCCGGTTGGTGGCGCGCACCAGCGCGGCGAGATCGGCGAGGTTGGCGTCGCCTTCCGTGGCCCGCCAGTCCTCCACCCGGAACTGCACCGGGACGTCGCCGAGATGCCACGGCTGCCACCACACGGCGACGCCGGCGTTGTGCAGCGCCCGCACGTACGCGAGGGCGGCCAGCGCGTAGCCGCTCGTGCTGCCGTAGGCGATATACTTCACGCCGATCGTCATTCGCGTTCTCGGAATCCTCCCATGGCCGCAGTATGGACCCGCCGGCGGCCGCGTGCATTCGCGGCGGTCATGCTGCTCGCGCTGTGCGCGATTGCGCCCGGCGCAATGCGCGAGGCCGCAGCGCGCACGGGCGACATATCGCTGTCGGCGCTCCCTGCCGAGGCGCGGGCCACCCTCAAGCTCATCCATGCCGGCGGCCCCTTCCCATACTCGCGCGACGGCGTCGTGTTCAACAATCGCGAGCACATCCTGCCGGCGATGCCGCGCGGCTACTATCGGGAGTTCACCGTGCCTTCGCCGGGCGTGAAGTCGCGCGGAGGCCGGCGCATCGTGTGCGGCGGTACTGTTGCCACGCTCTCCGAGTGCTACTATTCCAACGATCACTACCAAAGCTTCCGAAGGATCCGGCCATGAAGCTTCCCGACCTCGCCATCGTAACCGACGCCGGCGTGCGTAGCTGGAACGGCGCGCCCGACCCGATCAAGGCGGCTGCGGCGGCTGCCAAGCTGAAGTATTGCTCGATAGATCTGCACGGCGTGGGCGGCAAGACCGAGTTGCTTTCGGCGCTGGAAAAGGGCCTGAAGCTGCCTCCTCACTTCGGCGACAACTGGGACGCGCTCGCCGACTGCCTCGAGGACGATGACTGGCTCGGCGGACACGGCATGGCGATCGTGCTGCGCCACGCCGGCGCGTACGGCAAGGCCTACCGCACGGACTGGGAAACTCTGTCGGAGATTCTCGGCGAGGCGGCCGAGTACTGGCAGGAGCGCCACAAGCCGTTCTGGGTGTTCGTTTCTTGACGCTGCCTCCCCGCGTCGCCGGGCGGCGCCGGGGTGAGCCAGCACTCCAGGCCGGCGCGTTGCCGTACAAGCTTCCCGTCTCGACACTCGTGCTCGTGCACACGTCGGACCTTCGCGTGCTGCTGCTCGAGCGCGCCGATTATCCTGGCTTCTGGCAATCCGTCACCGGTAGCCAGGAAGCCGGCGAGACGCTCGTCGAAACCGCGACGCGCGAGCTGCGCGAGGAAACCGGCCTCGAGGCGAACGCTTTCGGCGGAGTCGTCGACTGGAAACACACCAACGAATACGCGATCTTTCCGCGCTGGCGCCATCGCTACCCGCCGGGCACGACGCGCAACACAGAGCACGTCTTTTCTCTGGAGGTCCCGCAGCCGCTGACGGTGGAACTCGCTCCTGCGGAGCACCTGTCCTATGTCTGGCTGCCGTGGCAGGAAGCAGCGCCGAAGTGCTTCTCGTGGTCCAATCGCCAGGCGATCGAGGAGTTGCCGCAGCGCGTACGAGTCGAAAGGATCGATCGATGAGCGCATTGACTTGCCGCACCCGCGCAGGTGTCGCTGCGTGCGTATTCGCTGTGGGAATCGTTGGCTCGGGTGTGGTGCTCGCGCAGCTGCCCCCGGGGCCCTCGCAATCCTCCGTGACCGTGACGGCAACCGCGACCGCGACCGTGACCAACGATCGGCTGCAGGCGTGGCTGCGCGCCGAGGCGGAGAGCGCGAATCCGGGCACGGCCGCGAGCCAGGTCAATGCGGCGATCGCGAAGGCGCTCGCCGCTGCCAAAGCCTATCCCGCCGTGAAGGTCGCGACAGCCGGTTACTCCACCTACCAGGTCGGAGACAAGCCGAACGCGTTGCGCTGGCGCGTGGCGCAGGCGATCAGCTTGGACGCGCAGGACTTCACCGCCGCGACGACGCTGATCTCGCGCCTTCAGGAAGAGGGCCTGCTGCTGTCGGGCATGGCTTTCTCGCTCACCGAGAAGGCGCGCCGCGACGCCGAGGACAGCGTCACGCAACAGGCGCTCAAAAGCTGGGAGGAGCGCGCGCAGCGCGCGGCACAGGGCCTCGGCTTCTCCGCGTGGGCACCGGGCCATGTGGCGGTGCAGACGAGCGACCAGGGCCGCGTCTACCCCGTAATGCGCGCGCAGGCGATGGCGGCGGCGCCCGCCCCGCCGGTGGCGACCGAGGCTGGCACGACGGAAGTTACGGTCACGGTGACCGGGGACGCGGTGCTGGGCATCCGCGGCAGGTAGCGCGGCAGGACCTAGCCTTCGCCGGTCGGCCCGATCATCCGCTCGGGCCGCACCCAGCGGTCGAACTGCTCCTCGGTGACGTAGCCGAGCGCGAGCGCCGCTTCCTTGAGCGTCGTGCCCTCCCGGTGCGCTTTCTTGGCGATCGCGGCGGCCTTGTCGTAGCCGATGTGCCTGTTGAGCGCCGTGACCAGCATGAGCGAGCGCTCGAGCAGCTCCCGGATGCGTTCCCGGTTGGGCTCGATGCCGCGCGCGCAGTGCTCCTCGAAGCTCGCCATGCCGTCGGCGAGCAGGCGAATGCTCTGCAGCACGTCGTGGGTGATCAGCGGCCGATACACGTTGAGCTCGAAGTTGCCCGAGGCGCCGCCGATGTTGACCGCGACGTCGTTGCCGAAGACCTGCACGCAGAGCATCGTCAGCGCCTCGCACTGCGTCGGGTTCACCTTGCCCGGCATGATCGAGCTGCCGGGCTCGTTCTCGGGAATCGTGATCTCGCCCAGCCCCGAGCGCGGACCGCTCGCCAGCCAGCGCACGTCGTTGGCGATCTTGGTCAGCGCTGCCGCCAGCGTCTTGAGTGCGCCGTGCAGATTGACCAGCGCATCGGCGGCCGCCATCGCCTCGAACTTGTTCGGCGCTGGCACGAAGGGGAGCTTCGTGTAGGCGGAAATCTCCTTCGCGATCCGCGCGGCGAACTCCGGATGCGTGTTCAGTCCGGTACCCACCGCCGTTCCGCCTTGCGCGAGCTCGAGCACGTGCGGCATCGCCGCCTCGATGTGCGCGCGCGCTTGCGCGAGCTGCGCGGCGTAGCCGGAGAACTCCTGGCCAAGCGTGAGCGGCGTGGCGTCCTGCAGATGGGTGCGGCCGATCTTCACGATGTCGGCGAAGACAGCCGCCTTGCCGGCGAGCGTCCTGTGCAGCGTGTCGAGCGCGGGAAACAGATCGCGCGACACAGTCTCCGCTGCGGCGATGTTCATCGCGCTGGGAAACACGTCGTTCGACGACTGCCCGCGATTGACGTCGTCGTTGGCGTGCACGAGCCTGCCCTCGCCGCGCGGCCCGCCCATGATCTCCGAGGCTCGATTTGCAAGCACCTCGTTCACATTCATGTTGGTCTGGGTGCCCGAGCCCGTCTGCCACACGGCGAGCGGAAATTCGCCGGCGTGCTGGCCGGCGAGCGCCTCGTCCGCAGCCTCGACGATCGCCTCGGCCTTTTTCGCATCGAGCGTGCCGAGCGCGAGGTTCACGCGCGCGGCGGAGCGCTTGACGACGAGGAGCGCGCGGATCAGCGCCGGGGGCATCTTCTCGATGGAGATCCGGAAGTGGCCGAGCGAGCGCTGGGTCTGCGCGCCCCAGAGATGCTCCGCGGGCACCTCGATCGGGCCGAAGCTGTCGCGCTCGACGCGCGTGTCGGGGGCAGTCATCGCGAGTTCCTTCCCTTTGTCTCGCCTATTCTACCGCCGCGTTTGGGCGGGTCCCTCAGGTAGAATGGCCGCGGGGATCATGACCGCCGTTCGTTACCTTCTCGCGCCATGTCTTGCGGCCCTTGCGCCGCTTGCGCTCGCTCAGCCGGCGACGGGAACCGCACCGACGCCTCAGCTCGATATCAGCGCGCCGGCACGTCAAAGCGCTCCGGTCGCTCTCGCCAATCGAACGATCATCGTGCTGCGCGGTCCGATTGCCGGATATTCCGCGCAGGAACGTGCGGCGTCGGCCAAGCGGCGGATCGACGACGTCCTCGCAACCAGCGAGTCGCCCGCGGTAACGACGGTTGACGAGGAGGACGGCACCCGGGTTTTGCTCGACGGCAAGCCGGCATTCCTCGTGACCCGGATCGACATCGACCCGCAGGTCGGGGAAACCACCCAGAACGTCGCGCGCGAGGCCGCGAAGAGGCTCCAGGTGGCCATCGTGGAATACCGCGAACAGCGTACGCCGCGATATCTGCTGATCCAGTTGGGCTGGGCACTGCTTGCCACGGCCATCTATGCGGGGTTGTTGCGGCTGCTGTTCGTGATCGATCGGGGCCTCGGGCGACGCATCGCAGGCGCCGCCGCGGAGCGGGCGGAGCGAGTCCACGTGCACGGTGTAAGCCTGCTCGACCCGCAACAGATCCGCTGGATCGCTCGAAGGGGCGTGAACCTGGTCGCATGGGTGCTCGCTCTCTTTGCGACTTACAGTTGGCTCACCTTCGTGCTCGAGAGCTTCCCCTTCACGCGCCCCTGGGGCGAGCACATGAAGGGCAATCTGTTCTCGCTTGCCGCCCAGATCGCGCTGGAGATCGTGGGCGCCGTCCCGGGACTGGTCGTGGTCATCGTGATCATGCTGCTCGCGCATCTGCTCATCCGCCTCGCGAATCTGTTCTTCCAGCGCATCGCGACCGGGGGCATCAAGCTGGGTAGCCTCGATGCCGACACCGTCGTGCCCACGCGGCGCATCTTCCAGGTCATCGTGTGGGCGTTCGCGCTGGCGCTGGCCTACCCGTACCTGCCCGGAGCCGACACCGAAGCGTTCAAGGGCGTGTCGGTCCTGGTGGGGTTGATGGTTTCGATCGGCGCCTCGGGTCTGGTCGGTCAGGCAGCGAGCGGCCTGATCCTCATGTACACGCGCGCGTTCCGTCCCGGCGAGTACGTGCGCGTCGGGGACACCGAAGGCACGGTGGTGGGCCTGGGGGCCTTCACCACGCGCATGCGCACCGGTCTCGGCGAGGAAGTGCTGCTCCCGAACACCTACGTCCTCCAGAACACGACGAGCAACTACTCCCGTGCAATCGAAGGCGCCGGGTTCGTTGTCCACACCGGCGTCACCATCGGTTACTCGACGCCGTGGCGGCAGGTGCACGCCATGCTCGAGGAGGCGGCGCGCCGCACCAGGGACATCGTGACTGATCCGCCTGCCCGCGTCCGGCAGACGAAGCTATCGGACTTCTATATCGAGTACCGGCTCATCGGTTACGCGACGATCGACCACCCGGACCAGCGGATCGACCTGCTGAGCCGGCTGCACGCCAACATCCAGGACGTGTTCAACGAGCACGGAGTGCAGATCATGTCGCCGCACTACATGACCGAGACCGCCGAGCCGCAGGTCGTACCGAAGGCGAAATGGTGGACCCCGCCGGCGCAGCCGCCCAGGTTGGGCGGCGAGTCGAAGAGCGGGTAGACGCGCTCCACGACCTCCACCCAGACGGCGGATCAAGGGGAGGACTGTTACGTGCCTACCGGCAGCCACATCAAAATGAAGGACAAGGGCGCGAACTCGTC